>Ga0164293_10002385_pt1 | contig 15938 bp, 15 predicted proteins | sample GEODES118metaG_FD_111487 | JGI IMG/M metagenome (GOLD analysis project Ga0164293, IMG submission 111487) | Eutrophic lake water microbial communities from Lake Mendota, Wisconsin, USA - GEODES118 metaG | ecosystem: Environmental > Aquatic > Freshwater > Lake | place: USA: Lake Mendota...
ATCAAAGGTGAGTAATTGTTTGATGTCTCGCTCATCTGGGACAATCACAAGTAGCTGTTCATCTAACCTTAGTTTTCCAAGAATCTGATTTATCGATCTCGGAAGATCCTCAAATCTTTTAGTCACAGATACTTGGTGCTCTAGTCTCGGTTTGATGTCCCTAATTTGTGGAATTACTTGACCTAGAAATTCTGACTCAACAGAAGCTGCCCGAGCGGGAATTGCACTTCTAATAACATCCCATGGCTTGCACGCGTAACGCTCACAGGTGAGATTTACGATCTCTATCAGCTCTTCAGTTAGAAGTGGAATGGGTGAAATAACCTTGCTTAGAGTTTTAAGCGACTTTGAATCTAGAAGAGATGGTTCTCTAGATTGGACATAACCCATAACTTCTTCCCTGCCGAATGGAATCTTTACAAATACGCCAAGTTGAATTTGGTCAGATAGAACTTCCGGGACTAGGTAATCATAAGTATCCGGTAGATGAAAAACTCCAGTATCCACACAAACTTGAACGACTGGATTCTCTGAGGCAACGGTTACTTTCTTTGGTGCCCGTTGCGCTTTTAAACGCAGTGGCTTTACCTGCGTCACTTAGATTTACCTGGTAGCTGCTTCTTTGAGTGCCGCCGCGCGATCGGTCTTCTCCCAAGTAAAGTTTGCGAGTTCGCGACCGAAGTGACCATAAGAAGCTGTTGCTGAATAAATCGGACGAAGTAAATCGAGGTCACGAATGATTGCAGCTGGTCGCAAATCGAATGTAGCCATTACTGCATCAACAATCTTATTTGAAGCAACTTTCTCGGTTCCGAAGGTCTCAATGAAAAGACCAACTGGCTGTGCTTTACCAATTGCATAAGCAACCTGAACCTCGCAACGAGAAGCGAGTCCAGCTGCAACAACATTCTTCGCAATCCAACGCATTGCGTAAGCGGCGCTGCGATCAACTTTGGATGGATCTTTTCCGGAGAAAGCCCCGCCACCATGACGGGCCATTCCACCATAAGTATCAACGATAATCTTGCGACCAGTTAAGCCAGCATCTCCCATTGGTCCACCGATAACGAAACGACCTGTTGGGTTGATGAGGATACGAACATCTGAAGTATCTATCTTTAAGTCACTAATAATCGGATCAATAACCAACTTCTTAAGATCTGGAGCCAGAGTTTTCTCGAGGTCGACAGAGGGCGCATGTTGTGTAGAAATAACGATTGTGTTCAGTGCAACGGCGCGATCGCCGTCGTATTCAATTGTTACTTGGGTTTTTCCATCTGGGCGCAGATAATCAACTTTTCCAGCTTTGCGAACCGCTGAAAGTTGAAGGGCGAGTTTGTGAGCTAAAGAAATTGGCAGAGGCATAAGTTCTGGTGTGTCATCGCATGCATAACCGAACATCAAGCCTTGGTCTCCTGCGCCTTGAAGATCTAGCGGATCTGCCGATGAAGAGATTCGCTTTTCAAATGCTGAATCTACGCCTTGGGCAATGTCGCTAGATTGTTGGCCAATCGATAGTGAAACGCCACATGAGTTTCCATCGAAACCTTTTTCTGAAGAGTCATATCCAATGTTTAAAACAGTATCGCGCACAATCGTCATAACATCGGCGTAGCCATTAGTTGTTACTTCGCCCGCTACATGAACTTGACCTGTTGTAATAAGTGTTTCAACTGCTACTCGGCTCTTTGCATCTTGCGAAAGTAATGAATCAAGTATCGCATCAGAAATCTGGTCTGCCATCTTATCTGGATGACCTTCGGTTACGGATTCTGATGTAAATAGGCGTTTTGTCATTGGGCTACCCTAACTTATTGAGAGCTCGATCTAGTAAAAGATCGGCTAGCGTGTCCTTAGATTGGTTCTTGCATTCAATGCTCTCGCCATTGCTATCAATCAAAACTCCAGCCGTATCATCGGCCCCGAAGATTTCGCCATTGCTTACATTGTTTAGATAGATCAAATCAGAACCCTTGTGCTTCATCTTTGCCTTAGCCGCTTCGATTGTTTCACTATTTAGCTGCGTAGTTTCCGCAGCAAAAGCTACGAGCACTTGTTTGCCAATACGCTTCTTCGATATATCTGCAAGAAGGTCTGGATTAGCCTCTAGGTCAATGCTTTGATAGTTAACTTTCTTAATCTTCTCTGAAGAAACACTCTTAGGTCTTGCATCTGCAACTGCCGCCGCCATAATCAGGATTTCGCAAGCCGGGAACTCTCTGTCGAGAGCATCTGCCATCTGTGTAGTCGTCGAAACTTTGATTGTTCTGACACCAGGTAAGTCATCAAGGGTTGAATTTGCTGCGATCAAAACAACATCCGCGCCTCGGTTCCTGGCAGCTTTTGCTACCGCATAACCTTGTTTGCCAGTTGAATGGTTAGCAATGAATCTCACCGGATCAATTGCTTCTCTGGTTCCGCCAGCAGTTACGAGAACTTTTCTACCAAGAAGATCGGACTTTATCTTCGCATACTCTGATATTTCGGAGATTATTCGTGATACTTCTGGGTATCGGCCGACTCCGAAATCTTCGCCAGTCATACGACCTTCATCTGGTTCGATCACTAAAAGACCGCGCCTGCGAAGTGTTGCAACGTTCTCTTGATTGGCGGCGCTTAACCACATCTCAGGATGCATCGCTGGAACCAAAACTATCGGACAAGTCGCCGCACTTATAACATTGGTGAGCAAATCATCTGCAAGGCCGTTAGAAATCTTTGCAATCAAGTCGGCAGTTGCTGGAGCGACGACAATTAAATTTGCTTCGCGCGCCTTCTTTATATGAGGAACCTCGTGCACGTTATTCCAAAGATTTTCATCAACAGTGCGACCCGACAACGCTTCCCAAGTCGCAGAACCTACGAAGTTCAAACTTGCCCGAGTTGGGATAACTGAAACCCCGAAACCCACGTCTTGCAACCTTCGAAGCAGGTCAGCAGACTTATAAGCAGAAATTCCACCGCCCACCCCAAGGATTATTTCCCTACCCAGGAGTGTCATTTTTTAGACCTTAAAGTTACGAAGATTTATTCGGCAACGCTTGCTTCAGGAGCGACTGGCTCCAAATTTTCAATAGTCAGAAGACCCTCGTTGATTTCGCGAAGAGCGATAGAAAGTGGCTTCTCGTGAACATAGGTTTCAACAAGTGGGCCAACATATTCAAGTAAACCTTCGCCAAGTTGTGAGTAGTACGCATTGATTTGGCGGGCACGTTTAGCTGCATATAGAACCAAGCTGTATTTTGAACCAGCTGCATCCAATAGTTGATCGATTGGCGGGTTTGTAATGCCATCCATTGTTGTCATGATGTGCCTTCCGTTAGTAAATCAAATTCAATTCGCTATATAGACTAGGTCTATATTTGGTAGAACAAAGAAGCCTAATTAAGCCCTTTGCTTCTAGAAGAGGCCAAGGATAGCAGTGCGGCGGCCACTTCCTCGACTCGATGATTTACCAGGATCTCATCGAACTCCCCTGAACAGGCCATTTCTTCCTCTGCTAAAGCCAGCCGCGCAGCACGACGTTCTGGCGAATCAGTCCCTCTGGATGTGAGCCGTTCTACCAACTCTTCCCAAGATGGCGGTGAAACGAAAACAAGAAGTGCATCCGGGTCGGCCTTTCGAATCTGTCTCGCACCAGCAATTTCGATCTCCAAAAGCACGTGCTTTCCAAGATTCAGGGCCTCTGCAACTGCTTCGCGTGGAGTTCCGTAACGCGCACCAGCAAATTCGGCCCATTCAAGAAGTGCTTTTTGTGAGATTAGTTGATCGAATTTTTCCTCTGTAACAAAATGATAATCACGGCCATCTTTTTCGTTTTCACGTGGTTCGCGTGTGGTAACTGATGTGCTTATCCAAATTGCAGGATGATTACGAAGAAATGAAGTAATTGTGCTTTTTCCAACTCCCCCAGGTCCAGACATGACAATGAGAGTTCCTGGACTTAGTGGCACCTTATTCAAAATCATCTCACTTCTTAACTTTTGCAACTGGTGTGAACCTAGTCCACCAATTCTACGCGTTTCAGAGATACCGGCCTTAGCCATTAGAGTAAAAGTTCTCCTTGATCCGACGCCCGGAGCCGCATCCAATAATTCACGAACCCGCATTCGTTGTATCGACTCTCGACCATCATTGATGACATCGAATATTCCAATTTCACCAGACGCTAGAAGAGCTTTCACTTGGGCTCGCTCGCGCCGGGATTCAACAGCCTTCAGTCCAGCTTCCGCTCGTGCTTGCGCACTTAGGATCGGCGGTTGCTTACTCATAATCTAATTCAAACTATCCAGAATGGATGCAGCGGTCTCTTTCATACTGGTCAAAGATATCTTCGCTTGATCTGTTATCGGTCTGCCGATGACTAAGTAATTAGCTCCGGCCGTCACAGCCTCTTTAGGCGTCATAACTCTTTTTTGATCGCCGAGCTCGGCTCCTGTCGGCCGAACGCCGGGTGTAATTATCTCTAACTTCTCTCCGACAACAGCGCGGATTTCACTAGCCTCAAATGGCGAACAAACTATAGAACGTGCTCCATTTTCAGTCGCCAGCTTAGCCAGTGATGCAGCAGAACTTTTCGTGTTATTTGCATAGCCGATCTCTGCTAAATCCGAATCGGATAGGGATGTAAGAATCGTGACCGCTGTTATTGAAACATTAGGTGCGGCATCACTCGCGGCCTTGATCATCGCTGCGCCGCCACTTGCATGGATGGTCAAAAACTTTGGCGCCAGGTCTACCACGCTAGATACTGCCGCTGACACAGTATTTGGAATGTCGTGAAGTTTTAAATCTAGAAAAATTTTGAAGTCTCCGGCATCGGCCAACCTTCGTAAGCCGTCGGCCCCAAATTTTAAATAGAACTCTAGGCCGAGCTTATAAATGCCTATTGATTCATTAGTTGCTTCTATCCAACTCTTAGCCGTCTCCAGCTCCTTAGTATCTAAGGCAAGTATTATTGGCGAATTCACAATTACAGATTCCCTTCGCTGCGGTGTGCGTAACCAACGGCCTCGCGCAATGAATCAAAGCCGTGTTGAACAAGTTCGTTGCGAAGTTCTTCCTTCACCTTCATAGCAGCCATTGGATTTCCAAACGTTGCGGTGCCGATAGAAACTGCAGAAGCCCCTGCGAGAACAAGTTCAAAGGCATCTTGACCCGAAGAGACTCCGCCCATCCCCAATATTTTGACATGTGGCATAGCGGCATGGACTTGATAAATCGCACGCACGGCAATTGGTCTGATCGCTGGGCCAGAGAGTCCGCCAGTCTTTCCAGCAAGTTTTGGTCGCATGGTATTTGTATCAATGACCATTCCAAGAACAGTATTGATCAAGGCTAAGGAATCCGCTCCTGCTGCAACAACTTCTTGGGCAATTTCTACGATACTTGTTACATCCGGAGTCAACTTTGCAATTATCGGTAACTCGCCACCAATATTTCGCCTAACCGCCTGTATCGCTGCGCGTGCAGTTTCAGGATGACAAGCGAAGACTTGTCCGCGGTTTTCAACATTAGGACATGAGATATTTACTTCCAGCGCCGAAATGCCAGGGACTGCTCTGATCTTTCGGGCAAGAACTGCATAATCTTCAACGCTCTCCCCCGCAATACTTACGACAATCGTTGCGCCCTGATCTCGCAACCAAGGAACATCATTTTCTAGAAAGAGATCAATCCCAGGACCCTGCAAACCAATTGAATTGAGCATGCCGCTTGGTGTCTCTGCCATTCTTGGAGTTGCACGACCTGATCTAGCTTTTAGCATGATCGATTTGGTGACGACAGCGCCAAGTTGGCTGAGTTCAAAGAATTGACTTAACTCTTTACCAGATCCCGCGCATCCGCTGGCCGTGAATATTGGATTATCGAATTCGGCCTGTCCCAAAGTTGTTTGATAGTTAAACATTGCTAGGAGCCCCAGGTTCCTTCAGGGATTAGACGTTTGGCCTTCCAGATCACGCTCTCTCCAGCAACTACCGGACCATCAATACATGAGCGGAGCATTCGAATAACCCCATCCTCGCCTTTAATGGGAAGAACGCACGTCATGCAAACACCAATACCGCAGGCCATCGATTCTTCGATTGAACATTGATGCATCAGGTTAAATTCTTCAGCGATGTCATTGATCGCTTCTAGCATTCCCATTGGTCCACACGAATAAATAATGTCGATTTCATTTGTTTCAATAATTTCGCGCATTGCATCGGTAACTTTTCCAGTTTTCCCGGTCGAACCATCTTCGGTTGTTATCGTTAAGCTACTGACAGAACGCTTGCCATCTAACGGTGCATATATTTTCATCGCAGTGCTCGCACCAAGAACCATATCTACGCGACATCCACGATTCTTCAGGACTTCTGAAAGCCCAAAGAGTGGGGCACTTCCGTAGCCGCCGCCGACTAAGAGCGCTCGGACTGGTTCTGTTGGAATTCCGAATGCAGTTCCAAGTGGCGCAATTAAATCAATCTTTGCGCCTGGTTGTTGATTAGCTAACCAAGTGCTACCTGCACCATGCGGTGCAACAACAATCTCCAACAAGCCAACGCTCTGGCCACGATCAAAGGTTCGGTAGATAGCAAAGGCTCTCCGCAAAACTAGCTGGCTAGACTCGCCACCAACCGATATCGCAACAAAATTTCCGGGTTTCGCTGAATTAGCTAAATCACCAACCGCAAAGACCATATGGTGGTAAGCGCCAACTTTTTTATTGCTGACTATTTCGGCGAGAACCTGTTTAGCGCTGCTGTTGATTCCTATCATTCGACGATGGCCAACCAGTCCTGGATTGAACGAATGCTAAAGCTCTTTCCTTGAAGTTCGGATATTCCGGCGACCGCAGCCTTAAAACCTGCAATTGTTGTTATGCAAGGAACGCCTCGTTGTATCGCTGCCGTGCGAATCATCCAGCCATCCATGCGCGTTCCTCGGCCCAGTGGTGTATTTATAACAAGACCTACAACGCCCTCAGTAATCAGATCTACTGCAGTAAATTCCCCACTTGGACCGCGACCCTGTGAATGTTTGCGCACTAGTTCAGAATCCACACCATTCTGCAAGAGAAAATCATGGGTTCCCTGGGTAGTAAACAATTTAAATCCAAGTCCACTCAAAATTTGAGCCGGATATAGCGACGCTTTCTTATCACGCTCGGATAGCGATAGAAACACTGAACCAGCCATAGGAAGTGCACCAAACGCCGCAGTCTGACTCTTTGCATAAGCCTCACCGAAGGTTCCAGCAATCCCCATTACCTCACCAGTCGATCTCATCTCTGGTCCTAAGATTGAATCAACTCCAGTGCCATCATTCCTGCGGAATCTATTCCAAGGAAGCACGGCTTCCTTGACTGAAATTCCTTTAGCAATTCCATCTCCAGATTTCGGAAGCAGATCTTTCGCTCGAAGCTCGGAGATCTTCACTCCGGTTGCGATTAACGCTGCGCACTTTGCTAGTGGATTACCTGTTGCCTTACTTACAAATGGAACAGTTCGTGAAGCTCTTGGATTGGCCTCTAAAACATAGAGTCTCTCTTCAGCTGTTGCATTTGCGAGAACTGCAAATTGAATATTAATTAAACCCCTGACTCCGATGCCACGAGCAAGTTTTTCGGTTGCTATTCGAATCTCCCGGGCAAGCGCGGATCCAATAGAGAAACTAGGTAGTACACAGGCAGAATCACCCGAGTGGACACCAGCTTCTTCGATATGTTCCATAACGCCAGCTAAGTAAAGTTCTTCGCCATCGAAGAGCGCATCAACATCTATTTCAACAGCGTCATCCAGAAACTTATCAATCAATACTGGATGATTCGGAGTTATTTCCGTCGCCTTTTTGATGAAATCTGCAAGTGATCCGTCATCGTAAACAATTTCCATGCCACGTCCACCCAGAACGAATGAAGGACGAACTAAGACCGGATAAGTAATCTCGTGCGCAATCTTCAACGCTTCCTCGAAAGTATTAGCCATACCAAATGTTGGGGCATCTAAAGAATTAACCCGCAACAGTTCACCGAACTGACCTCGATCTTCGGCTAAGTCAATCGCGTCTGGAGAGGTTCCAAGAATCTTTACTCCTGCATCTTGTAGACCACGCGCAAGACCAAGCGGTGTCTGGCCGCCCAGCTGAGCGATAACACCTACAACTGGACCTGCTTGCTCTTCGGCATATATAACTTCTAAAACATCTTCCAAAGTTAGCGGCTCGAAGTAGAGTCGATCTGAAGTGTCGTAATCCGTTGACACTGTCTCAGGATTGCAGTTAATCATTATCGTTTCATATCCCGCAGCCTTCAGCGCAAATGCAGCGTGGACACAGGAATAATCAAATTCAACGCCTTGGCCAATTCGATTAGGACCACTGCCGAGGATAATTACTGCAGGTTTAGTTCTAGGAATAACTTCGCTTTCCAGGTCATAGCTTGAGTAGTAATAAGGGGTGTGTGCTTCAAATTCGGCAGCGCAAGTATCGACAGTTTTATATATAGGGCGAAGACCAATTCGGGCTCTGGTTGCCGAAATTTCAGCGAGTGATTTGCCAGTCAGATCTGCAATCTGGGAATCGGAAAAACCATTGGTCTTAGCAAGGCGAAGGAGTTCTTCAGATAGATCAGCGCTTTGGGATATCTGTTTAGCTATTGAATTGATTTCTACGATCTGCGATAGAAACCAAATATCAACTTTGGTCGCTGCATAAACTTCCTCAATCGTTGCGCCCAAATACAAAGCAAGTTGGACTTGTTGTAAACGATGTTCGGTTGGAATCGCCATCGCGGCCAGTAAATACTCTTTCGTAACGCCTCTTGTATTCCAGTGAAAACTCGTTCCCTTCTTTTCAACAGAGCGCAGCGCTTTCTGCAGAGCTTCTGGAAATGAGCGACCAATCGCCATCGCCTCACCGACGCTCTTCATAGTGGTGGTCAGTCTGGTATCTGCCTCAGGAAATTTTTCGAAAGCAAATCTAGGGACCTTAACTACTATGTAATCTAAAGTCGGCTCGAAGGAAGCGGGCGTAACTTTAGTAATGTCATTCTGAATCTCATCAAGGGTGTAACCAATCGCTAGTTTTGTTGCGATCTTCGCGATCGGAAAGCCAGTCGCCTTCGAAGCTAGCGCCGAAGATCTAGAGACGCGAGGATTCATTTCGATAACAATAATTCGGCCATCACTTGGATTTATTGCAAACTGAATGTTGCATCCCCCGGTAGCAACTCCAACCTCGCGAATGATATCTATCGATAGATTGCGGAGTTTTTGATATTCAACATCCGTTAACGTTAAAGCTGGAGCCACGGTGATTGAGTCTCCAGTGTGAACTCCCATTGGATCAATATTTTCAATACTGCAAACGATCACAACGTTATCCTTGTGATCTCGCATCACTTCTAACTCAAACTCTTTCCAACCAATTATTGATTCCTCAAGTAAAACTTCAGTTGTAGGACTGTGTCGCAGACCTGCTCCAGCGATAAGTTCTAGATCACTCTGGTTGTATGCAATTCCAGAGCCCAATCCCCCCATCGTGAATGAAGGTCTTACGACAACGGGATAGTTGAGAACTTGCGCTCCGGCTATACATTCCGCCATTGTGTGACAAATTACCGATTTTGCAGATGAACCGCCGATTTTTTCTACAATCTCCTTAAAAGTTTCACGATCTTCACCACGTTTAATTGCTGGGATATCTGCGCCAATAAGTTTGACGCCCAATCTTTCGAGGGAGCCACGCTCGTAAAGTTGCATCGCAGCATTTAGTGCAGTCTGCCCACCAAGTGTTGCCAGAATTGCAGTTGGCTTCTCTTTGACAATTATTTGCTCAATAATCTCTGGTGTTATGGGTTCAATATAAGTAGCGTCAGCAAACTCTGGATCTGTCATTATTGTTGCTGGATTTGAATTTATAAGAATTACTCGAATTCCTTCACTTCGCAGGACTCGACAAGCTTGGGTTCCTGAATAATCGAATTCACATGCTTGTCCTATAACTATCGGACCACTGCCGATAACCAGAACACTTTCAATCGAAGAATCTTTAGGCATTGGCTACCTTCGCACCCTTCATAAGATCAAGAAACTTATCGAACAAATAACTTGCATCGTGTGGGCCCGCAGCTGCCTCTGGATGATACTGAACACTAAACGCTGGCGTTTCTAAAAGTTCTAGGCCTTCGACGACCCCATCATTTAAACAGAGATGACTTACAAAGCCTGCACCATAAATAGTATTGAAGTTACCCTCGACTGGCGCCGCGACAGCGAAACCATGATTGTGCGCTGTAATTTCGATACGCCCAGATTTTAAATTCTTAACCGGTTGGTTGATTCCTCTATGCCCGAATGGCAATTTGTAGGTTTCAAAACCTAACGCCCGACCCATTATTTGATGGCCAAAACAAATTCCGAAGAGAGGTATCTGCGCACTTAAAATTTCGCGGACAAGCAGAATCATCTCCGTCATGGTTGCTGGATCGCCAGGACCATTCGAGAGAAATACGCCATCAGGATTTAGGGCAACTATCTGCTCGAAGGTTGTGCGTGATGGAACAACGTGAACTTCTATCCCTCGCTGGGACATGGCTCGTGGCGTCGCGCCTTTAATCCCCATATCGAGAGCCACAACAGTGAATTTTTTCTCGCCAATAGCAGGAACAACATATGAACTATCTGTTGAAACATCATCGGATAAAAATGCACCGGACATTGTCGGTGTTTTACGAACCTTTATGACCATTTCTTCCCGCGTTAACCCAGTGTTCGAAAAGATGCCTACCCGCATCGCCCCAAGATCTCTTAGGTGTCGCGTAATTGCTCGAGTATCAACGCCTCTGATTCCGACAACGCCATTGCTCTTTAGATCATCCTCCAGAGTCCGCTCTGAGCGCCAATTACTTACAACTGGAGAAGGATTTCTTACGACAAAACCACTTACCCAAATCTTCTTTGATTCTTCATCGGATGTGTTCATTCCGGTGTTTCCGATGTGCGGTGCAGTCATAACAACAACTTGTTTGTGATACGACGGGTCGGTAAGAGTTTCTTGATACCCAGTCATTCCAGTAGAAAATACCGCTTCACCAAAGGTCTCACCTTCGCAGGCCCAACTTTCACCTTCGAAAATCGTTCCATCATCTAGGACTAGGAAAGCTTTACTCAACTGCTCCCCCATTCACAATCTCACCATTACTCAGAACCTGTTTTCCATTCAAGAATGTATGCACAACTCGTGATGGAAGTTGCATGCCCTCGAAAGGAGTGTTCTTACTCTTCGAAGCCAGTCTATTGCGGTCAACAATCCAATTCGCATTGGTATCAATTATTGTTAAATTCGCCGTTGCACCAACCTTCAAAATCTGACCGTGATGTAAGTAACCCGCTATCTTTGCGGGCGCTATCGACATTCGATCCACCAAATCAGCCCAACTCATCATCTTTGTTTCTATCATCGCCTTAACCACAACTGATAGCGCAGTTTCTAAACCAACCATGCCAAATGCGGCGCTCTGCCATTCGCAATCCTTATCCTCTGTTGGATGTGGAGCATGGTCCGTACCAACGATGTCTATAGTTCCATCGGCCAGGCCTTTACGAAGCGCGAGGACATCCTTCCCAGTTCGCAGCGGTGGATTAACTTTGTATACCGAATCGTAATTAGTAACTAAATCATCAGTAAGAAGTAAGTGGTGCGGGGTAACTTCTGCCGTGACGTTAATTCCGCGGGATTTAGCAAACCTGACTAAATCTACGCCGCCTGCGGTTGTGAGATGACAGATGTGCAATCTGCTGCCGACATGTTCGGCCAATAAAATATCCCGAGCAATAATTGCCTCTTCCGCAACAGCTGGCCAACCAACTAGCCCTAATTTCGAAGAGACGATTCCTTCATTCATCTGCGAATCAACAGTAAGCGCCGGTTCCTGCGCATGCTGGGCGATGATTCCATTGAAAGTTTTTACATATTCAAGCGCGCGGCGCATCAACAAAGGATCTGAGACGCATTTTCCATCATCGCTAAATATTCGGACTCTAGCTTTCGAATTAGCCATCGCACCGAGTTCTGCGAGAGATTTTCCAGCTAGCCCTTGAGTAACTGCGCCGATTGGAAATACATCACAGAAACCCGCTTCCTGACCAAGCCGATAAACCTGCTCTACAACTCCTGCGGTATCCGCCACTGGAAAAGTATTTGCCATTGCAGAGATTGCAGTAAATCCACCCTTTGCCGCCGCCATACTTCCAGTGGCAACTGTTTCAGAATCTTCACGTCCCGGTTCGCGTAGATGCGTATGTAAATCAACCAAACCCGGAATCAATAGATTTTTTGCGGCGTTTATCTTCTCGCCTTTGTTCAAGCCATTTCCGATTTCAGATATAACGCCATTCGAAACGATCACGTCTACAACTTGGTCATCAATTAACCGGGCATTTGTGATTGTAAATTCCATTTAGGCACTGACCTCTCCGGTAAGCGTTGCGCCCCCAAGTAATTGATACAGAACAGCCATCCGAACTAAAACACCATTTGAAACTTGATCTAGCACAACTGATTTATGAGAGTCTGCACTCTCTGCAGATATTTCTAGCCCCCGATTCATCGGACCTGGGTGCATAACAATTGCATTTTTGCTTAGCGAATTTAGCCTTGTTATATCTAGCCCATAACCTCGCGAATATTCGCGCTCAGATGGGAAGAATGAATTCGCCATTCTTTCAGATTGGACTCGCAGCATCATTAACACATCGACCTCTTTTAGAACACTATCTAAGTCATAGCTAACCTTCACCTTCCAATCGGCAACGCCGACCGGAATCAAGGTGGGAGGAGCAACCAAAGTAACGCTCGCCCCTAGTTTTGTTAGAAGTAAAACATTGCTTCGAGCAACCCGTGAGTGCAAGATATCCCCCACGATTGCTACCCGCAATCCATCGAAGCTCTGATTAAATTGCGGAAACTTACTTCTTATTGTGTAGGCATCTAAGAGCGCTTGGGTTGGATGTTCATGAGTTCCATCACCAGCATTGATAACTGAGGCACTTATCCATCCAGAATCTGCAAGCCGTTGAGCTGCGCCAGAGGCACCATGTCGAATTACAACTGCATCTGCGCCCATGGCCTGGAGCGTTTGCGCAGTGTCCTTAAGGGATTCACCTTTGCTAACACTTGATCCCTTAGCTGAAAAATTAATAACATCGGCAGAGAGTCGTTTCGCAGCACTCTCAAAGGAGATACGAGTTCTAGTTGAATCTTCGAAGAAGAGATTAACTACAGTTCGACCACGCAGCGTTGGAAGCTTCTTCATAGGACCGTCAGAAATCTTTGCTAATTCACTTGCAGTGTTCAAAATTTCGAAGGCCTCTTCTGCACTTAAGTCGTTGATGGAAAGTAGGTGCTTGTTCATCTAGGCACCTGCAACAATTTCTACACAGTCTTTGCCATCGATTTCATCCAAGGAAACTTTTACCGATTCACTTGATGAGGTAGGAATATTTTTACCAACATAATCCGCCCTGATTGGAAGCTGGCGGTGTCCACGGTCTACCAAGACCGCCAATTGAACTGTGGCTGGGCGACCAATTTCGCCGATTGCATCTAACGCTGCCCGAATGGTGCGCCCTGAGAAGAAAACATCATCGACAAGAACTATGTCTTTGCCTTCAATTCCGCCACTTGGAATCAAGGTAGGCAACAAGGGCCTAGGCGGTCGCATCCGCAGATCATCACGGTGAAGAGTTATGTCTAGAGTTCCCACCGGAACTGGTGATTGAATCTCTTTGAGGAATTGAGCGATTCGCTCTCCTAGGAATGCGCCTCGCGTTGGAATGCCGAGCAAGACCACATTATCTAAGCCATGATTGTGTTCAATAATTTCATGCGCGATGCGCTTTAGCGCCCGACCAATTTCGCCGGCGTCCAGGACTATAGCCATTTTCTCTCCTTCGCCGCCTCTCTGGACGGATCGTTAAAGGAACTTCTTGCCTCTCGGGCGGGGAAAAGATACCACTTGTGGACAGCCAAATCCATTTAACCTTTCCCGTGTCTATTCTCGGCGCATGATAACTATCCCCGAACGTTCGATCGAAGAGATTGCTGCAGCCATGAAGTCAGTCAGGAAGGCAAAGGGAATGACGCTTCGAGAGGTCGAAGCCAAATCCGGTGGGACCTGGAAGGCAGTCGTAATTGGTTCCTATGAAAGATGCGATCGCGCCCTTTCGATTAAAAAGGCAATAAGCCTCGCGAATTTTTATCAAGTCCCGCTAAATGAATTATTGGGCTTATATTCTGAATCTAAATCACCTTCACGCGAGAAATTAACGCTAGATATTCGAGCGGCTTCCCACTCTATGCCCGAGGACTTCAAACTTGGAGTCCTGCAGAAATTTGCAACCTCTATCTGCGCGAGACGTGAAGATTGGAACGGAGAAGTTTTATCAATCCGAAATACTGATTTAGCAACAGTTTCGATTTTATTGAATTTAGATGAACCAGCAACATATGCCTGGCTCTTTTCTAGAGGGCTATTACTCAACAAACCCTAATTAGAACGTAGTTTTACCGCAATACTAGAGCGCGAAAGACGGCTTTAGAATAATAATTCGACCAAGAACTCCGTTGATATATTTAGCCGAATCTTCTGTTGAAAGTTCAGAAGCGATCTCTACCGCCTCTGAAGCAGCAACTTGATCATCTAGATCGTTCTTGAAGAGGATTTCAAAGAGTGAGATTCTTAAAATATTTCGATCTATAGCTGGCATTCGATCCATATCCCAACCCTGTGCGTATGTCGTAATTAGTTCATCTATTTTTAGCGCATTCGTTTCTACACCCAGAAGCAATTCAAGAACATAATCCCGCTCTGAGAGCTCGATCTCACCACGGCTCTCTAACAAATCGATAGCTCTAGCGCTACGGATGTCTGCTTCGTATAGAAAATCTAAAGCACGCTTGCGCGCCTTACGGCGTGCGCTCACTAGTTTGCTCGGCCTAAGTAAGCTCCGGTACGGGTATCAACTAAGACCTTTTCATCTTGCTTAATAAAGAGCGGAACCTGAACCGTGATTCCAGTTTCCAAGGTGGCTGGTTTTGTTCCACCGGACGAGCGGTCCCCCTGCAGACCTGGTTCGGTGTATGTAATCGTTAATTCAACCGATGCTGGCAAATCGATATAAAGCGGGTTGCCCTCGTGAATTGCAACATTTGCTTCGCAATTTTCTAGCATGTAATCAGCCGCATCTCCAACTGTTGCAGCAGAGATATTCATCTGATCGAATGTTTTCTGATCCATAAAAACAAAGTCATCGCCATCTCGGTATAAGAAAGTCATGTCGCGCTTCTCAAGAACTGCAACATCAACCTTGACCCCAGCGTTCAAGGTTCTATCAATAACTTTTCCAGTAGTTACAGACTTCAATTTGGTCCGAACAAAGGCCGGACCTTTCCCAGGTTTTACATGTTGGAATTCAACAACGTTCCAGAGTTGCCCCTCAATATCTAAAGTCATCCCATTTTTTAAATCGTTCGTTGTTGCCATAATCGAAATCCCATTTCCTTTAATTCCAGCGTAAGTGGGTAAGAATACCTGAAGCGGAGAGCCAAATTTGCGGGCGTGCGCTACTTTGCCATGCGAGAAAGTGCAATCAAGGCCAATCGATATGAATCCGGACCAAAGCCAGCAATCGTTCCGTTTGCTACCCCTGAAATCACCGAGGTATGGCGAAATTCTTCACGGGACATTGGATTGGAAAGATGCACTTCAATTAAGGGGGCCTTGACCATATCTGCAGCATCGCGAATCGCATACGAATAATGTGTAAAGGCTGCAGGATTGAATACAACAGGAGTGTTGGTATCTGCAGCTTCGTGTAACCAAGAAATTATCTCTACTTCACTATCACTCTGGCGAACATCACATTCGAACCCAAGCTCTTTCCCGGCTGAAA
>Ga0164293_10002386_pt1 | contig 15938 bp, 19 predicted proteins | sample GEODES118metaG_FD_111487 | JGI IMG/M metagenome (GOLD analysis project Ga0164293, IMG submission 111487) | Eutrophic lake water microbial communities from Lake Mendota, Wisconsin, USA - GEODES118 metaG | ecosystem: Environmental > Aquatic > Freshwater > Lake | place: USA: Lake Mendota...
TGTTTTAGTGATTTCTGAATAAACAAATACCGAATATCCTTTTAATGATGGATGACTCAAATCCAATTTAAATCCATTATCAATAGCAATTGATATTGCACTTGATGCACGTAATACATAACTTGTAGGATAATTTAATAAAAGTGTTGCAGTTGGATTTCCGTTAGTATCAACTGACTGATCTATTTGTGCAAATATTGCTGCATCAAATACAAATGTTTTATCTCCGCTTGCAGCATTATAAGAACTGTCAGAAAGTCTAGAACAAGAATCGCATACAATCCATTGAGTACTGCATGTAGCCCCTTCAGATTGACTTCTTAAAAATGCTTGTAATTCATTTTGTTTTTCAAAACAATTTACTTGATTGCCATCACCATTATAAACAACATAACAACCAGTTGTTTTTGTACTCTTAGCCAGAATATCGGGATTAGAGTTTCCACGAATGAATTGTGTTATTGTTTTAAATGATGAAGATAGATTTTCATTAGTAAGTGTTACACCACAATATATTAATTCTTTTTTATCTTTTAATTGTATTGCGCCAGAAACTAAAAGCTTACCAGAATTTAAAGTTGATCCTGCAATTTCAATATATTCTTGTTTGGAAAATACAGATCCTAAAATTCCTTTATTTAATACTGACTTAAATTTAGAATCATTTAAATTGTTTTTAATCCAATTAGAATTTGTTGCACCAACATACGTTGTTGAATACTGTGGTGGGTTTACAAAATTGTTTTTAATATAATAACTGTATGTATTATCATATGTAAACCCAGAAATAATACCACCGATAATAAGTTTATTATCACCTGTTAAAGTTTCAAGTCGTAGTACACCAGATATATCTCTACGTAGTTCTACATCAGCATCATAATAGTCACCATTGCTTAATGCAAAGGTTGTACCGGCTGGGGTATTTTGAAACATTTTAACTAATGTTGTTCTATCAGAATTGTCATAACATTCTGAATAATCGATAAAACAACTGGATCCAGCAATAGATACATTCGGTGAAGAATTTATATATCCTTTTGTAAATACTGGATCATATGTAGATCCAGATATTTCAAAACCATAATTTTGTATTAACTGGGATGCAGTGAGGAAAAATGACATATTATGTTGCTAGATATGTAATTACTTGTGTTCCAGTATTAGATATTGCAAATATTTTATTTGTGTTGATAACATTCATAGAAACGCTTTCACCTGGATCTAGAGCATAACCAAATGATGATCCAATCAGTCCAGATGTATTTCCAAGATATATAAAATCTGTATTTGTTGAAAGTGCTTTAATATTAATTGCAGCAGTTGTTGTGTAACCCGCTGAATCCATTTGTCCTACTGCAGCAGATGTAGCCGATAGTCTTCCGGTTTTGAAAGCTGATGGTCTTCCTACTCCCAAAGCAGTAAAATCACTTCTTAGACCAACTACTTCATTGTATATGGCAGTCATTCCACCCAAAAGATTGGTATCATTGATTGGGAGTGGATATCCACCAGAGAAACCTTGTACCGCTAGAGTTGTACCAATCGTTGCATTTATTGAGGCACCCACAATACTAACCTTTAAAGCATCACCCGAGATTCCTACGGCAGAGCCAGTTGTATCTACTAGATTAGCATAAACATATGTTAAACCACTTGGACCAAAGACAGAAACTGAATCAGTAGTCCGTGATAATGGTCTACCACCCGTTACTTCAATTCTGGTACCAGATTGGGTTGAAACGTATACCGGAGATCCACTGAGTCCAATGGCATTAACCGTGCCACTAACAACTACAGGACCTGCTGCAGGTCCTTGTACAGCGATTGTACCTGTAAATCCAGAGATGGTGGCCGTCATTCCACCTGCAATGGTTACAGGAAATGGTGTTGCAGATGTTACAATTGTTGCAGATCCAGTGACACCATATGCCAATTTCATTACTTGAAAATGTGCAGTGATACCTCCAAATCTAGCTACATCAGTAGCAACAGCAGCTGTAAGACCAGAAGTTTCAATAGTAATATTTGTGTCGTTGTCTACTGCCATGGTTTCCTCTAAATAGTTCTAGCAATATTTAGGTGTATTAAATTATTGGATAATCAATAATCGGTGATATAATAGTATTATGTATATAGACGAAGCCGCAAAAGAAAAATTTTCTTCCAAAATAATAGATAAAGTAAAAATTACAAAATTACCCTTTATCGATTGTGTTTTAGAGCTAGCCAATGAAATGGGTATAGATCCTAGTTCTGCTGGAAAATTACTAACTAAACCAATTATTGAAAAAATTGAAGTTGAAGCAAAATCACTTCATTTTATCAAAGAAACAAATAAAAATAGTAAACTACCTATTGACTAATTGATTTGTAGACGTATACTAAACACAGAAAGGCCGAGGTAGACCCTCGGGCAAATACAATGGCAAATTTTTCAGATTTCAAGAAGAAGAGTAAGAACTCAGTCGCATCCCTAACCGAGCGTATGGATAAGCTCACATCAAAGGAGAGTTACAAAGATGATCGTCTTTGGAAGCCTGGTATTGACAAGGCTGGAAACGGTTATGCAGTAATTCGATTCCTTCCTGAGATTGCAGGAGAAGATAGTCCCTTTGTTTCAGTTTACAGCCATGCCTTTAAGGGCAAGGGTGGTTGGTTGTTTGAAAACTGCCCAACGACTCTTGGAGAGAAGTGCCCTGTTTGTGAAGCAAATACCGAACTGTGGAATAGTGGTATTGAGGATGACAAGAATATTGCACGTAATCGTAAGCGTAAGTTGACTTACATTTCAAACATTCTTGTTGTTGAAGATCCAGCAAATCCAGAGAATAAAGGAAAGGTTTTCCTTTATCAGTATGGCACCAAGATCTTCCAGAAGATTCAAGCACTTGCTCATCCCGAATTTAAGGATGAGACTGCAATTGATCCATTCAACTTTTGGACTGGTGCAGATTTCAAGATTAAGATTCGCAATGTCGGTGGATACGTGAATTATGATCGTTCAGAGTTTGCTGCTCCTGCTCCTCTTCTTGGTGGTGATGATAAAAAGCTAGAAGAACTTTGGAAGAAGCAATACGCCCTCAAGGAGTTTACCGACAAGAGTCAGTTCAAGAGTTATGATGAACTCAAGGCACGACTCAAGAAGGCAACCGGAGACGATATTCGTGCTCAGTTCACCGAGTCAAAGAGTATTGAAGATGATGTCACTGATACGGTAGTCAGTGAAGATATTGAGGAAAAGGATCCTCTAAAGTACTTCTCCGAAATGGAGAATGATTGAAAAAAGCCCCGCAAGGGGCTTTTTTTATCCCCATGAAGGACGAGATAAAGTTCTATCCAATCGATCAAAGAACATTACGTTCTTTTGCATATTTGTTGTTCGTGATTCTGTACGACCTACATCATTGCTTACTAAATCTTGTTTCATACCAATTTTAGAATTTAATTCTTGCATCGCACTATACATTCCATTCATTTCAGAATATATTTCTTCTTGTCCGGATGCCCTATTAAGAATTCCTGATTGAATAGTCTCAGCACTTTGTACAATCGGTGTATTTAATGAAACATACGATGCCATACTAGATTGCATCGGATTTATAACTTCTCTGTCTGGAATTCTTGGTGATTGTGCTGTTAGTGAAACAACATTATTTTCTGGTTGTTTGATTTGATCCATTTCAAACACATAAGATCTTTGTTCTGAATTGGTTGAAGTATTTAATGCTTGATCAAAATTTGATTGTTCAGCTCTTAAATCTAAATCAAACGTGTTTTGGTTTATATCTGGATTCATTGATTTATTATATTAAATGGGTTATTATTTGATTGTGACGAATTTTGTGTTTGCAAATTTTCTAATAATAAATTGATATAGATTTCTCTCTCCCATACCATCATGTTTTCTATTTCTGTAATATTCCAAGAAAACGTATTTATTAATTTAAAATTTGATTTATAATAATCGGTAAGATCAAAGTATCTTACCGAAAGATAAAAAAATCTAATACCCCATTTACCTCCTTTTCAGAACCGTCTAGTAATTTGATTGTGGCTGTAAGTCTAGGTTGATTTGATAAAAAGTTATCAAATTCTTTTAACACTGATATTGGAAGGTTGTTTATTATTTCTTTAATTTCATCTGGTACAAATTTATTAAAGTCATAAATTTCTTTTTGAACAATTATTTTTTTAATACAAACTTTATAAAAATCATTAGTTTCAAAAGAATTTAATTTAAGAAGATCAGAAAAAATAGGTGACTCTAATTCAATTAAAATATTATTGTTTATATTAACAATTTTTTTATTTAATGAATTTACACAAACTATATCTGAGATATTTAATTCATATTTGTTTTTTTCAAATATAACCGATATATGTTCATCTACACTTTTTGATCTAATATGTAAAAACAAATATTCTGCATCTGCAATACATAATTCATTAATATCAATATTATTGGTATTATTTTTTATAATCTCATGAAGAGCAATTAGAGCTAATTTTTTATTATTTTCTTGTAAAATAATAGAAAGATTTTTAGCATCTTTTACTTTAAATGGTGTAAATAATACTTTTAATTTACTTACAGGTAATACTACTTCGTATTTTGGAAAATATACATTCAATTCATCTAATAAATTCATAATAATTATAATCTTTCGTTTTTATAATCTCTATAGTTAAACACTACCGTGTAACGCAAATATGGATCTGGTGCAACGCTACTAACTCTGAGTGGAGTTGTTTCAACAGGAAACACTTCATTAAAGGTATACCTAGAAACTCTATTTCCATTCAAATCTAATAAATTTAATATTACTTTACAGTTTTTTACAATATCATCATAGTATGCTAATTTAAATGGAGTATTATAACTTCCTACAGAATAACCACCACTATAGATAGCATTAAACCAATCGTTAAAAAACAATAACGTTCTATTATCACCGGTTACTGGAAATGTTATAGCAAACCCATGTGCAAAACTTTGGCTTCTTGGAATCAATCGTCCAACACCATAGCCGGATAAATCGTCAGCAACATGATCTATGGCTCGTTGATTTAAAAGAAATTCATCTACTACGTATTCTGGATCTAAAAAGGGAGAACTTGGTGTATTCAAAAATGATATTGAATATCTGTTAGGTCTTTGAATACCTTTATGTTGAGTAAAATAATTTTTTAAACTTGATATGGTATTATCTAAATTAGGCATTGGAGAATAATTCTTTTTCTGTTAAAAGTTTAAACACAAAATTGTGTTTCTGGCAGTATAACTCTGCTGCTTTCCATTTGGCAACATTGACAATCCATGTTAATTTTTCTTTTTTAGATGCATTTTCTTTTAACATAGTTTGTTTTTTTGGTTTTACTTCTATCATCCACGATTCAACTTGATCGTTGTTTTTGATTTGAACAAGAAAATCAGGAATGTAGTTTCTAATCTTATTATCTACCGGATTATGGTACGGAACCATAATTTCTTCAAATGACCATTTTACAATGTTCTCATTTCCATCACAAAATTTGCATACGCTGCGTTCCCATAAAGAACGGCAATGGATAGAATCTGGATTCCCCACATATTTTTGTTGATTTAAAGGAACATATTTAGTTCTATACGCCATTAAAATATTTATCAAAATCATAAATATTATTAATATGGCATACTTTGCACAATACCCATTAGGATCTTATGCTGCAGAACAACCTTTATGGATTAACTTCTATACTGCACCATATTCTTTGAAAAATTTTGAAAGAACTAGATCAGGTATTGTTAATAGAAGTTTTGGAAGAATCCGACTACCTTTACCCAAAGAACCTGGATATTCAGCAAATCACGATTTTGCACAATCTGACAATCCAGTTGGACCTGTTTTGAGTATGGGTGGTGTAGCAAACTCTGGTGGATTTGGTAAGTTTGATACATTATTTGATCGTACATTGCAACCAGCACAGTTTTATTCTGAAAAGCAATTTGCCACATCAACATATAGACGTTTTTCAAATATTACTGAATTGTCCATGATCAGTGAAGCAAGAAAAACTTATCAGTTTGATTATATCTTTGCTCCACATAATGCTAGTGAGAGTGTAGCTGTAGAAAATATTGTAGCGTCTTTTAGAAAATGGTCTTATCCAGCAATTGCTGACTTTCCTGAAAGAACATATCCGCAAAATTTATGGACAATTGTAGTAACTAAGGGATCTCAGCCATCATCATTTGAAAACTTAACTGAAGTATGGCTTGGCGAACCTTTACCATGTGTATTACAAAGTGTAACCGTTAAAAAGAATGATAGAGTTGATCCTATTGTAAGATTTTTACCAAACGGTGCTTCTTCATATACTCTAATGTCTTTAGTTTTTGTAGAGTTTGAAACCGGTACCTTTGTACCATCAGCAAATTATATTTGGTCTAAATCGGAAGTCTCATATAATACTTTTGGATATGCACAATAATTAAATTGAGTTTAATATGAAATTTTTTACTAATTTACCAAAAAGAACATATAGCACTCCAATAGGAGATATTAATTTATGTGATTTTTATAGTTTTTATAATAAAAACTTAGATAATAAAAGACAAATCAATATTATTATTGATAATCAAACTACTTTAATTGAAGCATCATTGTCTGCATTTAATGATCCTGATTCATTATGGGTTTTCTTACATTCAAATAATAAAATAAACCCGTTTGAATTAACTAAAGAAAATGCTACAACATATATTGCAGAGAATGAAGTTAAAACCTCATTTAACCCTATAACAGTTACATCAACCAGTTTTTCTCCTTCAGGTATTACCTTTAATCCTCCAGCAGGAAGTATACTAACAGAATATCTTGGATCAACCTCGGGAAATCCGTGGGATTATTCTTATGTTGGTAATTTTAATTTAAATGGAAGTTTTGCTCTTGTTGAAAAATCAAATTCTTATAACACGTCTACAACAGTAAAACCTGGTTATTTAACGGGAGATGGAGAATCACCACTTATATACCCATCCCCCACACCTGTAACCAATTTGACATTTTTATATAGTGGCGATACTTATTTTTCTACTGCTAATAGTGTAAATGCTAATAATAGTATTAAATTTACTGATAGTACAGAAAAACAAGTTAGTACTAAAAATGATAAACAAATTTTTACTACACGTGGTGGAGAAAAAGTTGATACTGTAAGTAATTTTATAACTTCATCTCTTACTGGTAGTAATAACATTACAGTAAATCAAGAGATTACAAGTGAAACAAAACAAATTAATGTCATTTCTTCTTTAGATTTACCTTCATCTTTATCTACTCTAGTGACACCTAAATATTCTGGTATATGAATCCTAAATCAAATCCTTTTAATTCCCCTTTAGTTGGGATATTTTTACAAAATGATGATGCTAGCACATCATTAAACATATTCACAAGTAATGAAGAATGTGAATATCATAGATTAGAATTAACAGAAAGTTTATTTGATGTTTTTCCTTCTGGTGTTTTAATTGTAAAAGATAAAGCCGATTTTATTTCTAGAGTTGATCAATATGGTATCAATTATATAAAATTTGTTTATGAAAGTGGTGGAACAGATACATTTAGAATTCATGCTGTTGCCAATTTAAATAATGCTGCATCTGCCACTGAAGAATCATATGCTTCTATACAGTTTAGTAATCAATTTTACTTTTATTGTCAAGAAAATACTTTAGCAACTGTTTTAAATAATCCAAAATCTAAAGTATACAGAATAGATAAGTTTTTTGAAGAAATTATTCAAAAAGTTGGAAACCCGTATTTACAAACTGGTGGAATTATATCTCCAACAGATAATTATATGTGTTATAGGGCTTTAAATCCTAAATTAGATGGAACTGAAGTCCCTGCAGATAATATTCCAGAATATTTAAATTATCTTACTAATTATTCTGTTCCATTAACTAGTGGTGTTTATTCTAGTTATAGTAATAAACCAAGATATGTATTTTGGACCAATTGGGGTAATTATCTTAATTTAAAATATATATCTTCAGTTGCAGATGATGTTGAGGGAAAATTGGCTTTAAACGATTATAATTTGCGTTATGCAATTTATTCTGGTGATCAGTCACAACAAGCAATGAACGGTAATGTATATAAAAAAATATACAATTACAGCACCAACCAAGGTATACAGTTTATAACTAAACAATATTATTATGTAAGAAAAACTCCAAAAATTTTAGATCTTCCTAGAACAGGTGGAAACACATATAGTGATTTGGCTTATCAATTTCTAGATGAAGGTTTAAAATATAATATTGATATAGTAGGAAATACTTCGGGTATAAATGGATTTGCAAAAGGCTCTGAAGAATTAGAATATTCTGGAGAATGGGGATATGTAGATGATGGTTTGGGATCTAATAAAAATTCAGTATCTACATATATGTCAAATCAATATGGAGTAGAAAAATCTTATAAAGCATTTAACCTTGCTGGAGTTTCAGGAGCCTATGAATTTATTGATAATGGTGAAATGTGGAAAAATGTATTTGATTTAACTCCTTTAGATCCATATTATCCTACACAGACACCATCATCGGATGATGCTTCTGGTAGTAACTTACAAAAAGTTTTAGATATAAAATATAATTCTTTAGTTCGTGTTTCTGGGTCTACTGCCAATAATCAATTAGAATTAATAAGAAAAATAGAATTACAAAATTTTGTTATGTATTCTTTATGTTGTATGGGGAATGATAGTGACGATTCATTCTTTGCAGTATTGACATCAGTTAGTGAAAATCCTTCTGCTATTGGTGGAGGATCTGGAGTTAAATGGATATATGGTTGGAATAAAATTAATTTTTCTCCTGTTACTGTCACTAATGATCCAAATCAGTTCTATACTCCAAAAGATATTATGGAGTTATCACACTGGGTATTAGATCCAAATATAAAATCTGCACCAACTCCATCTGCAGCAAATGTTGATACTTATGCAATTAATTTAAATGAAGCAAATAATAGTGTTACTGGAACTGATGCAAGATATGCTCCAGGATGGAATGCTCCACCTTCGGGGTTTCAATATAGACCAATAGGTGTTTTAACAACATGGGTTCCTGCAAGTACTGCACCTATAAAGCATGTGGTAAAAATGTATAAAAGATCATGGAAAGATATTATTAATACTGCAGGTGTACCAGTAACTGAGTACAGTTCATCATATGATGGGAAATATTTATATTACTTTACTGCAGAAAATATCTTAGATGGAACATGTCCAACATAATACCATATTATGCCTAATACAAATCAAATAAAAATATATCCGTATACTATTGCTAAAAATGCACTAACACCTGTTACATCACGTGACAGTTATGATTGTGTCAATTCTGAAATAACACGAGGTTTAACATCATCTCCTCCAACTTTACAAGCATGTTTTGATAATTTTCCAGCAATTAAGAAAATTTCAGAAGGACTGGGAGTTACTCCATCAACTTTGTGGACGGGACCTACTGGGACTGTTGCACCAAAGGGAACTCTGGTATTAAGAGATCTTTTAACTGGTTTGACTGGTGGAGAATGCGAAGGTATAAAGTCATCTTTAGGACCTTCCTGGTTAGGTTGTCTGTGGGGAACTCCAGAAGCACCGTTTAGTTGTGTATGCCCAGAAGTTGGTGATAACTATGCTGCATACCTAAAACACAGATTAAATGTTGCTACTTTTTGGAAAACCCCAGTTAAAGTCCCAGTAGATAGAAGAGAATTTTTGGATGGATTAAAATATCAAACAAAAATTGAATTGACTGTTGCTGGTGATTATAATATAAGACCGGGGTTTATAGTTGAACTATTAGTAGACCATCCAACTCGAACCCCTATAAATACCGGTAAGTCTATATTTTCGGGGTTATATATGATACTTTCTGTTAAACATATCTTAAATAGTGGTGGAACACACGAGACAGCTTTAACTGTAACTCAGATTCCAGATAAATAATTTTAATGCAGAATACAGATTTTTCAATACTCCTTGAAAAAATACCAACTACTAATAGCACTACTGATATCGCTATGGTAAGTGGCTATAATAGTATTGTACAAAAGATATCCCATTTATTTAATACTAATAAGGGAGAATTAACATCTGATAAAAATTTTGGTTCAGATTATTATGTTTATATATTTGACCCTATTAGTAATAAAGAAGTATTAGAAAATACTATGTCACATTATATTCAAGCCTCTATTCAAGGTGTAACAGATGTTACTGTTGAGTTATTTTCTTATACTCAAAGTATATTGCAGTTTAAAGTTAAATTTGGTTATTTTGATGGAATAAAATTACAAGGCAATATATATTGCAATATTGAGGTAAACATATAATGGCATATAATACAAAAGATTTGAATGTTTCTTCTTTAGACTTTACTGATATAGTAAATTCTTTAACTCGTTTTTTATCGGCACAACCAAGTTTATCTAGTATTGATTTTAAAAATTCTTCTAGTGCAGCAAATATGTTTATTAATATATTGGCTACAGCTACTGCCTATAATGGTGCTTATAGTTATTTTGGATTTAATGAATCATTTAAAATTTCTGCACAAAATCTAGAATCATTTTCTGGATTAGCTGCAAATGAATCTATTGTATTACCATTTATTCAATCAGCAAACACAGATATAACTTTAGAAGCTTCAGCAGTTATTCCTGCATATACTTCATTTTCATCACAAGCCATAGATGGAACTAATATATTATTTTTTAATATTGAAGATATTGCTATAGGTACCAATGTATATACCTTATATTCTGGTACACAGGCTGTAAGTTATACTGATTATAATTTTGAGGGTCAGTATATAATGGTTCCATTAACTGTTGATCCACGTACAATTACTTTTGTTACTACTAATGTTACAACTAATGTGATGACTGCTTACACAAGAGTTGATAGGGGTTCAGAAGCAACTACTTCTGGTAATTATTTTACAGTAATCAATGGACCTAGTGGTTACATGGTTACTAATAATTTTATTAATTCTACTCCAATTGATTTAAATGTACGTGTTGAAGTTATTGGATTGACTACTAATGGTAGTAAAGGTAATGATGCAACAATAACTCCACTAAGTTCTACTATATTTGTAAGCAACCCTACACCATCTGGTGGTTATGATAATTTGAGTGTAGAACGTGCTAGAGCAACAGTATTATTTAATGGCAACGGTAGAAAACGTTGGGTCACATTAAATGATCTTAAATACGCTATAATGTCTTCTGGAATTTTTGGCACAGATGATGAAAGTTCAATTACTGTTTCAAATGGAGTAACTCCATATTCAGTAAATGTTTATGTAAACGCTTCATTGTCACCAGCAGATCAAACATCATTATTAACATTTTTATCTAATATAGGTCCAGCCGGAATAACAATTAATTATACCCTATGATTTTATTATTTCATCATCTTCCAGTATCTTTAAAAGTCAAAGTTGACAAATTTGTCGAAAAGGTAATTAAATATTATGGCTCTGAATTTTATAATATTCAAGGCGAATACTGGTTTGGTGATAATCTAACTATAAAATCTTTATTTCCCTCATGGATTATTAAAGAATATGATGACAATACTGAAAATGTATTGGTTATTCCATTATTTAAAAATTATCTTAGATGGCTTTTTAGTCTTAAATATGGATATGGTGCTCAATTAGATTGGGAAAATATTCGTTGTGGTATGAGTATTGATTATAAATTATTACAAGGTATTGCTGAAAGTTATTTTCCTACAGCAGATTTTTCAAGTGATGCGTTATCTGATACATTACCAAATATAAGACGATTCTCAATTCAAGTACATGGTTCGTATTTTGATATAAAAGGAACACATAAAGCTATAAAATATGTTTTAACATCTTTATTAGATATGCCGTATTCAACAACCGAAGTATATACTTCGGCTCCCGGTGTAGTAAATATAAAAGCCAATGTATTAGAGAAGCATAAATTATTTTTGTCTGAACATGTTATTCCAGCAGGAATGACTGTAGTTTATGAAAGTGTATAAAAATGTTTAAAAAAATGGTTTCATTAGCTATGGCTCTAGCTAGTCGCGGTTTAACAAATAATAAGACTGATTTAATAACTAAAAAAATTAGAACAGTTGCTTGTTTTGGGTATGGGGATATTTCTCCTTGTCACAATTTAAGAAAAAGTAACACATCTGAATACTTTTATTGTGGTGGTTGCGGTTGTGGTGATAATAGTAATACTTGGTTAATAAAAGCTGACGGGGAATATGCCAAATTAGACTACCCTAGTTTAAATTGTCCATTACAATTACCTGGATTTACTAACTATGATCCAAATTCTATTCTTTCACCAGAAAGAAAAGAACAAATTGAAAATTTTGATACAGACTTATTAGATTTAATACAGGTAACTGTGGGTAGATCAGAAGAAAAAGAAAATCTGATAGCCGAGGTAAATAAAATTATAGAGAATTCATAAATATTTGTATAATGGCGAAACCCACGACAAGACAAGAATTTATCAACTATTGTTTTAGATCTCTTGGAGCTCCTGTATTACAGATTAATATAGATCCCCAGCAAGCTGAAGATAGATTGGATGAAGCCTTAGAATATATGTTTGAACGTCATTTTGACTTCAATCAGAGAGCACTTTACGTATATCTTATAACTCCTGAAGATATTGTTGCCAAATCTTTTAATACTACTACTTTTGGAAATGCATTAGGTGCTAAAGTAAAAAGCAATGAAGATGGTTCTACAGGATATTGGCCTGCTGCAACAGATATAAGAACAATAACTAAAGTTTTTACACCAACTAATGAGGTTGGTGATTATATGTTTGATTTAAGATATCAGATGACTTTATTTGATTTCTTTGGTCTTTATAATAACCAATCTGCTACTCCATCTGGACCTATGGCAACATATCTGGAAGCCATGAGTTATGTTAAGCTTATTAATGATGTTTTTAATTATCCAGTGTCTTACACATATACTCGTACAACCGATACATTATTTTTGGATACAGATTATTCGTCAATGTCAAATGGAAAATATTTAATGGTTGAAGCATATGTTCAGATTGATCCATATAAATATGAAAAAGTTTGGAATGACAGAATATTTAAAAGATATTATACTGCATTATTAAAGAAACAATGGGGTCAAAATTTAATTAAATTCTCAGGAGTTCCTTTACCTGGTGGGGCTATGTTAAATGCTGCAGCAATATTAAATGAAGCCGTATCAGAACTTAGAGAAATTGAACTCACTCTCCTAAAAACACAGGAACTACCTGTGGACCCAATGATAGGATAAAATGGCAGTCAATCCTTATTTTTATAATTACGGAAATGAACAAAATCTTGTTGAAGATATGACTATTGAAATCATAAAAGCAACTGGTCAAGATTGTTTATATGTTCCTAGACAGTATCTGAATATAGATAAAATATTTGGTGAAAATCCAGCTTCATCATTTACTAAAACATATACACTAGAAATGTATTTGCAGTCTTATAAAGGATTTGAAGGTACTGATATCATATCTCAATTTGGAATTGAAATTAAAGACAAAGTTACTTTGGTATTTGCAAGAAAACGGTTTAGTGAAGAAGTTACTATTAATGATACAACAATTACTAGACCCCGTGAAGGTGATCTTATATATTTTCCTGCATCAAAATCTTTATTTGAAATAAACTTTGTAGAACATGAAAATCCATTCTATCCATTGGGAAAATTGTATTCATATTATATAACTGCTGAACTATTCACTTATAGCTATGAAAAGATTAATACTAATATTACAGCTCTTGATAATGTATCTAAGACAACTAAGGGTCTATCTGGTGGTGTAATAATTCCTCTTAATAATATTCTAGGTACAACTGCTGGAATAAATGATATTATAGATGATGAAGCAGACTTGTTTAATGTTGATAAAAATGAACCGTGCTAATAGGAAGATAAATGTTTAATTACTTTTATAATCAAAATTTAAGAAAACTTGTAGTTGGATTTGGATCGCTCTTCAGTAATATTGATGTACAACACACCAATCCCGATGATGCTGTTACTCCCTTAACAATTCGTGTTCCCATTACTTATGCACCTCAAGAAAAATTTATTAGAAGATTATTAGAAACTTCTTCAATAAATGATGGTACTCGTATTGAAAATCAACTTCCTAGATTAAGTTACATGATGTCATCAGTTACCCCTGATCCATCTAGAAGAAGAAATAAATCTAATAATACTAAAACTATGGCTGGCACAGCTGGTAACTGTACCGGTTCTACTGCTGGTATTATAACACAAGAAGTACCAGTAAATGTTTCTTTTTCATTGTTTGTATATACACGCCATTTAAATGATACATTACAAATTGTAGAACAAATTATTCCTTATTTTAATCCAGATCATATTATAACAATTGACATGAATAGTGCACAAAGTGATGTTAGAATTCCTATAACTATGCTAAGTAATAATATAAGTGAACGATATGATGGTGATTTTGGAAATCGTAGAGTCAATATTTCAAGTTTTAGTTTTGTTGCAAAATCATATATCTTTGGTAATGTTGAGACAAAGAGTGTAATTACTGGTGTAGATGCACCTGGAATAACGTTTGATTTTGATTATAATTAATATTAGTTAGTTGTTATGAATATAAATAAAAATTTGTCTAATTTTTTTAATGTTTCCGAACCTTCGGAAAAACCAATAGTAGAAAAGAATACTACTGGTGGTACTTTTGATAATAATAATTTTCAAAAGGATTATGAATTAGCACAGTCTAATTATAAAAATTTATTAGGTTCTGGTACTATAGCACTTGAAAGTGCTCTTAAAGTTGCAACTGAATCTGATTCTCCACGAGCATTTGAAGTTGTTGCAATTTTACTTAAAACTATGTCTGATTTAAACAACAATATGTTAGATATACATAAAAAAGCTAAAGATACTACTGCGCAAAAAGTTCAATTGAATCAAACCAATAATTCAGTATTTGTTGGTTCTACAAAAGATCTTCAAAATTTATTAAATAAAGATCGAAGTACTGAAAAAATTATAGAAGCTGAAATAGTAAATAAAGATGAGCTTAAATAATAAAAATCAAGGGTATAGAAATAACCCAAAACTAAAACCTCCTGGTATAGAATTACAATATACCAAAGAGCAATTAGAAGAATATATAAAGTGTGCTAAGGACCCTGTATATTTTTGTACCAAATATGTAAAAGTTAAAACACTTGATAAAGGTATTATGCCTTTCAAGTTGTATGATTATCAAGAAAATTTTGTACAGAAAATACATGATAATAGGTTTACTATTTCTAAATGGCCTCGTCAGTCTGGAAAATCAACATCCGTTATCGGGTATATTGCACATTACGTGACCTTTAACCAGTCTGTTAGTTGTGCTATTCTTGCAAATAAATTAAAGACAGCAAAAGATGAATTGTTTGCCAAACTTCAATTAGCCTATGAAAATCTACCACATTTTCTACAACAAGGCGTAGTAGAATGGAACAAGACGAGTTTTAAATTAGAAAACGGGTCTAGGGTGGTTTGTGATGCAACATCCTCTTCAGCGATCCGTGGTGGCTCGTATAACCTATTGTTGTTAGATGAGTATGCGTTCTTACCTTCACATATTGCTGAAGAATTCTATTCTTCCACATATCCGACCATTTCAGCAGGTTTAACTACCAAACTCATAATTGTATCTACTCCAAATGGTATGAACCATTTTCATAAACTTTGGGTAGATGCTAACCGTCCAGTTGGTCATAAACTTAAAAATAGATTTGTACCTATTGAAGTTGATTGGACTCAGGTTCCCATCACTCCAGGTGGACCACGGCGAAATGCTGAATGGGCTGAA
>Ga0164293_10002387_pt1 | contig 15937 bp, 14 predicted proteins | sample GEODES118metaG_FD_111487 | JGI IMG/M metagenome (GOLD analysis project Ga0164293, IMG submission 111487) | Eutrophic lake water microbial communities from Lake Mendota, Wisconsin, USA - GEODES118 metaG | ecosystem: Environmental > Aquatic > Freshwater > Lake | place: USA: Lake Mendota...
CTGCGCTCAATGTCCAGCGTGTCGGCGCGCTCAAACACGCGCGGATCGCGGTTGGCCGAATTGAGCATGACGAACATGCGCTCACCGGGCGCCAGCGACTTGCCGTGCAGCTCGTGGGCCTGGCTGACCAGGCGCACCTGCGCGCCTGACGGGCCGTCATAGCGCAGCAGCTCCTCGACCGCCCCGACCACCAGCTCGGGCCGCTGGCGCAGCTTGTCCATCTGATCGGGAAAGCGCATGAGTGAGAGCAGACCGTTGGCCAGGTGATTGGTGGTGGTCTCGTGGCCGGCAAACAGCAGCAAGATGCAGGTGGCGATCAGCTCGTCTTCGCTCAGCCGGTCATCTCCTTCGCGCAAGGCAATCAGCTCGGAAATCAGGTCCTGGCGGGGCTCGGCCCGCCGGCGGGCGATCAAGTCGCGGAAAAAGGCCGCCATCTCCTGCGTCGCTTTCTCAGCGGTATCGTATTTTTCAGGCGAGGTGCGCGATGAGCCGATGAACAGGGCCATGTCGTCAGACATACGCTTGACCTCGGCGAGGTCCTCTCGCGCCACGCCGAGCATGGCCATGATGACCAGACAAGGCAGCGGGCCGGCAAACTCGCTGATGAAGTCAAACTCCGGACGATCACCGATGCGCTCGATCAACCAGTCGGCAAGCTCCTCGATCTGCGGCCGCATGGCCTGCATGGACTTGGCATGAAAGACGCGACTGGTCAGCCGGCGCAGGCGGGTGTGCTCTGGCGGGTCCTTGAACACCATCCACAAAGACAGGTAGCGCATGATGCTGCCGATGCGCTCAGCCTCAGGTCCCGGCAGCGAGGCAAAAAACGGCCGCAAGCGGTCTGAAGACAGCTTGCCGCGGTCAAGGCAGACCGCTTTGACGTCGTCATAGCGGGTCAGCACCCAGCTGCGCAGGCGCGGGCTCCAGTAGCAGGGGTCCTCGTTGCGCATGCGCTCGAAGGTCGGATAGGGATTAGCCAGGGTGGCCGGGTCTTCGGGATGCCAGTCCAGGGCCGTGCTCATTGCGCTTTCTCCAAGATCGTGACCACGCATGCAGCCTCGTCGAAACCCATCACGCCGCCGCCGTTTTCAACCAGTCCGATGCGCGCGTCCTTGACCTGGCGAGGCCCGGCCTCGCCGCGCAATTGCAGACACACTTCATGAACCATGGAAAGCCCCGTGGCACCGACCGGATGGCCCTTGGAGACCAGGCCTCCCGACACATTGACCGGCAGCGCGCCGCCCAGCGCGGTTTGCCCCGACTCCACCATGCGCCCGCCCTGCCCATCGGGGCACAGGCGCAGCATCTCGAGCTGGTAGATCTCACAAAACGAGGTCGCATCATGCAACTCGACCAGATCGATGTCCTGCGGCCCCAGGCCGGTACGCGCGTAGGCTTTGTCGGCGGCAATGCGCGACAGCCCGGGCTCATCGAGCGCGCGGTACTTGCCACCGGAGAGCTCGCAGGTGCGCACCCGCACCGCTCGCGCTCTGGCCGCAGGCGGGAAGTGCGCCAGCGCGGCCTCAGAGCACAAGATGGCCGCTGCCGCACCGTCGCCCAGAGGCGAGCACATGGCGCGCGTCAGCGGCCAGCTGATCTCGCGGTCGGCCAGCACCTGCTCGATCGTCATCTCGAAGCGGTATTGCGCCTTCGGGTTGAGGCTGCCGTGGTAGTGGTTCTTGGCAGCGCCGGCCGCGATCTGGCGCTGCGTGGTGCCGTGCGCCTTCATGTGCCAAGCCGCCTGCATGGCGTAGGTGTCCATGAACACGGTGCGCCCGGGCGCCGTCACAAAAGGCTTGCCCGCCTGCTCCCCGGCGCGGGCGTAGTAGTCGTGCCAACGCTCGGGTTGCAACTGATCGATTCCGGTGGCAAAAATCTCCGCCACCCGCTCGGGGCGATCGGGGCTGGTGAGCTTTTCTACGCCAATGGCCAGACTGACCTGGCACTGCCCCGACAAGATGTCCTTCCAGGCACCCTGAAAGGCAAAGGAGGCGGTCGCGCAGCCGCCTTCGACGTTGATCATCGGCACCCGCTCAGGGAACAGGCCCGACTGCACCATGGGCGTAAAGCAGACCTGCCCGCGAATCCCGCCCTGCCCCCACTGCCCCATGCCGCAGTTGCCAAACCAGGCTTGCTCGATCAAGGCGGCATCGGAGGCGGCCAAACCGGCATCGCTCAGGGCGTCAAGATAGGCCCACTGCGCCAGATCAGAAAACGAGCGATCGGCATGCTTGCCAAATGGCGTGCAGCCCGTTCCAATGACATAGACATCGCTCACGGCAGATCGCTCCCTCTCGGTTACGCTGAGAGCCCCGTCGACTTTCGGGGCTGCCCGGCGCACCGGTGCTTGTGTTTAGAATGCCAAACGATTGTTTTTCTAATTAAATCTCCTCACCATTGCGGAAAACCCGCATGGCCGTACCAAGGGAACAACCATGACCGGATTTCAGGATATCGTTCTGAGCAGCGGCGCGCGCACCCCGCTGGGCGACTTCGGCAAGTCATTGCGCGACACGCCACTGAGTGCGCTGGCGGTGCATGCGGTCCAGGCCAGCATCGCCCGCGCCGGCATCACCGCTCACGACGTCGACCACCTCGTCTTTGGCAACACAGCGCCGGTGGATCACGACGGTCTGTTTGCCAGCCGCAAGATCGCCCTGGATGCGGGCCTGCGCATCGAGAGCGCCGCCATGGGGGTCACACGCGCCTGCGGCACAGGGTCGCAGACGATCGTGACGGCGGCGCAGCAAATCGCCGGCGGTCACAGCCAGGTCGCGATCGCCGCCGGCGGTGAAAACTATTCGCGCGTGCCTTATCTGGCCCACCAGATGCGCTGGGGCGCCCAGCGCGGCCCGGTCGAGTTGGTCGATGGTCTGGACTACATCTATCGCTGCCCCTTCACCCGCGAGCTGATGGGCGACACCGCCGAGAACATGGTCGCGCGCTTTGGCTACACCCGGCAGGCGATGGACGAGTGGGGCCTGATGAGCCAGCAGCGTGCCGGCGCCGCCATGCGCAGCGGTTTCCTGGCGCGCCAGATTGCGCCGATCACACTCGCCGGCCCCAAGGGCACGAGCCGGCTCTTTGAGCACGACGAGTTCCCCCGACCGGATATCACGCCCGAAAAACTGGCCTCGCTCAAACCCTCCTTTCGCAAGGACGGCAAGGGCAGCGTGACCGCCGGCAACTCCAGCGGCGTGACCGACGGGGCCGCGGCTTTGGTGGTGGCCAGCCTGGGCGCAGCCCAGCGCCTGGGTATACCGGTTCAGGCCAAGCTGGTCGATTGGGCGGTGGTGGGCGTTCCCCCCGAGATCATGGGCAGCGGGCCGGTGCCGGCCATTGCCAAGCTGCTGGCCCAGCGTCAGCTCAGCGTGGCCGACATCGACTATTTTGAAATCAACGAGGCCTTTGCAGTGGTCAATCTGCACGCCGAGCGCGAGCTGGGCATTCCGCGCGCACGCACCAACCTGTATGGCGGAGGCATCAGCCTGGGGCATCCACCGGGCGCCACCGGGCTGCGCATGACGATCACCGCCATACACCACTTGCAAGACACCGGCGGGCGCTACGCCATCATCAGCATGTGCCTGGGTTCGGGCATGGGCATGGCCAGCCTGATTGAAAACCTGGTGCGCTAAAGCGAGCCAGTCGGTCCAAGGCGGGGCCTGACCGGCCGTGGCCCCAGGCCATGGTCTAAACTTCTCTTCGATGAAGACCCTGATCTGCTCGGTGGTGCTCCTGTGCGCCAGCTTGACGGTGCGGGCGCAGGCCCAGCCCGCGCCGCCCGAGGCAAGCGGCCTGGGCGGCGTGCCCATGGCCGCCCAGGTCAGGCTTGCGCCCGGCAGCTTGCACCCTGCGGTCGAATTGGCCAAGACCCTGCTGGGCATCCCCTACCGCTGGGCCGGCACCAACCCGGCACAAGGTTTCGATTGCAGCGGTCTGGTCTACTACGTCTACAACCAGCTGCAGGTGCGTGTGCCGCGCATGCAGCGTGATTTGTTCCATCGGGCCCAGCAGGTTCAGAAAAGCCAGCTCGAGCCAGGCGATCTGCTGTTTTTTGACACCTTCGCCCGCCTGTCGCACGTTGGGATCTACATCGGGGACGGCCAGTTCATCCATGCACCGCGGCGCGGTCTGTCGGTGTCGATCGAGTCGATGGACTCGAGCTATTACCGCAAACGCTATGTCGGCGCCCGGCGCGTGATGGGCGGTGCGGCGGGCGCTGCACTCGCGCCGTTCGCACCCTGATTGCCGGGCCAAACGACGCACGCGACGGCTTCTTCCTCACAGACCACCTGAACCCGTCCCTGCAAAAAAATCGGGGCGCGTCCACCCGCAGGGGTGCGGCGATCCTCGTCGGTGCGAGCTTGCCGACCTCAAAAACTGCTGGGTCGGTTGCTGAGCACCGCGGAGGTCGAGGCCCAAGGCGCAGACAACGGGGGCGTTTGCTTCGCAGCTTTCTGCATCGCAGCGTCCAGGGCCTGGGCGATGCTCGGCCTTAAGGCATTGGCAATATCCCCGTACTTGAGCGGGTGGTAGCGATCGGCCTTCTTGAAATCGGCCAGATCAAGGGTCTGGTCACCGAACTGCTGGGCCACATTCAAGACCAGGGCTCGGGCCTGCGGGTCGTAGGGCAAAACCCAAAGGTTCTTTTCAGCACCGAGGCCTGCTCGTATGTTCTTGAGATTCTGGGTGATCTGCTGGGGACTGTAATAGGCGTTGACCGGCTGATTGACGATGTCGTTGGTGCCGATCGAGATGATGGCCAAATCCGCGTTTTTCAGACCGGGGTTCTGCTGGATGCGCCTTAAGGTCTGGGGACTGCTGTGCCCTCCGGTCGCCTCGATCGCATAACCGAGCTCGTTTTGTACCAAGCCCTTGCGGCCCGGGAAAAACTGAGGGGGCACCCCCTGGCTCCTGAGCACCGAGCCGCCGATGCCCACAGCGATGCTGTCACCCACAATGGCCACCCGTGGCCGGCCACCTGCCGCCGCCAGCGGTGCGGGTGCAGGCTCCGCGGCGACCGGGGGCAAAGGCTGGGGGTCGGACGCCGGTACCTGCCGAGCCAAAGGACGCAGCCGCTGCAAGCTTGAAAAATCCAGCACCTGTCCGACCCGAATCTTGTCCGGGTCCCGAAGCGCGTTGGCCTGCCCGACACCGAGGGCCAATTGATGGATCTGTCCCGCCGACATGCCCTGCGCATCGGCGCCGAGGTACTGCCGGGTCAGGCTGGTCAGAGTCTGCCCAGGCTGCACCACCTGCTTGCCCTGCAAATCAGGTGAATTCGGGGACCGCCGCGCGCGATCGAGCTGCTGGCGAAACAGGTCGGGCTGGGCCAGCGGCAAGGACCCCGCCCCCAGTCGCCCCGAGCGAGCTTGTGCAGCGCGCGGGTCCTGGGCTTCCTGAATAGGATAGATCGAAGGGACAGTCATGGGACGGATCAAACCGGCGTCGAAAATCCGACGCTTCCAATGGGCCGATTCGTCAAGCAAGACACGGGCCAGAGCTCGCCCAAATCGGCACCGACCCCGACGGACGGCCTCAGGGGCAGCACAAGCCCTGGCGGCATAATGCGGCCTAGACTCACCAAGCATGTTCGCCTGTCTCTGTCGGCCCGGCAAAGCCAGGCGACTCTTTTTCGGCGACCTGCGCCGCCCTTGGCGGTACGTAGACGAATAGCCTTCCCAGCATGACTCCTGCAGCGACTGCCCCCAAAGGTAGACCGACCGGTGCCGCCTGGCTGCTCATGGCAGCAGGCTGGCTGTGCGCGGCCGGCGTCTGGGCGCAAACCGGTGACACAGCGCCCCGCCCCGAGCAGCCGCAGGCTGCGGCGAGCCCCTCGACGCAGGCGCTGGCCCCGCCGACCCTTTCCGACGTCAAGCAAGCCCGAGGCCCTATCGACCGCAAGCTGGTTCAGCGCATCTTCGAGCAGATTTGCCGGGCCGGCATCAAGCACCCAAAAATCGTGATGCAGCAGGCGATTTTGGAGACCGGATGGTTCAGGAGCCCCTTCCTGATGACGCGCCACAACCTGTTCGGTTTTCGCAAGGTCAGGTACCTGGAGTTTAAGACCCCAGAAGAAAGCATCCGCTTCTACAAAAAGTGGCAGGACAAAAACTATCTCAACCCCGACCAGAACTATTTCGAATTCCTGAGCGAAATCAAATACGGCAGCCCGGACTACCCGCAGCACGTGGCCCGCATCAACTGGAATCAGGATTGCGGCGCGCGCAAATAGCATGGTTTTCGCGAGCCTGACTTTCCTCTTCTTGTTTCTGCCAGCCGTGCTGGCGATCTATTACGCCTTCCCTCAACGTCAGGTGCGCAATGTCATCCTAACGGGGTTTTCCTTGCTGTTTTACGCGTGGGGGGAGCCGATCTGGGTCGTGCTGCTCATTTTTTCTGCCATCTGGGATTACCTCAACGGCCTGTGGATAGAGCGCCATGCCGATCGGCGAAATCTGGCACGCCTGGGCCTGGCCAGCTCGCTGATTGTCAATCTGGGGCTGCTGGTCACCTTCAAATACGCCGACTTCATCGTCGAGACGGTCAATGCATTGACCGGCCTGCAGTTCAAGGAGCCGGGCATCCTCTTGCCCATAGGGATCTCGTTTTACACCTTCCAGACCATTTCCTACACCATTGATGTCTACCGCGGCGAAGTCAAGGCACAGCGCAGTCTGCTCAATTTCATGCTCTTCGTGGTCTGCTTTCACCAGCTCGTGGCCGGCCCGATCGTGCGCTACGCGCATGTAGCCAAGGAGATTGAGGAGCGGGTCTTTCGCGTCGCCGACTTCAGCGAAGGCGTCTCCAGATTCTGTCAGGGTCTGTTCAAGAAGGTGTTCCTGGCCAACGTGGCCGGCGAACTGGCCCAGCAGTTCCTGGGCAAGGCGCCGACCGGAACCACCATGATGGGAGAGTGGTTCGGGCTGCTCATGTTCAGCTTGCAGATTTACTTTGACTTCTCGGGCTATTCGGACATGGCAATCGGCCTGGGCCGCATGTTCGGCTTTCACTACCACGAGAACTTCAAGTATCCCTACACCTGTGCATCCATCACCGACTTCTGGCGCAGGTGGCACATCTCGCTGGGCACTTTCTTTCGCGACTACGTCTACATACCGCTGGGCGGAAACCGCCAGCATGCCACGCGCAACATCTTCATCGTCTGGGGCCTGACCGGCCTGTGGCATGGTGCGAGCTGGAACTTCGTGCTCTGGGGCCTGTATTTCGGTGTCATCTTGTTTATCGAAAAGAAGGGCTTGCTTGCCTGGCTGAGCACCAAGCCAGCCTGGTTGCAGCATGTCTATGCCCTCTTTTTGGTCGTGATCGGCTGGGACATCTTTTATTTCACCGACGTGCACCGGATGGGTGAGAGCATGGCCCTGCTCCTGGGGCTCAGCGGCCAGCCGCTTTACGACTTTGAAGTGCTTGCCGCCATCAGCGCACATGCCTATTGGCTGGCTCTGGCTCTGATCATGACCACGCCCTTGGTGCTGCAAACGTTTCGAAAGATCTGTCACAGCCGTGAGGCCGCCCAGGCGCAATGGCTGGAGCTTGCCGCCAACGTCTTCTTGCTCAGCGTCAGCGTGACCTTGCTGGTGGGCAAGACCTACAACCCCTTCATTTACTTCCGCTTCTGATCGCCATGTCTGAAGCCATCCGATCAAAACTGTTCCTGTGGGTCAACACCCTGACCTTCTCGGGCCTGCTGGCTTTGGGAGGTCTGGTGTTTGTTTCCATGCCCAAGCAGAGCGTGTCCGACGATGAAAAGCGCTCCCTGGCCCCGCTGCCTCAGTGGGACTGGCAGCAAGTGGCCGGTGGGCACTACTTCAAGGCCATGGACGACTACGTGGCCGACAACTTCATCATGCGCTACCAGCTCACCCAGACCGCCGGTCAGCTGCGCAGCATGCGGGGTTGGGCCCTCGATGAAATCGAGATCTACAAGGGCGCACCGGCAGCGGCAGCAGCCCCGGCCCAGGCCCCGCGGGCTGCACAGGCGCTGATCACCGAAGCGGCCACGCAAATGCCGGCCGACACCGTGGCCCAGACCGCGGCCGACCAAAGAGCCGGCACGCCGGGCACGGCCTCAGCCGGGCCGGCCCCGAATGCTGAGGCGGCTGCAGCAGCGGTGGCGCTTGCATCGACGCCAGCACCAGAGGGCCAGGGCGGGGAAAGAAAGGAAACGCAGAGCCAAGCCCCAGCTGCTGCCGATGAAGCCGCGCAGCCCTATCAGAACATCGAATCCATCATCATCTACAAGAGTCGGGCGGTGCAGATGGTAGGGGCTTCGACAGCGGCGCTGCAACCAATGTCCCGGGTCATCAACCAGTACCAAAAGGAATTGGGGCCTGCGGTGAAGGTTTACTTCATGCCCATCCCGGTCGGCTCGGACTTTTACCTGCCTCCCAAGTTCAACAAGGGGGCAGCGGTCGAGCGTCGATTGATCTCACACATGTTCGACCTGCTCGAGCCCGAGATCGGCAAGGTGCGCAGCTACGAGCGGCTGGCCGAGCGGACCGGGGAATACATTTACTTCTACACCGATCATCACTGGACAGGGCTGGGCGCCTACTACGCCTACCAGGCCTTTGCCGAGAAGGCTCAGTTCGCAGCCCTGCCTCTGAACGTCCTCGAGAAAAAGACCATCAAGAACTTCCTGGGCACGCTCTACCACCGCACGATGTCTCCGACCCTGAAGAATCGGCCAGATGATGTGGAGTACTTCAAGGTGCCGCACACCACCAAAGTCCGCTACTTCCAGTCGGAGCGCTCGGCCGGCTCGCCCGGCGTGCTGTACGCCGAATTCGCGCGTGGTCCGGGGGCCTATGGGGTGTTTTTGGGCGGCGATCACCCGCTGGTGCAGATTTCCAGCGATGTTCGCAACGGGCGCAAGATCGTGGTGATCAAAGACTCTTACGGCAATGCCTTCGTCCCTTATCTGGCCTCTCACTATGAGGAAGTCTTTGTGGTCGACTACCGCTACTTCAACGGAAGCATCCGCGCACTGATTGGGCAGCATGGCATCGGAGAAGTCCTTTTCGCCCACAACACCTACGTGATGGTGGCACCCTACACCGCCCAGCGCGCCAGATCTTTCCTGCAAGCCGGCGCGACCCGGCCCGCCCCCTCCACTCAGTAACCGTGATGACCCCACAAAAAGCCCTGCCCCAAGCGGTCCGCGTCTGGCTTGCTCGCAGGCGACGCAGTCTCGTGCTGCTGACCATGCTGCCGCTGAGCGCCTGCGCACTGGCGCCCAAAACGTCCTCCGGCGAGGACCCCGCCGCCGTACCGAAGCCGCCCGTTCTGGTGCTGGGCCAGGCGCCCGCTGCCCAGGCCTCGGGCAGCCAGGAGGTGGCCCCCGCGATTCGATTTGTTCCGGCTGCACCGAGCGCGCAGCCCGCACCCCCGGCCAGCCCCAGTGAAGCAGACCCCGCTGCTGCGCCGCGACCGGCCATGCCCGAAGCGGCGCCTGCTGCCGGCGCGCCGGCCCGATTGCCCGACGCTGTGGCGGCCCCCGCCACAGCCCTGCCCGCCCGCGAAGATCCCGCCGATCTGGGCACCGACAGGCGCAGCCCAGGCGCCTCTTCCGTGGAGCCGGCCAAGATACCGGGCACGCGTCTACAAAGTCGCCCGCCGGGCCCTTTTAGCCGTTCCACGCTCAAGGATCTGATGGGCGATGGCGCCGCCGACCTGCTCAAGTTCGTGCGGCCCGAAATCAACGTCCTGCAGTATCCCAAGCCCGAGATGGCCGAGCGCCTGCGGCAACTGTGGCACAGCGCCTCGCAGCGGCAGGTGGTCATCGCCCACTATGGCGACTCCCACGTGCAAGGGGGCCCCCAGCTGCAAATGATCCGCAATGAACTGCAGGGCCTTGCCGGCAGCGCTGGACGAGGCATGATCTTCCCCTACGCCTTGGCCAAAACCTACTCGCAGGTGGACTACCAATCGGCCTTCACAGGCAACTGGAGCCACGCCAGCAGCATGCAAACGTCACCTCGCGTGCCACTGGGCGTCGCAGGTTTTGCCGCGCACACCACGGACCCGCAGGCCTCCTTCACGTTCAGTTTCCACAACCTGCCCGAGCCCGGCGAGAAAGTCACCCGCTTTTTCTACCGCACACTGGGGCCGGGCGTGCAACTGGAGGTCATGAGCGGCGGATTAGCGCAGATGGTCAGCCTGCCCGGAGGTCCTGCCACCTCAGGCACCCAGGTGCTTGAACTCAAATGGCCCTTCCTGAGCGATGTGGTGCACTTTCAGATCCACAACCCGGAGGGCCACCGGGTCGAGATCTATGGCGTGAGCATCGAAAACCCCGGCCCCGGGATCCTTCATCACAACCTGGGTGTGGGCGGTGCAACCTTCGTCTCGCTGCTGGTGCAGGAGCACTTTGAAAACCAGTCGCGACAACTGCGCCCCGACGTTGTGGTGCTGGACTGGGGCACGAACGACATCATCTACAAGAACACGGTGCCAGATGATTTTGAGGAAACCGTGGTCAAGACCCTTGAACGCATCCGGGCGATTCACCCGCAGGCCCTGATCATCCTGCCCAATTCGCAGGCAATGTTCTTCAAGCGCAAGCCCATCACCGCGGCAGCCAGCCTCTCACGCGTCTTGCGCCGGATCGCCATGAAGCACGATTGCTTCTTCTATGACTGGTACCGGGTGGCCGGCGGCCCCGACTCGATGCGAACCTTCTACGCCTACGGCCTGGCCAGTCCCGACCACATCCACCTCAGCGCACTGGGCTATGCGGTCAAGGGGCAGCTCTTCGCCCAGGCCTTGCTCAATACGATCGCACCGAGTGACAAGGCGCCCGCGAAAGCCCAAGCCCCAGACCAGCAAGGCGGCCGGCAACATCCGCATTCGGTGTCTGCCTGGCTCAAAAGTCAGACCTTGATCAACCGCAAGCCCGACCTGATCCCCGCTAAAGGCAAGCCGCCGACGCCGGCCAAGAAAGCGTCAAGCACGGGCAAACGGTCGACCCAGAAGCGCTAAGTGGTCACCCCGGCCCCATTCATTTCAGGCGCGCGCCCCTCAAAACCTGCGGGGCGAGTCTGCCGAAGCGTAAAACGCAGGACTTGAAGAGGCGCGGGCGGCAGCGGCTTGTGCGATCGCGCTGCCGGGCATCGGCGCAATTGCAGACCAGCGCAAACGCAACTCTTCAGCAGCTGGCACAGTGGCCATCGCGGGGGCGGGGGCGGGGGCCTGCTGGCCTGCGGCCAGCGCCATCTGAACCTGAGGCACCGAGGCACGCATGCGCGACGTCGCGTCAATGAGCGAAGCCAGCGCGCTCGCGTAATGGGGCCCCGTGGCATAGCCGGCGCGCTGCAGCGCCGAGGCAAAGGCCACCGGATCGCCCGTGTTCTTCATCACCTGCGCATAACGGGGCGACTGGCTGATCAGCCGGGCATAGTCAGCGAACGACTCTTCGTAGCTCGAGTAGGCGCGAAAGCGTCCGACCATGCGCTCGGGCACGCCGTTGACATACTCGGTCGTCATGATGTCGACACTCGGGCCGCGCCAATTGGCGCCGGTGCGGATTCCAAACAAATTGAAGGAATTGCGGCCGTCGGCACCCCTGATCTCGCGCCGGCCCCATCCGGTCTCCAGTGCGGCCTGGGCCAACATGTAGTGCGCAGGAATACCACTGGCAGCTTCCGTCTTTTGTGCGGCCGCGGCATGGCGGACCATGAAGTCCCCGGCTGCTGAGCCGGTGCTGCGAAGCGATACGGGCGGTCCCGACACGCGGGGCGGCGCCTGATCGGGCGCGACGGCCGGCGCCAAAGCGGGCGGCGCGGCTATTGGCCTTGCAGGCGCAGAACCAAAGTCAACTCCGGCACTGCGAACCGCATCCAGAGCAGGCCGCTCGCCGCTGGCCAGGGCGTGGGCTCTGGCCTGGACCGCGCTGACATCGATGACCTGACCCGGCCGGATGGAGCCGATAGCGGCGATGTCATTGTCCTTGGCGACTGCGACCGCAAGTTGGTACAACTGGGTCGGACTCAAGTTCAGCTGAGGTGAGATCAGGCGCAGATGACGCTCCACCAGGCCCGAGAGCGTGTCGCCGCCGCGCACGGTGATTTCACGAATCTCGCCGCGCGCAGCCGCCGGCGCTTGGGCCCACGCAAGACTTTGCGCGAAGCCCGGTACGGGCGCCGATGCGGCTGCGGGCCGGCTCATCGCTTGGCCGCCCGGGGTGGACGCGTTGACAGACAGGACAGTCATGGTCAGGCAGAGGGGCGACATGCGCAGCCTGCAAGCTCGCGCATGTCGACGGAAAGTCAACAGGCCCCTTCAACTGCAATATTCGTTCCAGGCTTTCCCTCTAGGTGCCGCCGAGCCACAGCACACCATGAAACGTCGCGATGGCGCTCAATAAAAGTGAGCGATTACATACATTTGGTGAGCAGAGGCTATGACCAGAGTCTCAGCCCCGCCCAGCCGCCGGCCGACCCGCGGCAAAGTCTTGGTGCGGCGCCTCGGCGCTGCAGCGCCGTCAATCGGCCGCGCGCTGCGCGCGGCGCGGCCGCTTGCGCTTGGCCTTGTTGTGCGAGGGCGGCGCCGACAATTCGCGCTCGATCGCCATCGACCGCAGTTGAGCCAGCGCCTGCTGATTGCGCTCAAAACGGCGTCGGTTCAAGTGCCGGCGCAGGCCAAATCCGATCAGGAAGCTGACCAGACCGGAGACCAGCAAGATGGTCCAAAGTTCGGAGTTCATGGGCGGGACGAGGGCGGCAAAAACAGCGCCTGCAGATCGTTGAGAAAGTCAAAGCCACGCTCGGTCGGGCGGATGTGCGTCGGATCGGCGTGCAGCAAACCGCTCGATTGTGCCTGCGCAATGCCCTCTTGCAAGACCGAAGGCGGCAGGCCGGTGCGGTCGGTGAAGTCCTGCAAGGCAAAGCCCTCAGGCAGCCGCAGGGCATTGAGCATGAATTCAAACGGCAAGTCGGCGCGGCCGACCTCCTGCTCCTGCGCGATGGCTTGCCCCTGCGCAGCTCGCTCCATATACAAGCGCGGCTCGCGCACCCGAACTTGGCGTACCACGCGATGGGGAAAACTGAGCTTGGAATGGGCGCCCGCACCGATGCCCAGGTAGTCACCAAAGCGCCAGTAATTGAGGTTGTGCCAGCAGCGATGGCCCGAGCGAGCAAAGGCCGAGACCTCATAGCGCTGCAAGCCGACGGCGGCGCTTTGCTCGGTGATGCGGTCGAGCATGGCATAGGCCAGATCGTCATCGGGCAAGGGCGGCGGGAACTTGGCGAAATAAGTGTTGGGCTCGATCGTGAGGTGATAGATCGACAGATGCGGCGGCTGCAGGGCCAGCGCCTGCTGCAAATCGGCCTCGAGCCCTGCCATGTCCTGGCCAGGAAGGCCGTACATCAGGTCGAGATTGAAGGTGTCAAAGCACTGCGCAGCCTCCTGCGCAGCGGCCAGGGCCTGGGCCCGGTCATGCACGCGGCCCAGGGCCTGCAGGGCCTGGTCATCAAAGCTCTGCACTCCCAAAGACAGTCGACTCACGCCTGCCTGCCGGTAGGCGCGAAAACGGTCTTTTTCAAACGTACCGGGGTTGGCCTCGAGCGTGATCTCGCAATCGGGCGCGAGCTTGAGCCGCGCGCGCAAATCGGCCAGCAGACGGTCGATGGCCGCCGGCGTGAACAGACTGGGCGTGCCGCCGCCAAGGAAGATGCTGTGCACACTGCGGCCCCAAATCAGGGGCAGGGCCGCATCGAGATCGGCCACGAGCGCGTCCAGGTAATCGTCCTGCGGCGTCTGCCCGGCTGCGATTTCATGCGAGTTGAAGTCGCAGTAAGGGCATTTGCGCAGGCACCAGGGCATGTGCACGTAAAGCGACAAAGGCGGCAGGGCCGCCAGCTGCAGCGTGCCCGCTCGCAGGTAATGCGAAATGTCGCGGGGGCCAGACATGCTTTAGGCGAGCCAGCGTTCGCGGATCAGCTCGCTCATCTGGCGGGCCGCCTGGCCACGGTGGCTGTGCGCATTCTTGACCTCGACAGGCAGCTCGGCGAAGGTCTTGCCAAAAGCCGGGATGAACATGACGGGATCGAACCCGAAGCCGTGGCTGCCGCGCGGCTGCCGGGTGATCTCGCCGGCCGCGCGGCCCACCGCGATCAGGGGTTCGGGGTCATCGGGCGTGCGCACCGCCACCAAGGTGCTGACCAGGGCGGCGCGGCGGTCGTCGAGATCGCGCATCTGCTCGAGCAAGGCCTTGACGTTGTTGGCATCGCCCTTGGCGTAGCCAAACTGCGTGGCGTAATAGGCGGTGTCCACGCCCGGCAAACCGCCAAAGGCTTGCACACACAGGCCGGCGTCGTCGGCTATGGCAGGCAGGCCACTGGCGCGCGCCGCGTGGCGGGCCTTGGCCAGTGCGTTTTCGACGAAGGTGCGAAAAGGCTCCTCGGCCTCGCCGATGCCCAGATCAGACTGGCGCAGCAGCTGCAGACCCAAAGGCTCGAACATGGCCTGCAGCTCGGCAAGCTTGCCGGCGTTGTGGGATGCCAGAACCAGCTTCATCGGGCGGGCAGGGTTTGGGCCAGCGCAGCCTTTTGCAGCGCGATCAGCTCGGCAATGCCCTGCTCGGCCAGCGCGAGCAGCTGGTCCATTTCCTTGCGCGTAAAGGCCGCGCCCTCGGCCGTGCCCTGCACCTCGACAAAATGGCCGGCCTCGGTCATCACGACATTCATGTCGGTGTCGCAGGCCACGTCTTCCAAATACTGCAGATCGAGCAAGGCCGAGCCCTGCACGAGGCCGACCGAGATGGCCGCCACATGACCGCGCACCGGGCTGCGCTCGAGCTTGCCCTGCGCCAGCAGCTGGGCCACGGCGTCTTGCGCCGCCACAAAAGCGCCGGTGATGGCCGCCGTGCGGGTGCCGCCGTCGGCCTGGATCACATCACAGTCCAGGTGAACGGTGCGTTCACCGAGCAGATCCAGGTCAAAAACCGCGCGCAGGCTGCGGCCAATGAGCCGCTGGATCTCCTGCGTGCGCCCACTTTGCTTTCCCTTGGCCGCCTCGCGGTCGCTGCGGGTGTGGGTCGCGCGCGGGAGCATGCCGTATTCGGCCGTGACCCAGCCCTGACCGCTGCCGCGCTTGTGCGGCGGCACTTTTTCCTCGACCGAAGCGGTACACAGCACCTTGGTCTGGCCAAATTCGATCAGCACCGAGCCCTCGGCATGGATGGTGTAGGCGCGGGTGATGCGCACCGGGCGCAGTTGCGCGCTTGAACGTTGGTCGGGACGTGCGTAGGTCATGGCGGGCATCGAATCGAAGTCTGCGGCCGTCATGCGGCCGGGCCGGCAATGGTAGCGGCTCCCGCGCGGGCCCCTGGGCCCTCGCGGGGCTGGCGGCGCAAAAAAGGGGGGCGACCGACTCGGTCCAAGCCCGCTATAATGGCTAGCTTTGCGAATTGCGGGCCCCCTGGGCCCATAAGGCGCAAAAAATCGATACCGCCCGGTGAGCCGGAGCCGTACTTGGCCTGCAAGCGCTTGATGCGCGCCCCAGGCCGGGGCTGGCGGCACAACACAGGACCCGGGCGAGGTGCAGCGCAGGCTGCTAACTGTTTTTAATGGAGTGTCCTCATGGCACGCGTCTGTCAAGTCACGGGCAAGAAGCCCATGGTCGGGAACAATGTGTCCCACGCCAACAACAAAACCAAGCGCCGGTTCATGCCGAACCTGCAGTACCGCCGTTTCTGGGTCGAGAGCGAGAACCGCTGGGTGCGTCTGCGCATCACCAACGCGGGCCTGCGCCTGATCGACAAGAACGGCATTGACGCGGTCCTGGCCGACCTGCGCGCACGCGGCGAAATCTAAAGGAGCAGCACCATGGCAAAAGGCGCACGCGAAAAAATCAAGCTCGAGTCCACCGCCGGCACGGGCCACTTCTACACGACCAGCAAAAACAAGAAAACCAC
>Ga0164293_10002389_pt1 | contig 15933 bp, 18 predicted proteins | sample GEODES118metaG_FD_111487 | JGI IMG/M metagenome (GOLD analysis project Ga0164293, IMG submission 111487) | Eutrophic lake water microbial communities from Lake Mendota, Wisconsin, USA - GEODES118 metaG | ecosystem: Environmental > Aquatic > Freshwater > Lake | place: USA: Lake Mendota...
CGTCATCCCCGGCGGGCTGGCTTTGGACGCTCATGGACGGCTGGCTTTGGGCGTGGGGATTTCGTGGCAGCTTTTGCCAGGAGCAGTGCGGACTCTTTTTCGGTGAGGCGGCGGCAGGCACCTGGCGGCAGGCGGTAGTCGGTGAGGCACCCGATGCGCGTGCGGCGGAGGCGTTCCACCTCGTAGCCCATGGCGTAAAGCATGAGGCGTATCTGGCGCTTCAAGCCTTGGCGGAGGGTGACTTGAATGACCTTGGGAGCGAGAATCCGTAGGCGTTCGAACTTGGCGCGGCCCCCTTCGATATGAAATCCCTTGAGGAGTTTTTCGTGGTGCACAGGGTCGAAGGTCTTGTCGAGCGTGACTTCGTATTCCTTCTCAATCGTGTGGCTCGGGTGCGTGAGGCGCTGCGCGAGGGCACCGTCATTGGTCATGAGCAAGAGACCTTCGCTCTCCTTGTCAAGGCGGCCGACATGGAAGAGAGCCGAGTATTCCGGTGGCAGCAAGTCGTAAACCGTGCGGCGGCCACGCTCGTCGGAGCGGGTCACAACAAAGCCACGCGGTTTGTGTAGGAGGAGTGTAACCGGCGTCGCGGCATGAATGCGGCGACCATTGACTCGTACATCGTCATCTTCTTTGACTTGCGTGGCGAGATTTTCAATTCGCTTGCCATTGATCACGACAGCTCCCGAGGAGATGAGTTGATCACACGACCGCCTGGAGCCGAGACCGGCAGCGGCCAAAAAACGGTTCAGCCGCATTACGTGTGAGGAATTAATCCTCTGGTTTGGTTTTTGGAAGGCCGATGACGCGTTGGCCGTCTTTGAACTGACCGCGTTTGCGGAGGAGTTCCACGCGTTCAAAGCGTTTCAGGACACTGCGACGGGCGGAGATGCTGCTTTTGCCTTTGAGACTTGGATGCTGGCTCATAAAATAAAAATAGTGGGTTATATTGGGCGTTGACGTTGTGGAATGCAATCGCATTCTTTCGAAAAATCAAATTGGAGTACTGAGACGCGATAGTTTGCTCACTCTTCCTTCTGAATCCACTCAGTTGAGCCGTCGTCTTTGACGACTTCGATCCACTCGCCTTTGAATGCGAGCTTCGCGGCAAGGGAGGCTTGCTTGGTTTGGATTTGCGGGAGGGAGGTCTTTTGCTTTTCGGCGTCGGATTTCATGAGTGCCATGCGGTCGGCATTTTCGGCATCCACCGTTTTGCGGATGAAGTCGCCGTAATCGCCGGGCATTTCCACACGGATGGCGAGCAGGGCGTCGCGGCCTTCGCCTACGAGGCGCGAGTTTTTAAATGTTTGAATATCTGCCATGCGGTTGCGCCTGGCCTCGGCAGGGTCTGTGCCCGTGGCAACGGAGGAGGTGGATTTTTTCGCCGCTTCCTTGGCGTGTTGGTACACATCCAACCTCATCGCTATATCGACCTTGATCGGTTGCGGTGTTGCGAGGTTGACTGTGGGACCGGCGCATGCAGTCAAAAAAAGAGCGGTCGCGGTGGTGGCCAAGCTAAGAGGATTCTTCATCGTGGTGTGGTTTGGCTCCAGGCGCCTGTGCTGGATTCGCCGGAGTGGAGCACGGTCTGGAATGTGCGGGAACCGAGCGGGCCTTGCAACTTCAAGTCAAAGATACCCCGCCCGTCGGTGAACCAGAAATCCCCAGAGCCCTTTTCATAGTCGAAGTCCCTTATGGCTTCGAGTGCGACCCGTAGGCTGTCGCGTTTGAGATTTGACCAGGTAGGTGGAATGCGGGCGAGCAAGTCGTCGATTTTTCCGATTTCCATGCGACCAGGTTTTTTTGTTTCCATGCTTCCCTTCAGGCGGCGAATGTCTTTCGACTCGGCATTGACTTGGCCGGTGAAATCCAGCGGCCCAGTCATGCGGAAATTGTGCGGAGCCATGATATCGGTGAGTTTTTCAAGGTCTACGCGGGTGCCGCTCAACCAGCCGATCCAGGGCGATTTGGAATCAAAGAAAAAGCTGAAGCCGCCAGCTATGGTGCCTCCGTAGAGTATCCCGCCAAACGAGCCATTGATGCCCTCGCGGTCGAATGTCGCAGTGATCCAGGAATTCGTGCCGCGAAATTGGCGCCAGCGGAGATTTTTGATGCGCACGGTGCCGACGACATTGTTCATCGCCTTTTCCGGGGGATATGAAAACTGGAGGTTTCCCGGGTCGGTGGAGATCTCGATCTGGTAGGCGGGGAATCCGTATTCCTGCGCAGGGATTTCGAGGCTTCCGCGAAGTGTCAGCGAGGTCAGATCATCGAGGGAGACATTCTCGGCTGTGGTGCGGAAGTTGAGGGGGAGGCCATATTCGGTTCGACCGCCGCTACCGATAACCACGCTGCCGAATTTTACATCGAATCGCTTGATGCGCCAACCCGGAGCTGGCGTGTCTGAGCCGCCGGCCATGCGTTTCTTGGCGGTCTCCATGTAGGCGAAGAGGTCTTCTCCGATGTAGAGCACAGGATGCAGCACGGTGACATCGTCCAACTCCTTCGAAAGAATCCCGGCGAGAGTGAATCTGAGAAAAACGCTGCGCAGCGACATGACGCGGGTAAACGGATCATTGGGGGAGGGGATCACCAGATCGCTGATTTCCACTTCCTGCTTGGTGGCGCCGAGCGTGTTTGTGAGCTCGGCAGGAGTCAGATTGCGCAAGGTGGTGTTGATCGTGAAGGCCGCATCCGTGGCGGAGCGCCATGGGTTGTTGCCGATGCTTGCCTTCACGCCGTGAATATCGACGGCACCGATTTTCCAAGTGAATGCCGGTCCGCTTGGTGCTTGAGCTGGCATGTGGGCGAGTTGCTCGAGAGCCTGCCCTGCAGCGAGTGATCCGCCTTTGATATCTAGTCTTTGGAGTTCGAAGTTCTTGGTCATCCCGGCCGGACTCCCTGTGAGCCTCACTAAATCAAGAATGAGAAAGGGGTCGGCGTCGCCCGGGGCTGTTGCCTGCGCGTCCCATAGTGTGAGTTCCAGAGGCTCTGTTGACTCTTGGCTGAAGTTCCTCCAGTCAAAACAAAAATTCGCACGGACATTCGGCTTGCCGTCTTTTTCGCCCTCATAAACGACCTCGCCAAACTCGCAAACGATGCGTCGAATGCGAAGCGAGGAACCGCCCGACTTTTCAGGGACTGGCGGAAGGACGCCTGACCAGCCGGGTGAGATGCGCACGACGGGATTATCGAGGTGGATTTCGCCGATGCGCCCCGCTGCGAGATCGTCGAGCGAGAAAACGATGCGGCCACGCTCAAGGCGGGCGAGTTCTTTTCCGGTCTGGGGATCGTTGACGACAAAGTTCGTAAAGGTGATCTCGCCAGGGCCCGTCATTTGAACCTCCTGGACATCGATCTTCGAGTCGGGAAGGTTTTTTTCAAATGTCCATCGCGCGACTGGTGCGAGGTTTCGCGAAAGAAGTAACAAGCCGCCGACTGCGGCCAGGAGAAGAAAGACGAGGAGCGCCGCGAGTGTGCGGAGGATGCGCTTGGAAAACTGGAGCGGCCTTTTCAAAAGGGCATGCGCCGGAGCGCGGCGGGCTTACCTTCTGCGGTTGCGCGCGACTTCCTCGAAGAGTTCGACGATTCCGTCATCCACACGCAGGTCGACGATTTTCCAGGTGTTTTCCGAGCGGTAGAAATAGAAGCGCCAGCGTAGTGGCAGGTCTTCATTCAGCGAGAGGCAGGTCTGGCGGAAGAGCGCCTGGCCGATCTCGATCGTCTCGACGACTTCATAGCCTTTGACCGGTCCGAAATTATCCAATGCTTCGCGGGTGCGTTTTTTGAGTTGATCGAGGTTTTCCGCCTTGGATCCGATGAGGGTGTTTTTGGCGAGTCCCTCGTAGGCGGCATCGACCTTGTCGGCCTTCAGGGCCTCGAAAAAGCGTTTAAGAAGGTCGGTGGGTTCTGCTGAATTCGTAGCACCTGTCGATGGGGTCGGCGTGGCTTTTGCGAAAAGCAGATGCTTCTTTGCTTCGGCGCCCTGCTGGGCAAATGCGGAGGTTGCCAGGAAAAAACAAACGAGTATCGAAAAAATGCGCATGGTTTAGAGTTGCGCCTCCGCTTTGACGATGCAAGCCCGCCTAAAGAAGGGCTTGAGTTATCCAAACAGAGGTTTCTTTTTATGGGTTGCTCGGAGAAGGTTTTCAATGCGTTTTGCATCCCTCGCATTGGCGATCGCCTCCTCCTTGGAAATCGCGCGGCTGAGGTAGAGTTGCTCCAAATCATCGTCGAGCGTGTGCATACCATCCTTGCGGCCGATTTCAATGAGGCCGGTCAGTTGCTCCCAGCGGCGTTCTCGTATGCAGCAGCGAACGGCTGTGTTACCTGTCAGGATTTCCGTCGCCAGCACACGGCCGGTCCCGTCTTCTCTCGGCAGGAGGCGTTGCGACACGACCGCCGAGAGGGAATTGGCAAGCTGGGCAATGACCTGCGGTTGCTGCTCGGCGGGGAAGGTGTCCACGATACGGTCAACGGCTTTGGGGGCATCGATCGTATGGAGCGTTCCGATGACCAGATGGCCGGTCTCCGCTGCCGTAATGGCAGAGCTGATGGTTTCATGATCCCTCATTTCGCCGACGAGTATGACATCCGGATCCTGCCGAAGCGCGTGTTTGAGCGCCTTGGAGAAGGATTTGGTGTCACTGCCGACCTCCCGCTGCTTCACGAGACAGGTGGCATTTTGGAAAACATATTCGATGGGATCCTCTACAGTTATAATGACGCCGCTGCGCTGTTGGCTGATGTGTTGAATCATCGAGGCCAGAGTCGTGCTCTTGCCCGAACCGGTGATGCCTGTAATCAAGATTAAACCGCGATGAAGGGCGCAAAGTTCCAGAATCGAATGCCGGTGGCCCAGTGTGCTCAATTCTGGAATTCTGTGTGGAATGTGGCGGAATGCGGCTTCCAGCGCGCCACGGCTGTAATGGGCGTTTCCACGAAAGCGCCCGAGTTGCTCGACCTGAATGGCGAAGTCGAGTTCCCATTTTTCCTCAAGGCGCGCCTTTTGTGTTTCATTGAGAATTCCTGACACCAGATCGCGGCAGGAATCGAGCGTGAGCGGTTCCGTGCCCATGGGATGAAGTGCCCCGTGCAATCGCATCATGGGCGGTGCTCCAGCGCTTAAATGAACATCCGATGCGCTCGAGGCGACGGCTTGCGCGAGAAGATCGATAAGCTCGTAGGGTATGGCGTTTTGAATCATCGGCGTGTGGCTTGAGCTGTGGAGCTGATGCCTCGCAGTTTTCTGGCGAAGTCCTGAGGGTCGTCGGAAAATTCCATCGCGGTTTCCTCGGAGAGGATGCCCGATATCAGAAGCTCGCCGAGCGATGTCGAGAATGCCTTCGCCTGCCTGGGGTCGGATTTTGCAAAAAGCTCTGGGATTTCGCGGCTTCTTCCCTCGGCGATGAGGTTCCGGGCAGAACCCGAATTTGTGAAATACTCGCAGACCAAGGCGCGACCGCCATGGGTCGAAGGCGGGAGGCGCTGGCAAAGGACGCCCAAAAGCTGGGATGATAAAATTTTTCGGATTCCGCCGAGATCTTCCATGGCAAATAGGCTCTCCATTCGTTCGATAGACTCTTTTACATTCGATGCGTGCAGCGTCGTCAGGACAAGGTGGCCGGTTTCGGAAGCCTGCAACGCAGTGGACGCTGAATCTCTGTCCCGGACTTCGCCAAGGAAAATGACATCTGGATTTTGACGCAATGAGCGGCGGAGTCCCTCGGCAAATGTCGGTGTGTCGATGCCCACCTCGCGCTGGGTGAAATAGGAGAGCCGACTCTCAAAAAGATATTCTACAGGATCCTCAATCGTGACGATATGGCGTGATGCGGTGCGATTGAGCGAATCCAAGAGTGCTGCCATGGTGGTTGATTTTCCAGAGCCTGTAGGACCTGCTATAATGATGATTCCAGATCTTGATTTTGCCCAATGCATAAGGAGCTCTGCTGGAGCCCCCAAAGTTTCCATTGTTGGGATGTTCCGGCGTATCCTGCGCAAAACCGCCCCGCGTTGTCCGAGTTGACGGTGCAGATTTACCCGGAATCGCTCGCCAGACTCGGTTGATAAGCTTGCATCATGATCCAAATCAGATGGATGAGCGCGACAGGCATCCCAAAGCGTATCCATATCTTCATTGGAGGGGGAGGCGCACTCGCTAGAAAAAAGATCGCCATCAATACGAAAAAGCGGCGGTGTCTCTGTGCGGAGGATCACATCGGAGGCATCATTCTCTGCTGAGGATCGGAGGATCTCGTTGATGAGGGACGACAGCATAATGACTCTCTACGGGCCGCTACTCAAGATGTCGAGAGGTTTATGGCATGGCAAACCCGGCAAATTATGCCTCATTTTCTTTTGAGATATGGTTTCAAGCTGTCTTATGCAGGGTGGCACAGCTGATGCTATGCAAACACTACCATGGTAGAAGGTATTTACACTAATGCTGCTTCTCTTTCAGCTCTTGAGCGCTGGCAACAAACTATTTCACAGAACCTTGCGTCTGCAAATGTAGCTGGCTTTAAAAAAGCCAATTTTGCAATTGAAAGCGACCAGAAGAAAACGACGGAATACTCGCCCGATGGAGTCACTGGTGCTCGGCACTCTGGAGGTATTCCATCCCGAACCACTAGTGTGAATTTCTCTCCGGGAGAAATGAAGCTCACCGGGAAAAATACCGATTTTGCAGTCGATGGTCCTGGGTTTTTCCAAGTTCAAAATACTAACGGAAAAAATCTTTATACAAGAGATGGTGAGTTTCATATCAACCAAGATAATACGCTTGTAACTAAAGATGGTCTTCCTGTTCTTGGCGATGGTGCTCCTATCACGGTCGACCCTGAAAAAGGGCAGCTTGTTGTTGCAAAGGATGGATCTATTTCCCAAGGTGACAATCTTCTGGGCCGGCTTAACCTCTATGATTTTGATGATCCCGACCAACTAACCCGTGTCGAGGGCGGATTTTTTGAACCTCCAGAAGGCAATGACGCTCCGCAAGCCTTGGATCAGATTTCCATCACCCAGGGTGCTATTGAGTCCAGCAATGTCGCCCCTATGTCGGAACTTGTTAATCTTATCGCCGTATCGCGTGCTTATGAGGCCGCACAGCGTTCTGTGACCTCGCACGATGATCTCATTTCTAAAGCCATCAACTCCCTCGGCGCAACAGCCTAATTATAAAATCAATAAAACTCTATGTTAAGAGCCCTACAAGCAGCTTCCACAGGAATGGAAGCTCAGCAGATGAACCTCAACACGATCGCGAACAACCTCGCGAATGTGAATACAACCGGTTTCAAGAAAAACAAAATCGAGTTCCAGGATATGCTCTATCAGAAGAAGCGCGAGGTTGGCGCCGAGCAGGGTGCAGGAAATCTCACGCCGACATCTGTGGAGGTCGGTAATGGAACTCGCGTGGTCTCGACCGCAAAAATCTACACTCAAGGCCAAGTCACTCAAACTGGGGAAAAAATGGATGTTGCCATTCAAGGTGACGGTTTTTTTGAGGTTCAGCGTCCGGATGGCACTACGGCTTATACCCGCGATGGTGGTTTCAAGCTCGGTTCCGATGGGCGTGTGGTGACCAACGATGGGTTGCCTGTTCTCGGAGGTTTCCAACCAATACCTGTTGATGCCCAGAATGTTAGCATCTCATCGACTGGCCAAGTCACTGTGGAGACTCCTGGTGGTCAGCAGAATTTCCAGCTGCAGCTCGTTCGTTTTAACAACCCTGCGGGTCTGCGTAGCGCGGGCGGCAATCTTTTCGACGAAACGCCAGCCAGTGGCGCTCCAAACCTCGGGAATCCCGGGCAGGCTGGATTCGGTTCGCTTCTGCAAAACCACCTCGAAACCTCCAACGTGAACGTTGCCGAAGAAATGGTGAATATGATCCTTGCCCAGCGTGCCTATGAGGTGAATGCCAAGGCCATTCAATCATCTGACCAGATGATGGAGCAAGCGAACAACATCAAGCGTTAATGAATCTTTTTTTCGCATTTTTTCTTCCAATCGCGGCGGTAGCGTCTTTGCAGGCTGCCGATTTGGGAGGTATTACCGTCCCGCTGGCCAATGCGCCCGTAAACCCGGCAGTTGCCAGTTTTCAAAAATCCGAGCCTGCAGCGCCCGCCGTGGTGACCTCGCCTGGCACAGTAACCATCGGCGAACGCGAGATTCTCGATGCCTTGCAGCGCGAACTCATCGCCCGCTACTCACTGGAGGGCGACCTCAAGCTATCACTCTCCCAAGAGTGGAAGCCTCTCGAAATCCGAAATGGCCGCGATTGGAAGTTGATCATCGATCAAGCGCCGCCGGGCGGGCTTTCATCAAGGCCCCAAGTGCGCTACCATATCGAAGTCGGCGGCAATCAAGTCGGATCCTGGCAGGAGAGCCTTCGCGCCTCGCTCTGGCGTCCCGTGTGGGTTGCTACTCGCCGCCTTGATCGCGGAGCAACGCCCGATTCTTCCTCCTGCGCATTGAAAAATATCGATACTCTTGCAGAAAACCTCTCTTTCGTCCCGGCGGATACCGACCTCTCCCTTTACGAGATGGCCCAAGGCGTCGCACAAGACCGACCTCTCACCTCGCGTGATCTCTCTCTGCGTCCCTTAGTTCGCAAAAACCAACTCGTCGATGTGATTGTCTCCGAGGGATCGCTCAATATCACCATGAAGGGTTTGGCACTTGGCACGGCTGGTGCTGGGGAAATGGTAAGTATCCGAAATCCCGATAGCCGGAAGGACTTTCAAGCCAAAGTTGTCGGAATCAATACCGTCCAAGTTAAATTTTGAGTTCAACCATGAAATTTTCCTTTACAGTTTTCTTGTCAGTATGCGCTTTTTCTGCATTCATCCTCACGGTAAACTCCGTCCAAGCCGGATCCCTTTGGCTGAAAGAAGGTTCCAATGAACAAAGCATGTTTGCTGATAAAATTGCCCGCAATATCGGTGATATTCTTACGATTGTTGTATCGGAGGATACATCCACCCAGCAAACCGCCCGAATCAAGACCTACGAGAACACACAAGGCGGCACGGGTATTTTTCCCGCACTCAACGCCACATTGAATGGATTTGTTCAAGCTCTGCCGGGTTGGCTGAGCAAGTCAACAGGTGGAAGCGTGGATGAGAATGATGTCACTATCCCAACTCTCGACATCGCGGCTAAAAGCGAGTGGAATGGTGGCGGCGATACACAAAACACCCTAACCCTCACAAACCGCACTGCCGTGACAGTGGTGGATGTTTTGCCAAACGGCAACCTTGTTGTTGAAGGCGCTAAGATCATCCGCGCTGGCGAAGAATCTCAATACGCTTACATGCGCGGCATTGTTCGTCCGATCGACATAGCCTCCGATAATACCATTCCCTCCACTAAGATCGCCGACGCACAGGTCGAGTTTATTCCTGAAGGCGAACTCACCGAAGCCCAGAAGAAGGGTTGGCTTGTCCGCATCTGGGATAAAATCAAGCCGATGCCTTAATTTTTTAAAAATCGTGAAAAAGTTCACCCTTATTCCACTTCTTGTAGCGCTTCTCGCCAATCCGCTGCCTGCACAGGTCGTTGACTCCTCGCCTATCACGCTGAATTACTCCGGCGGTTCGCGCATCAAGGACCTCATCGATGTCGAAGGTGCCCGAGATAACCAATTGAATGGCTACGGTCTCGTGGTCGGTCTTGCTGGCACTGGCGATAGTAAAATCGACTCTACGCTCCAGAGTATCGCCAATGCTTTGAAATCTTACGGGATCAATGTGCCCCGCGATGCCATCAAGTCTGGCAATGTAGCCGCTGTGATGGTGACAGCTGACATCGGGCCATTTGCCAAGCCAGGATCTCGCATTGATGTCACAGTGTCTTCCATGGGTGATTCCAAGACCCTTCAAGGTGGTGTGCTGCTCCAAGTTCCACTTCAGGGTGCTGATAAAACTGTGTACGCCGTAGCTCAGGGTGCGATAGCCGTTGGTGGTTTCCTCGGTGGGCAGGGGGGGCCTGGTGGTGCAACGGTTCAAAAAAATCACCCCACTGTAGGCACCATTCCGAATGGCGCTATTGTCGAGCGCGAAATTCCTACACAGATCGTTCAAAATGGCTCTCTCAATCTTAATCTGCGTGAGTCGGATTATATCTCTGCCGCCCGCATGGCTGAGGCTATCAACCGTGTTTTTCCAAATACCGCAGTTGCTCGTGATGGGCGCACGGTGAATGTCATGATTCCTCCGGAATACAACAACTATGAGGTTAATTTTGTTGCGAGTCTTGGTGGTATCGAGCTGGAGCCTGACTCCATCGCCCGTGTTGTCATCAACGAACGCACCGGCGTAATCGTGGCCACCTCAAATGTCCGAGTTTCTAAAGTGGCCGTCAGCCACGGTTCGCTCACGATTTCTATAGCTTCTACGCTCACTGCCAGTCAGCCTAACGCGCCTCTCATCGGGAATGCAGCTGGCCAGACTGCTATTCTGCCAAGCACCACGACTGATGTGACTGAGCAAAAAGGCTCTTTCAAAGTCGTCGAGGAGGCTCCCACCATCGAGAGGGTCGCAGCAGCTCTAAATGCCCTGGGTGTTTCAACTCGCGACATGATGTCGATCTTTCAAACCATGAAACGCGCTGGTGCCCTTCAGGCCGAACTCGTCTTGAACTAGCTATGGAAATTTCAGCCCTCACTCATCAAACACTGCCGGGTCTCACTCCAATGCCTTCCAATGCTCTGGCTATGGCAAACGGCAAAATTTCCTCACACGAGGATGCAAAAATTGCCGACTCCTGCAAACAGTTCGAGTCAATCCTCTGGAGAAGTATGCTTGAGAAGGCGCTACAGCCCATGATGCATCAAGAAACGCCGGGAGCTGATAAGACGGGAACCTACAATTATTTCCTGTCCAACACCATTTCCGAATCCGTAAGTGGAGGCCCCAACAGCATCTCCTCGCTCCTCCAAACCCAGCTTTTAAAAAAACCTCAATCTGTTTAAATTTATGAACATCCAAGAGAAATTCAAAGAGATCGTATCCGCACTTCAAAACGAACTCCAAGAGTATGGAGGACTCCTGCACCTTTTCGATCGCCAGCAAAAGTGCATCATCCACCAAGATCCCACTGGTTTTTTGGATATCAATATCGATGTCGACGAGCAGATTGCGAAACTCACGCATATCCGCGAGCAGCGGGAGCAATTGGTTCGTCAGATGGCTGTTGCTATTGGGAAACCCGCTGATATTACCCTTTCCGCCCTCACCCACACCTTTCAAGCTGAGCACCAGCCGCTCCTTCGAGCCCTCATCGACGAGATCAATGACCTTATCACCCGTACCCAGCGTCGGACGCGCCAAAACCGTATGCTTCTCGCCCAGTGTGTAGAGTCGGCACGACAATTGCTGGGAGTAAGAAACCCCGGAGCTATACCCGGCACCTACGGGGCACACGGACAGATCAGAACAACATATATCCAGGAAAATTACACAGCGGCTGTCGCCTGAAGAGTTCAGGCAAAGCCGCCTCGAAAACTCAACAAGGAAGTTCATTTCATGTCAGGCCTCATCGGATCACTCCAGAACAGCAGTGGCGCCCTCCGCGTCCACTCCAAAGGTCTCGAAGTCGCAGGAAAAAACCTCGCGAACATCAACAACCGTGGCTACTCCAAGCAACGCGTCGAGATCGGCGACCGTGGTTCCATCGAAACCGGCATCGCCACCGAGAGCATGGGAGTGGAAGCCATGGGCCTCCGCCAAAATCGCGACGCACTCCTCGACAAGAGCGTCATGCGGGAAATCTCTTCCACTGCTTCCCTCGAAGCCGCCAAAAAGGTCCTCGAAAGCGCCGAAACCGCCCTGGGTCAATTCCTCGACCGCACAAAGGACTCTACTTCGATCCAAAACGCTTCTGGTGCCAGTGGTGGTGGCATTAGCGATGCTCTTACCGACTTTTTCAATGCTTGGGAGAGCTTTTCTGTCAAACCGAACGATGTTGGAGAGAGGCAACTGCTTCTCGCAAAAGCACAAATCCTTGTAGATAAGATCAACTCTACGGATAAACGCTTGGAGCAAGTTCAAAAAGACGCCGATGCCCAGTTGACAACCGATGTCGGAGTTGTAAATGGCCTTCTGGCGGAAATCGCCAAAACGAACGAATACATCGCCAAGGCTGAGCTCGTTAAGCCTTTCTCTGCTGTTGATCTCCGAGACCAGCGTCAAGCTAAACTCGAAGAACTCTCGCAGTATATCAATATCCAGTTTGAGCCCATCGTGCCCGATGGACTGGGGCAAATCACCGTTTCATCGAATGGCATCAGTTTAATTGATGGCAAAAATGTCCTTGGTAAATACGAATACGATCTCAATTCTGTCGCACCTACAACTCCAGCTACCCGTTTGAAATTTAATGCGGTAGAAGACACAAAGGATGCCACATTTAATCTTGGTAATCTCCCAGAAGGCAAACTGGGAGCACAAATCACTGCCTCGACATCAAGTGTTAATGGTGCTCGCGAGGGAATCTCGCTTCTGGCAACAAATTTGAGGTCTTCTATAAATGCGGTTTATCAACAAGTTGATACAACGAATAACCCTCAGTTCTTTGCCGAAACCGCTGCTGGTTCCAAAATCACATTAAACTCCGCAATCACAGCAAATACTCTCAAAGCTTCTGCCAAGGCTGGAGCCAACGATATTGCCCTAAAAATTGCTGGTCTTGGAACAGACCCGATTACGGCTCTCGGAACCAATGTCACATTTGTGGGTCACTTCAATAAAACAGTGACAGTTATTGCCCAAGAGCTGAACACGACAAACATCCGGCTCGAGGATCAAAAGCTCAGTCAGGAAATGGCTGTTAACAATCGCGATGCGTTCAGCGGTGTTTCCCAAGACGAGGAGATGACGGACATGATGAAATTTCAGCGCAGTTTCCAGGCGTCAGCCCGTCATGTCAATGTTATCGACAGCCTGCTCGAACAAGTTGTCAATCGCCTCGGAGTAGGCTAAGAAAGCCAAATCGCCATGAGAGTTACATTCAATTCCTTTCCAGACACGCTTCTCGGTCGGCTTCAATCGCTCGGCAGCGAGCAGAATAAGGCACTAACACAGCTCAGCACTGGTCAGCGTATTGCGGCGCCCAGCGACGATGCACCTGCCATGCAGCGCATTCTCAACCTTCGCGTTGAAAAAAAGCAAAATCAGCAATACCATCGCAATGCCACGGATGGATTGGAAGTCAGCAAGGTGACTTTTTCTTCTCTGGAGCAAATCAAAGACCTGCTCGTCCGCGCATCAGAACTATCCGCCAATGTGAATGGAGCCACTTCTGAACAGGAATTCAAAGCGAAGGCTTCCGAAATCGACCAACTCATCCAGCAGGGTCTCAATGTAGCCAATACCAAATTGCGTGGTAGCTACCTGCTGGCGGGAGAGGCTTCTGGAGCGCCTGATGCGCCTTTCACAGCGACTTCTACAAACGGAAAAGTGACCCAGATAGCCTACCGCTACTCCGTCGCCGATCAGGTGGACGACGCTAATCCCCAGATGCACATCGGTGAGGACACGAAAATCTCCGCTTTCGCCACTCCACGTGAGAATCGGGAGGTTGCTGATCTCCTAAACAAAATGATTGCGATGCGGAATGCCATGACTGATGTCCCGACTGGCACTGCTACCAAAGCCTCCGCAGTCATGGATCTCCGTGATGATTTGGCCACACAGGAAGACAAGATTCTCTCCGCCCTCTCCCGCGCCGGCACTATCCAATACCGCTTGGAGACCGCTATGAGGGATCTTGAAGTCCGCTACGAGGGCACTGAGAAACTCATCTCCACCGATGCCGATATCGACTTCGCTGAGGCCACTGTGCGCCTCAACCGTGCTCAAATGGCTTATCAAGCGGCCATCCAGAGCGGCGCAAGAATTCAGAGCAATTCTCTGCTCGACTACCTGCGCTGATTTCCTTAGCTAATCTGCATCATGCTCGTTGAAGCCTCGATCTCGGGTCAGCAGGAATTTGTTCCTGATGAGACGAACAACAAATTCCACATGCCGGAAGGTCTCATCGGTCTTCCTGATTTTAATAAGTTCGAACTCATCGTGGATCCTGAGAGCCTCCCCTTTGTTGTGCTCCGGGCAGTAGAAGGCGATGAGATCCAGATTCCTGCTGTGGAACCGGTAGGACTTGTCGAAAACTACCGCTTGGATATCGGTGATGCTGACGCCGAAATGCTCGGTCTCGTCGGGGCAGACGCGAATCCCCTTATCCTAAATGTAGCAACCATTAAATCCTACGAACCGCAGAAGGTCACACTCAACCTTGCGGCTCCCATCCTCATCAACCGTCGCACGCGGGTCGGAAAACAGGTCGTTCTGCTCAACTATCAGAGTTACTCGACCACCCACGCTCTCATCGACGAAACCGCCTAAGCATCCAAATAAAGAGTAGACCGATGCTTACACTTTCCCGAAAAATCAACGAAACGATCCAGATCGGTGACAACATCGTTTTGATCGTTAAGCGCATCGATGGTGACAGCGTGCGAATCGGTATCGAGGCGCCCAAGACTATCCCTATTTACCGAGGAGAAATTTACGAGGAAATCAAAGCACAGAACCTCGAAGCCATTCGTAATCCCCAGACCTCTCTCACTAAGCAAAATCTTGGAAAACTCCGCCTCGCCGCCCAAGCCGCCCGCGAAGCCGCTGCCCGCAAGGCTACCGACGGGCCGAAGCCGGAGTAAAGGGGCAAAAAGGTTTAGACAGGATGGTCCGCCTACGGAATTGCGGCTCCGGCGGGACAAGTCAGTATCAACAACATTGACATGAAATATTCTGCCGATGTGAATTGCGGTTTCTGACTTCCTCCCTCTCTGTGTTCTTCGAGTTCTCCGTGGTTAATCATCCCCTCAGGCATCGCAGAGATTCGCGATTAACCCGAATACAGCAGAATTAGTCGGCCCTGAAAAACTTTTTAAACATATTTCGTGGAATGTAATAGGCACGATTATTGCTGTGTTGGATTGCAGGCAAAACCTGCTCACACACTCAAAATCCCTGCAATCCGCGTCAATGAAACCAACCTCTTCCGACACCGCCCAAACTTCTTTCTTGCTCCCCGATTTGGAAAAACAGCTCGATCCGCGCCGTCTGCTTTACCGCTTGGCACAGGCCATCGACTGGAAGGGTTTTGAAAAGGCCTTTGGTTCTCTTTACTGCGCGGAAGGGCGTCCGGCCTTGCCGATTCGGCGCATGGTGGGGCTTCTCATGCTCAAGAGCTTGAGGAACCTCAGCGACGAAGAGGTGGTGGAGTTTTGGAGCGAAAATCCCTACGCGCAATATTTCTGCGGAGAAATGGAAATGCGCTGGGGATTGCCATGCGATCCGAGTGAGTTGACACATTTTCGCAAACGCATCGGCAAAGACGGGGCGGAGCGGATTTTAGCTTCCACGATTGATCTCCATGGCGAGAAGGCCAAGGAAAAGGAGGTCGTTGTTGATACCACAGTCCAGGAATCGAAGCGCAGCGGAGATAGACTGCCGCAGGCAGCCTGAAAGGTGAGGCGAAGCCGAATCAAAAGAATATCACCTTCCCGACGGATACGAAACTGGCGGCCAAGATCGTGCGAGGGGGAGTGAAACTGGCGAACAAGCATGGAGTCAAATTACGTCAGAGTTTCGAGCGCACGGTGCCGAAACTTCTTGCGGCACAACGCGGGCGCCGAACCAAGGGTGGAGCGCTTGCAGCGCGCAAGGCGGCGAGACGCTTGAAGACGATCGCCGGACAGGTCGTGCGACAACTCGATGCAGGCTTGCCTGCGGAAACAAAAGACCGGCGCTGGCTGGAAACAGCCGTTCGGGTTTTGAATCAAAAGCGTGGGGAACTGGGGGTCAGTGTTCATTTTCATTCAAAATCCACCTGAAAATAAGGCTACGCATCAGATAAAACCAACACGCC
>Ga0164293_10002391_pt1 | contig 15928 bp, 17 predicted proteins | sample GEODES118metaG_FD_111487 | JGI IMG/M metagenome (GOLD analysis project Ga0164293, IMG submission 111487) | Eutrophic lake water microbial communities from Lake Mendota, Wisconsin, USA - GEODES118 metaG | ecosystem: Environmental > Aquatic > Freshwater > Lake | place: USA: Lake Mendota...
CTGGTCCTGCGCATGGGTGTTATCTTATCATGGGCGGCGATGCACGGATTTTTTGCGTTTCAAGCATGGTTTTTTTGATTTTTTCTAGATACAAAATTCCATCCATCAGTTCTTCTTGCGCATGTTGTATCCAATCCAACATGGTTAAATCTGTTCTGTCTAGAGTTGTTCCGTATTTTTCTACACCCACATTGGAACGTTTTGCAAATTGGTCGATGACGGAATTTACTACACTATCTTGCGTTGGATAATTGTTTGTGCTTGCGGTTGTATTGTAGTTGGTGCTTGTCCGTGTTCGCATGCGTGTTATTGGGCCGGCGCTTGGTCCTGGTCCAGTGCTTGTTCCTTGTCCAGTGAATGGGACGCTCGTTTGAATATTTTTGATACATTGCGGTGCGGTGTCTTCTTCGTCGCCGTTTGCCGGTGAATGTGATTGTTGTGAACCCATTCGATTTCCTTGATTGATATTTATTTACATGAACACTTTATGTTGTTTTCTCGTTGGTTTTATTTTGAGGACGAGGTTTTTTATCTGCTTACCGTACTATGCGGATAGTTTATGTTCTATTATGTATCCATAATATATAAACAGGTACACAATTATTGATGAATTTAGAAATATTACTAGGTATATTCGTTTTATTCTCATTTTGTTTTTTATATTTTTTATATTTTTTTTATTTTCATGGCGATATAATTGGTTCAAAACCGGTTGATACATTCAAATCTAAGTCGAGTCAACAACGTACATTTTGTATTAATTTGGACAAAGATAATCACAGATACGAGAATCTACAGAGGTCTTATTATGCAAGTGACATGAAACACATCCAGTTGGAACGGTATTCTGCGATTTTAGGGGCGACTGTAAGTATTGAACAATGGTTGTCTCCATCTGCAATGAACGAATTTTATGCAGTGAAGAAAAATGGATATCGCACTCATCATTATCAACTAACATCTGGTGCAGTTGGGTGTTTTTTGAGTCATTACTATTTAGCAAAACAGTTACTTGACGATTCTTCCGCCGATACATATCTTATTTTGGAAGACGATGTACAACTTCTTCCGTCTGCCTATACAATTATGACGCGTGAATTAGAACATGCTCCCGCTGATTGGGACCTTATTGCTTTCTATTATCATCGGGTTATTGGGGAACCTGCATGTAGACATTTTAAACATGTCAATGGGTTTTGGGGTATGGGTACGTATTTACTTAATAAAAAGGGTGCGAGAAAAATTGTGGATGAAGTTGAACAGAATAAAATCGATGGGCAGATTGATGCATATTTGTCGCGGATGAGTCAACAAAATAAAATTAGGCTCTATGCAAGTAACATTCATATTTCCAAGAATGTGGGGATAGATACCAATATTCAAATCGAAATTAACCCGATTTCGGGATTGAATCCATTCGAATACAAGGGGTATGTGGTATAAATATATTTATGTAAAAAAGGATTTGAAGACTTTGTTATATTATATTGTGTCTGGGTTGCGTCGAGTAGGGTCGTGTCGCGCGATTTGGATAGAATGCCGCTTTAGCTCAGTGGTAGAGCGCTACCCTTGTAAGGTAGTGGTCGCGAGTTCAATTCTCGCAGGTGGCTAATTTTGTGTAAAATTGAGAAAGAAAGTATTGTTATATGTTTTTTATTAATCATCTAACAATGTGCCGTTATAGTAATTCTGTAAATGCGATGTGCTCTGCTGGGGGAGCGGGAGCTGGGCAGGGCCATGGAGCTGGGCCTAGGACTGCATCTGAGACTGGGTCTGGGTCTGTAATTCATGATTTGACTTATGATATTTTTGGAAGTGATACCGACTCTGTTGGGAGCAGTGTTGACGACGACGGCGATAGTCACGTTCACGACGATGATGATGCTACTGTTTTACTTACAGATAGTGATGATGATGACGGCGATGATGATGACGATTGGTGGGGTGGTGTTCACGTCTGTCGGCGAACATTATTGACTCCATATATTGGGTTGAAACAACTTGCGCATATTCTTGGCATGTGTGCACACAAGCTATCTGTCAACAATCGAGTCCACCTTGCGGAACCAATGTATATTGACGCAATTGCAATTGATCCGTACCATGATTTTGTGGGTAACATGGGTATTATGTATGAAACTCGGTTTAAAAACGTTGAACTTGCTAAAAAATATTATCTTATGTCAATTGATCAGGGCGATGAGCTTTCCATGTACAATTTGGCGGATTTGTATTATAACGAAAAAAACATTGAACTCATGGTTCAATACTTTGAGATGGCCGTTCAACACGGCGATGATGCCTCACGTAAACGCTTGATTCTACATTATCATTCTGTTGGTGATATGCCGAATTTTGCTAGACATTATTATTTGCAGTTGGCTTGGGCCGGGGACGACGCTGACGACGCGGATTATTGGGACGGCGATGATGAAAGCAACTATTCCAAATTTCAACACAGTCATAATTCGTTAATTCTTGCCGCGCAATTGGACCGCGGGGAGACGCGCGATAATCCCGATGTTGTTCGTTTGCTGGATTCCTTGCACAAAACTCCACAATATTGCACGTTTAAGAATAAGGTTGCTCTGTTTACTCGGCTGAATCATGTGGTTGAATGCGGTATTTGTTATGACAATGACAAGGTGAATATTGACATTCATTGTGGGCATACTGTTTGTGTCGATTGCTATACGCAGTTGTATGATAAGGCTTGTCCGTTCTGTCGGCAGACTCCGTGATTTGGTGGTGTGATTTTTGGGGAGGTGTGCTTTGCTTTGCAGTCAAACCAAGTATATAAATTTGGTTTGACGAGGTTGGATTGGTTGGGTTCACTGACATGTTGTCGGTATAAAAATTACACCATGTTTTGCAATTCTCGTTTCATCGTTTCTATCTGTTTTTCCAATTCTTGCAATCGTTCTCTGTATTTTTGTCTATTTTTTCTCGGGGGTGAACGCGTCGTCGACCATGGGTATGCTTATTATCTTTTATTCCATACACTTATATATCCATAAAATTTTCGAACGCTTGCCATGGTTTATATGGTTAATTGGTTTGGGTCTGTTGCGAGTTTGGGGGTATGGGCTGGGACCTGGACCTGGACATGGGCCAGTGGTCTGGACCGATTGCGAGAGTAGGGGAATGGGTCTGGGCCAGTGGTGGTGGATAGATGAATCGGGGCATACGATGATGCCCCCTCTATTCCGTTAAATTCTATCATTCCTGCATTTGTATATGCACCCATGTTTGGTAGAAGGAACCAATCTCCCTCTTGAATATCCACGGGTAAACTACACTCATGTATTACATCTCCGCTGTCACACGTGGGACCGAATACTCTTGTTGCTCGCTTTGATTTTACAATGGTTGGACGCGGGATTGTTTTGGTGGTGGTGGTTAGAATTGTGGTTGCGATATTTGACATGGTCATGATTGTCGATGTGGTCGCCGGTGGACACTGAGAGACATAATGTGTTATATCTGGAAACTTCCAATGGTCTCTTTGGTAACAATTTAATTCGTGATATATGCCGTTATCTAAATATACGCCTCGTCGGGTCACTGCAATCACCTGGCTGAACAAGTGGTGGGATGGTTCTGCTATGTATCTACCTGGTTCTGCTATCATTTGGTAGGGTAGTGTTTTTGTCCAACCGAGAACTTCTTTCAAATTTGTATTGTGTAACAGCCCTCCGCCGAAATTAAGAATCGGGCGTGGGGTTTGTGCATGTGTTTGTGCATTGGTTTGGTGCGATGCAATATATTCCAAATATGGGATTGCATTCGCATATGCATTCATGTACGCCTCTTTTCTGTTATATGTCCCTCCTGAACCTATATGAAAGGATATTCCGCGGATGGGTATGTCGTTTTGTTTTGCATATTCTAACAGTTGGTCTGTTTCTTCTTTTGTTGCGCCAAATTTTGTATCGAAATTGGTATCGCCTCGCGTATTTCCGCCGTTTATGCGGATTAATATTTGGGGCATATGCTTCATGTGTAACATTTTTTTGAGCTCGCCTATGGAATCGACCACTTTTATGTTTATGGGCTTTGTTTTGTATTTGTCGAGTTCGTGATTTATTGTATGAGGGTTTGTATAAATTGTGTTACATGGGGATGTATTTTTGAGGGCCAACTCGATTTCCGCGAGTGAGGCCACATCGAGCCCCAATTTGAATGGGTGTGACAATATATCTTCGATTAAATGCTGCGATGGGTTTGCTTTTACCGCATAAAATGGCTTTATCCATGGAATATTTTGTGCCCAATTGTCGATTTGTTTATACACATTGGATTTGTCGTATATCCAGCGGGAGTTTGTATTTATACAACTAAATCTGTCCTGGGGGGCATTTAGATGTTGTGGGATTTTTGATATTATGCGTAGTCCGGGGGCGGTTGTGTATATTCTCATCTGCTATATACTACGTTTTATTTTTATACCATTGATGCAATAATAATTATGCTAATTTTTACACCCATTCTATTGCCCGAATGTGCAATGGGCGAACTGACTACCTAATCAATGTTCATGTATGTAAAAGATAATAAAAATATCCTGCCAAGTTAATTAAACCATGAACTATATCTTGGGCGTAATAAACAAGGCGACAAATAAATATGAAAACATTACTTTCGTGGACAAGTCAAAAAAATACAATTGCATAGCCTGTGAAAGCGACTTAATCCTACGAAAAGGCGAAATAAGATTTCAAAGCTTTGTTCATAAGAATAAAAATAGCTGCCAATATTTCAAACACCCAACACAAGACCAACTAGTACGGGACGCCAAAATGTATTTACAAGTGTTGCTTGAACAAAACAAAGTGGAAATTTACACAAGGTGTCGTGGATGCAGGACAAAACATAAAATGAATATACCAACTTGGGATGAAACCAAATCAGTGAAGCTGGAACATGATGGACCAGGTGTTGTTTATTTGGATGAAACAAACAACCGAATTTGCGGATTTAACATATGCACCGATGGCAACCAAAATACGGACACCACCTGCCTAGACATTCACAATACCACCTACATGATTAATATGTTGGGTCTAATACATACATGCGTGCAAAGCCTTGCAACAAAAAAAATCGAATTGCTATGTAATAACCAAATAATTTGCCATGAATGTGTATCCAGAACCACAGACTAATTCCCCCTTCATAATTTTTGTTTGTTTACGCTATTACAATAAATTACTGGTATACGATTTATTATTGCTAATATACACATTGTCTAATGCGACTGTTTCTGTCCACTGGGTCAAATCGCCCAATATGCGTAATCCCGAGAGTTGCGACAGTACTTGTATGAATTCGCATTTGCTTAGACTATCTCCTGATGTTGTGTCTTGGATGAACCAATTTGCCGTTTCTGTCAATTCGATTTTGAAAGACGCCATGTTATTTTTTATTGGATTGGTGGGCATTGGATAACCCAGCGTGATGCCCTTGTTGTATCCACAACAGCTGCTTTCTAGCTCTACCAAATTAACACCCTGGTTCATTTGTTTCAGGTCCCCTGCGAAGATGCTAATTGTGAAACTTATATATCCTCCGTATGCTATGCCCAGGTTTCCCAGCATTTTAGATGGCGCGTTAAAATACCACAATGCTTTGTCTCTGTTTATGTGCGTGCGCATAGGGTTGTTCGTGGGTACGTGAACGTGGTTGTCTGTTGCATAAATATAGTGATTACACATATTATTTCGGCTGTATGGCTCAAATATGGGGACTGAGACGCTTGCTTTGTTTCCTATAATGGTCCAGTCATCGGTACCTAACATAAAATCACTGCAGACAATTGTGCCGTCTGTTTTTACGATGGTTACTGTTCCTTCGTTTGCGTTTGCGCTTGATGGCTTTGGGTTGTTTGTAGTTTGGGCTTGGGCCTGGCCTTTGGCTTGTGCATACACAAAGACCGTGTATGAAAAACTTTCTGCCCGTTCGCTACATAATCTTCGATGGGCTTGCTTATAATATACTCTGTTCATCGAGCCCGTTACAGTTGTGTGATTGGCAATTATTTGTGTTCCCTGTATCGGTTCATATCCGTGAGAACTATAGACGCTGGACAATTGATATAGGGTTCCGCGTGCAGGTAGTTGACTTATCACATATGTTAGACGTTTGCCGCTCTTTTCGACTCCTTGCAATCGTATTACTATGCCTTGGCTGTCGGGGGGCATGACCACTAATTTGTGCAGTGCGATTGGGCTGGGCGCGATACGTTGGGCATGCAATATTAACAAAATTATTAGGATTATTATTTTCATTTTTGGTGTCTTGGATAAACATGTATTTATTTGATTATATTCTTTTGACGTGTCATTTACATAAATATTTTAGTTGGTGAAATCTATTTTGATTCTTTTTTACAGAAGTTTTTTGGAAGAATGGAGAACCTGACACATTGAGTTTGGGTATATTGAAATAAATACATGAATATTTGGTGTTTTGTGCTTACCGCGTGTATTGTGCATTGTGCAGACATTGTGTGATATTGTGTATTGTGCAGACATTGTGTGATATTGTGTGATGGGGTTTTTGAGAACATTGCGTGATATTGTGTGCTGAGGTATTGTATGATGGTATTTTTGAGAACATTGTTGACTTGTTTGTTGTGTAGACATTGTGTCATGGTATTTTTGAGAACATTGTGTGATATTGTGTGCTGAGGTATTGTGTGATGGTATTTTTGAGAACATTGTGTCATGGGGTTTTTGAGAACATTGTGTCATGGAGTTTTTGAGAACATTGTGTCATGGGGTATTGGGCGACTTTGTTCGCCGGTTTATTTTGGCAGACTATTTTTTGTCCTGTACGTTTAGTGTCCTATGTAAACCGCCGTGCGTCCACCCTATAACCTCCGTGCACCCACGAATACGACTCTTGCCATATGTTCTGTCAAATAGTCCCTTTAATACTTATCCAGAAATGAGTGGGATAACGGTAAATGGGTGGGATACCGGTAAATGAGTGTGAACGGTCCCGCCAAAAGTATTTGAATTTGTCTCGTGAATGGTCTCGTGAAAAGTATTTGAATTTGTCTCGTGAATGGTCTCGTGAAAAGTATTTGAATTTGTCTCGTGAATGGTCTCGTGAATGGTCTCGTGAATGGTCTCGTGAATGGTCTCGTGAAAAGTATTTGAATTTGTCTCGTGAATGGTCTCGTGAATGGTCTCGTGAATGGTCTCGTGAATGGTCTCGTGAATGGTCTCGTGAATGGTCCCGTTATTGGTCTCGTGAAACCCTTTTACATTTTGTTCACGGTCGATATTGTCTTTCAACCATGATGTAAATACAATCGACCTTATTCATGGAATTATATCTTCAAGTAATATATGGATAATGTTCTCGATGAATTACAACAAGAACTAACTGATTTACAGCAACAACTACTATTAGAAGAACCACAACAACCCAACCAGCAAGCGCCGTTAAAAGTAACCCCGCAGAATGGCGCCGGGCTGTCCGGTAGAAAAAGAAAATTGCGAAGGACGCGCAAACTTCGACGAACTCGAACAGTGAGACGAAATAAAAAGTCCATGCGTCGCAAATAATACATTTCGCCGGTATTTCACAATATTTGAATACAATATAAACATTTCTGCATTACTATATGTATCTTTTTATGGTATCTGTTACAACAATCGTGTTGGTTGGAATGGGCTCCGGCTTATTGCTATTTATGATGATTCCTTTGTGTGGTTATTTATTTTACGACGTTGGTCGAGCGACTCGCGCGCCCCCTCCGTTGCAGGGACCGGCTATAATCTAGGCGTTCTTATATCAACATACCCAAATCTTGAAATTTTTGTCATCAAACGTATCATCGAAGTTTTCTTATTATATTATATAATGGCAAAACGTAAACAAGAAAACTTCGATGACGATGAAGCTGAACTAGCAAATATGTTTGGTGATGCTGACTCCTCCCCACCAAACAAACGCGTGATGACTCCTGCGGAAGCTTGGGACGCGATAGAACAACAAAAAGCAAATTTAACCAAATCGGGAACACCAATTAGTGAGTTGGATAAAGTGCCAACCATGGAAGAAATTACAGGGGTTCCTCAAGAGAAAGGCGGAACACGCAAAATGAGAAGAACAGGCAAAGCTCGCAAAATGAAAACTAAAAAGTCTAGCAAAAGCCGCACTCGCAAATCAACGCGCCGCCGCCACAAAAATAGACGCACCCGTTAAACCTAGTGTAGAGAGCCAGTTCAGCTACACACAATGCATTTATTTTATGCGTATATAATATATGCATAAAATCTATCATATTCCCTCTTTTTATGCTCACGTCTTGAACGGGGCGTTATTGTTTCTCGCGTTTGTACTTCTGTATAACAACTATTCCAGAATTATCCGTCTGGAACCGTACAAACTTATTAAGTTGACACTGCTGTTATCCATTGGCATTGGTATTCATTCATTATCACACATTGGTCTGGAAAAGGGGTACGGGTATAATCCGCTGTCTGTTATACAATAATACCATCAACAAGAAGATATTGCCCTAGGTAAAACCCGACAATCTACCTGCATGATTTGTTTTCTGGATTGTTTTTATAGAAGATTTTGGAATGAATGGAGAACCTGACTAACAAGACAACATTTAGATGCTATATGTAAAGAAAATCTGTGTATTTATATATGATGAACAAATGCGGTCCAACGGAATTGGGCGGAGGTTCCAAAAAGCGCCGTAAGGGCAGTCGCAAATCGAACTCAAAAACTCGGTCAAAGCGGGGCGGCGCAAAAAGTAAAAAAGATGCGGAATTGTGTCCCATTTGTCTTGATGAAATTAAAAAGGGAGAACAAATACCCAAATTAAATTGCAAACATAAATTCCACAAGGCATGCCTTGAACTCGTCTGCCGTAAAAAGAATAATGTAGATGTTCCGTGTCCTCTTTGCCGCGGTGATATTAGTTTTTCATGTGTTGCTGATATTACCAGAGCTTCGCCATGGAAATATAATCCGTATACTAATCGCACACCTTTTAATATGACTGCATATAGAAATATGTCGGCCGAAGAAAGACGAAAAATGGATAAAGAAATACAAAAACATCATCGTAACTGGTTGGCTCGGCGCAGAAGAACGATTCGAAAGGAAACCCCTGAAGAACGTACTCTGCGTATTGAAACTGAAACCAGACTGAATCACGAAATGGAAACCGCACGTAATAGACATTTTACGCGCGGGCCCGAATCTCCACCGTCACCACATTCACCTGTATATAATCCCAATTCGCCTGATTCTCCGCCGTCACCACGATTTTCGCCTCATACGCCCGATTCTCCGCCGCGGCGTTATCCTGCATCACCGTAAAATTGAAACGGTTATAGTATTACTGTGTAATAGTATAAACAGACCAACAATGAATCTACATGACGACGCCGTATACTTCACAAAAGATAACGTTTCTCTTCGTGAATATAAATTACATTCGTACGTATATAATTTGCATATTGTGAATATCCCAAAGATAAAAAGTTACAATAAAGAAACAAAACAAATGAAAATGGTTCGTGTCGGCACCATGAGTGTATCCGATTATTATGGAGAAACCGCCGACAAAATTAGTGATGAGATGTTCTCCAAAATACGCAATATAATTCAAACACTGTATGACCACGATGTTTTGTATATCGATATTACCGGATACAATTTCATTGAAAACGACAACAAACTGTGGATTATCGATTTTGGACATGCAAGCTACAATTATCCCAGGAAAATGGACGAATTTGTTGAAAAGTTCTTAGCAGGCCACAATGGTTGGAATCCTGAGTTTTTATGAAACCGTTTTGACACATTGTACATTTGTATTTTTTTTACATGAAATTTATGAATATTTATATTATTATGACCGCGGTCGTACGCAATCCCACAATTATATAGTTCCCATTAAAAACAGATGAATAAACTTGTTGGCCCGTTTTGGAAAAATGGACATGCTTTTTTCTTGTCCAATTTTCAAAAGTGACCCAATAAGTTTTTCCGAATATGTAAAAAAACCACTTCACTGCATAATGCAGCAAAACCCGATTTTACATGAATTAATTTGTGACTGAAACTTTTTTATCATTTTTGAGTGAAAGGATTTAGGCATTTTTTCTATTCTAAATATATAGAACCGGTAGAACAGAAAAAATGCCCAAAAATGCCAAAATGTTTGAATGTGAAAAATGCAACTTTACATGCAGCAAACAAAGTAACTACAATAATCATTTATCCACTGCAAAACATATAAATAGAACAAATCGAACAGAATCAATGCCGGAAAATGCCAACACATTTGAATGTGATTGTGGTAGAAAATATAATGCAAGAAATAGTTTATGGTATCACAAAAAAAAGTGTACATATACTCCACCTTCACTTCCACCCTGTCCTGACAACACCATAACATATACTATTGAAGAACCCGCAACAAATGAAGTCCAGGAACTGAAAGCCATGATTGTTGATTTGATAAAACACAACGGTGAGATGCAGGCCACGCTGAGAGAAATGATTCCGCATCTCGGTAACAACAATACTATTAACAGCAACAATCCTACATTCAATGTGCAGCTGTTTCTCGAAAACGACTGTAAAAATGCGCAAAGTATCCAAGACTTTGTTAAGTCCATCGAAATCGACCACGGGCATTTGGTCGCCATGTCCAAGGACGGCTATGTTGATACAATGAGCAATATTTTAATACAAGCACTCAATAAAATGGCCGTCACTGACCGACCGCTTCATTGCACCGACCTAAAACGTGAAACCGTGTATATCAAAGACAAAGAAACCTGGAATAAAAGTACCGCCGACGCACCCCTCATGAACCGGGTCATATCCAGCATCGAACGTGGGTGTGTCATTGAAGTCAAAAATTACGTAGACCAAACGCCAGAATCCAGGGAGCTCGACACACCCGAGTATCAGTTCTATCATAAGGCACACTGGAACAGCCTTGGGGCTGGGGAGGAGAGTAATAAACTCAACAAGAAAATCTACAAGAAAGTATTGCCCCAGGTAAAGCTCGAGAAACAACCTGCATGATTTGTTTTGTGGATTCTTTTACACATTATATTTGAGAGAATGGAGAACCTGACAAGCATTTCGATATTTAGGTTCTCTATGTAAACAAAATCTGTGTATTTATATATAATGAATAAAAAAGAGTTTGTTAAGAAATATGTACGTACACCCATAGTATTGTCCAAAGTTGAAAAAGGACAACCATACTGCATGATAGATTATACTGAGCCCCTAAAATATACGGAGGTTGTTGCTACGACTGACGGTAAAGATTTATATAATGAGTCGCTTCTCGTTAAAGACGGCGATAATAACATTATTGAATTATTTCCAACAGCGGCCAGCGAAACGGAATCTGCAGACGGCCAAACATTACACGAATTAAAACCCATGTCGCTGCCCACAACGGCTGGTTCCAGAAAGCGCAGTAAGCGCAGTCGTAGAGTAATGACTGCGCGCAAATCTAATTCAAAAAGGCGTTCAACCAAAGGCGGTGCAAAAACCAAACGCCCTGAAGTGTGCAGTCTTTGTTCAATGGAACTTAATGCAGATGATGACATAACCAAACTAAAATGTAAACATACATTTCATAAGAATTGTCTAAAACCAGTTTGTCTGCATAACAATAATCACAATGTTATGTGTCCGGTCGAAGGGTGTGGTGGACGTATTGGCTTTTTTGAGTGTGCTGCAAATATTTCAAGAGATACACCATGGGAATATGACCCGTTTGATTCCACCGATGGAAACTCACTGTTCAATGATGCCGAATGGTCGGAGTTAACCGACGATGAACGTGACGAAGTGAGTAAAGAAATCAAAAAACGCAAAACAAAATATTCGGCACAACGCCGCGCATTTATTAACAGCGATGCTACGCCCGAAGAACAGATTGACCATCTTTTTGCCGAAGATGCTGCCAGAACTGCATCCATGCAACGCCAGGAAGAAAGTCGTGCGGCGAGCATTCTTAAGTTGACCGGAAGAATGCCTTAATCGGGATTATTTTTACAGATGATTTTGGAATGAATGGAGAACCTGATTAACAAACCATGCCATCGTTTATAAAAACACCATGTATTCGGGTGTTTTTATAAAATCTATATATTACAAATAACATGCGCAACCAACCAGCCGAGTAATGCATAGAAGTGGTCCCCTAAACTATTTGTAAATGAGTCCGCATGGTCTTTCCCGCCGGGCCAATACGTGAACTTATTAATCATTTTCATACCATACACTGTGTTCTCGACATATTCAAATAGTAGGTGTATTACAAACCATGTGACGAATGACATATTCCAATAATATACGACAATGCCGACTGCAACATGTAAGAGCGAATATTTATCTGTAAAATATAATCCCATTTATAATAGCACCAGAAAATAGACTGCCATCTACACATGTTCTCGACACCCTGTCATTCCATACACAGTAAAATCACAGAATAGTAGTAGTGAATCTTCTGCGTGATTCGGATTCTCGTCTTCTACAATATATTGTTGTAAATGTGCTCTATAATACTTATCGGGAAATGAGTGGGATAACGATTTATGAGTGATTTATTGGGAAATGACGTATTTTGAGAAGATGGGCCTTTAACCGCCCACAAATATCCCACAATTATATAGTTCCCACCAAAAACAGATGAATAAACTTCTCGGCCCGTTTTGGATTTTTGGACATACTATTTCCTTGTCCATTTTTTGAAAGTGACCCAATAAGTTTTTCCGAATATGTAAAAAAACCACTTCGCAGCATAATGCAGCAAATCCGGATTTTCCATGAAATAATTTGTGACTGAAAACTTTTTTGTACTTTTTGCGGAAAAGGATTTAGGGGTTTTTCTGTTAGTATTATATACTAACGAATGACTAACGAAATACCCATTTTTACCCCTAGTAAATTCAACTGTACTACATGTTGCTTCATTAGCAGTAATAAAAAAGATTATAATCGACATATGATGACTGCAAAACATCTGCGACTAATCAATGCTAATGATAATTCCCAGAATCTCCCTTTAAATGCACATACCTGCATATGTGGTAAAGAGTATAAGCATGCTCCGTCATTATCAAAGCATAAGAAGTCGTGTACATATACTCCACCATCTCCTGAAAACACCATCACATATTCAATCGAACCGATTGAACCCAACTCTGCAGAGTTGATGGTATTGGTGAAGGAACTTATGAAACAAAATATGGAACTGCAAAATACCATGAAAGAAATGATTCCGCATCTCGGTAACAACAATACTATTAACAGCCACAATCCTACATTCAATGTACAGTTTTTCCTCGAAAACGATTGTAAAAATGCGCAAAGTATCCAAGAGTTTGTTAAGTCCATTGAATTCAACCATGAACATTTGGTTTCCATGACCAAAGATGGTTACGTGGATACAATCAGTAACATACTAATTCAGGCACTCAATAAGATGGCCGTCACTGACCGTCCGCTTCATTGCACCGACCTGAAACGCGAAACAGTATATATCAAAGACAAGGAATCGTGGAATAAAAGCACCGCGGATGCACCGCTCATGAATCGGGTCATCAATTGCATTGAACAAGGTTGTGTTATTGAAGTGAAGAATTATGTGGACGAGACACCGCAATCCAAAGAACTGGACACACCCGAATATAATTTTTACCAGAAGGCACATTGGAATACTCTCGGTGCAGGCGAGGATGCAAGTAAACTCAATAAGAAAATCTACAAGAAGGTATTGCCCCAGGTAAAGCTCGACAAACAACCTGCATAATAGTTTTGTTGATTGTTTTCATAGAAGATTTTTTAGAGAATGGAGAACCTGGTCAACACATCACGATACCGATTATAATAACACCCAATATAAAGTGTTATTATCAAAAAAATCAACCCTGCAATCGACAAACAGTTAAATCGCTACAATCATACTGTAGAATCCAACTCGAGAACATAGGTTCTCCATTCTCATAATAATCTAGTGTAAAACATGCCAAAGATACTTATCGGGAAATGAGTGGGATAACGATTTATGAGTAATTTATCAACTTTTCGAGGTATTCCAACGGAACTCTACAATACGATGCCCATAAGTCGGCCCAACGGAACTTTTATGCACGTGTGCGGTTGTTCTCCAAAACATGTTCTCAAAACCTTCGGTTTTGGTGCATTTTTGTAAAAAATTGATTTATTATTTACACTCTAGTATAATGCATCAGTTCAAACCAAGGTTTACAATCATCAATCAACAATGTCAAGCACTCCCGTTTCTAGCCCTATCAAGGTCGCTACTCCCAATGCTCCTGCCAAGGCCACCAAGGCCACTGGTGAGAAGAAGGACAAGGCGGTGAAGGAAAAGAAGGAAGTCAAGGAGGTCAAGGAAGTCAAGGAGAAGAAAGTGGCCGAGAAGAAAGAGGAGGTCAAGGAGGTCGTGGCCGAAAAGAAAGATAAAAAGGCGGTCGCAGAAAAGAAGGTCAAGGAGGTCAAGGCAGTCGAAGTCGTTGCCGAAGTCAAGGCAGTCGCGCTCGAAGTCAAGGCAGTCGCTGAAAAGAAGGCACGCGCTCCTTCTCTCCCTGCCAAGTATGGTAAGTTCATTCAGTACAGCTACTACTTAATTCGTGCTATTAACAATGCTGCGCTAGAGCAGAATGGAGCAGTTCTTGTCGACGAAGACCAGTTTATCACAGCCGCGCACGTGTTCGACAACATTGCGACACAACAAGCCTTTGTTGCCAGCTTTTTGGAGAACAAGAACATCGCCAAGGAGATGCGCACACACTTAGCCGACAAGAAGAAGGCCGAGGTTGTTGCGGCAAAGGCGGCTGCAAAGGCCGAGAAGGAAGCGGAAAAGAACGCAGTAAAGGCGGCAGCAAAGGCCGAGAAGGACGCAGCAAAGGCGGCGGCCAAGCCCGCCAAGCAGCCTAAGGAGACCAAGACTAAGGCTAAGAAGGCTAAGAAGGCGGTCGAACCTGACCTGGTCACCAGTTTGGTCGCATTGGCCAACACTAGTCTTGCGCCTGCTGCGACTACTGCCACTGCCGACAATGAGGAAGAAGAACTCGATGTGCGTGTGTTTATGATTAACGCAAAGGAGTATCTCATTGACGACAACAACAATCTTTACGATTCCAACACGCACGCTGTTATCGGTATCTGGAACAAGGAAACAAACACTATCATTCATGCATAAAAAATAAAACAATAACAAAAATTATACCTGATGTTTTGCAAAAAAAGGGGGGGCAACCTCTTTTTTTTCGTGACAATTATGGTTGAGGCCAAAAAATTGAGAGCACGGATTATATTAATATGACTATAAATATAATCAAACCTACAATGGTAAAGAACACTTCTGGCGGAACTAAGACGAAGGGATTGGCGCGCAAGCACCAGGGGGGCGGAGGAGGGGGCGGCGGAGGGGCTCTACGTCTTCCTAAGAATGAACTCGAGCAGTTGGTTGTTGTTACCAAGATGCTCGGCAATGGCATGTGTGAGGTTTTCAACAACGACGACCAACGCTTTATTGCGCATATTCGCAACAAGTTCAAGGGAAGGAATCGCCGCTCCAATGACATTTCTGTTAATTCATTCATTCTTGTTGGTCTTCGGGAATGGGAAAAACCTGCACTTAATGCCGATGTCATGTTCGTTTACGATGTTAATGACTATCACGCTTTCCATTCCATTCCTAATTTGCATTCTCACAAACTTTTTGCTCGCGTCAATGGCGACCAACATGACCTTTATAATAATTCTCCTGACCTCGACTTTCAATTACCACCCTCCATTTCTAACGACTTCACTATACACTCCTCTCTTGACGATATTTAAATATCATACTCCTCCATTCCTGACCTCATTAACAAATCATGGGTCACTA
>Ga0164293_10002392_pt1 | contig 15926 bp, 21 predicted proteins | sample GEODES118metaG_FD_111487 | JGI IMG/M metagenome (GOLD analysis project Ga0164293, IMG submission 111487) | Eutrophic lake water microbial communities from Lake Mendota, Wisconsin, USA - GEODES118 metaG | ecosystem: Environmental > Aquatic > Freshwater > Lake | place: USA: Lake Mendota...
GCTCCGCCGCACGTCTGATCCTCGTCTATAACGCCGATAGCGGGCTGCTCAATGCGGTGAAGGATGCGGTGTGGAAGGTGGTGCGGCCGGCAACCTATCCGTGCTCGCTCTGCGCGCTGACCTATGGCTGGGTGAGCATGCACGGGCGCTGGCGGCGGTTCCTTGGACAATTGCCGCAGACCAAGGTGTTCCACCACCGCGATGACTTTGCGATCGCCTTCCCCGGCTTGCAGTTGGCCCTGCCCGCGATCCTGCTGGCCGAGTCTGGGGACGAGCCGCAGCTTCTGGTGAGCGCGGCGGAGCTCGATGCCATGCCCGATTGCGATGAACTGATCGCGCTGGTTGCGGCGCGGCTGGCCCCGCCTCACTCCTGAGCGGGCGCGGCGATCCGGTCTTTCCAGACCAGCCGGCAGCGATCCGCCTTGCCCGCTGCGGCTGCGGCAGCGTACCGCTCGGCGCTCGGCGCAAGGCGGCGGATCAGGATGATGCCCTTCGCGCTCGGGCTGACAATCGCGCCCTCACCGGCCGGGCTGCCGGGCGGCAGCAAGCGCACCGCCGCCGCCTCTCCGGTGCTTCTGAGTGTCGCGAAATTGTCGGTCTGCGCGGCAAAGAACGACAGCGACTGGTAATCCGGCCAATCCCCCATCTCGACCAACAGCTGCATCCCCGGATTGCTGAGATCATAGCGGCACAGCGCATAATAGAGATCGGGCGAGGAGCGCACCACTTGCTGGGTCTGCGGGGTGACGCGCTCGGGATTGGTGAAGCGGTGGAGCGCCACGCCGCGCTGCGCCAGTGTGCTCATTGCCTGCCCCATGATTACGGTGGGCGCGAAATGGAGCGCGGCCATGTGCATCCCTGCCGCGCAAAGCACCGCAACCAAAATGGGGCCGAGCCAGCGCTTCATGGCGCGTCTCCGCAGGTCAGTCGCTCGATCCGGGGCGGGACGAGCGCAGTCGTGGGGGTCTCGATCACTGCGGGTTCGGGCATATAGAGCCGCAGCGTGAGATCGAAGGTCGCGGCGTTACGGCTCGAAATCCAATGGTCTGCACCTTCGGGCCGCTGCGCTGCGATCACCGCCTCCCACGCCCCGGCCCCTGCACGGCTCGCATCGATGCTGAGCGCGCCATCGCTGTTGGCGGGCAGCATGCTCGCGGCATCATAAAGCGTCACGGACCACCACCCCGCCGGCATCGCGCCGCCCGACAGGCGATAGGTGCAGGCCTCGCGCAAGGGTGCACCGTCTTCATCGGTAGCGCGGGTGAAATAGACCGCCTCGCTCTTGGCCAGTGCCAGCAAGCCATAGCGGGCAACCCGCGCGCGAGTGTAGGGATCGGCGGCCTCGGATCCGATTGCAAAGTCGCTCCGCCAGCCGCGCACATCGACATTGCCGAACGCCATCGTGTTCGCGCCGGGCAGCAGGCCCGCCATCCACAGCGCGCTCCCAAGCCCGATAGCGCCGCCGATCACTACGGCGAGAAGATAGGCCAGAAACCGCCGCATCAGTCCGGCACCACTGCTTCGGCCTCGATCTCGACCTTCCATTCCGGGCGGCACAACCACGCCACGCCGGCCATGGTCGCCGCGGGGCTCGCCGTGCCGAAATACAGCGCGTGAACTGCGCCAACCGCGTCCTGATCCTCGGGGTGGGTCAAGAGCATCCGGGTGCGCACCACATCGGCCGGACTGCCGCCCAGCTCCGCGATCGCGGCGAGGATGATGGCGCAGCACCGCGCCGCCTGCTCGGCCGCGCCGCCCGGGGTGGTGGAGCCATCAGGCTCGACCGGCCCCGTGCCAGCAACGATGATCCGGTTGCCCTCGCGCACCGCGCGCGAAAAGCCGATGGTGGCTTCGAAGGGAGAGCCCGAGGTCGTCCGGCTCCGCCCCGTGTTCGCACTGCTCATCCGCAGGTGATTTCGACGATCTTCATCTTGTCGTCATAGCGCACATTCACGCGGTCCTGACGCATGTCCATTGTCCAGGCCGCATTGGGCGGCCCCCAGCGCAGGGTGCGCGCGCCGGCATCCTTGAGGATCGCCTCGCCCATCGACTGGGTTGCATCATGGCCGATGTGATATTGGGCAGGCGCAGCGTTGCAGACCATCGGGACGGGCGGCGGCGGGACCGCCTCGGCGCGGTCGGGCGCCGAATCGCCGACATTCACCACGCATCCGGCCAGCGCCAGTGCTACGATCCCCATCAGGCCTTCGCGCTTCATCACCATCTCCCCTTTTGTCTTGTGGGTCGCCAAATGTACCCCTGCGACCGCAAGGCTATCAGCCTGCGCGGCACATTTGAAGCGGCAAGGCGCGCAATTGTGGGGTCAGCCCTTGTGCTTATCGAGTTCGTCGCCCGACACCGTCACCACGTGCAGCAGATTGGTCGCGCCCGGCGTTCCGAACGGCACGCCTGCAAGCACGATCAGCCTGGCGCCCGCCTCGCTGAAGCCGTGGCGCAGCGCCATGCGCTTGCCCTTGCCGATCATCTCTTCAAAGCTGCCGATATCCTTGGTCGCCACCGCATGCGCGCCCCACAGCAGCGCAACGCGGCGTGCGGTGCGGATCGAGGGGGTGAGCACCAGCACCGGGGTCGCGGGCCGTTCACGCGCCACCCGCCGCGCGGTCGAGCCGGAGGAAGTGAACACCGTGATCGCGCTGATCGGGACAGTGTCGGCAATGGTCATGCAGGCGTGCGCCAGCGCGTCCGAGGTGGTCGCATCGGGCGGGGTATCGAGGAAGCGCACGCGCTCCTTGTAGCCCTCGTCGTTTTCGACCTGCACCGCGATCCGGTCCATCATCGCGACCGATTCCTCGGGCCAGGCGCCCGCCGCGCTCTCGGCCGAGAGCATCACCGCGTCGGCCCCGTCATAGACCGCGTTGGCGACGTCGGAGACTTCGGCGCGGGTCGGCGAGGGGCTCTCGATCATGCTTTCAAGCATCTGCGTCGCGACGATCACAGGCTTGCCTGCGCGGCGCGCCATGCTGACGATCTTCTTCTGCAGCGGCGGCACTTCGTAGGGCTCAAGCTCGACGCCCAGATCGCCGCGCGCGACCATGATGCCATCGGCCAGTTCGATGATCGAATCGAGCCGGTCGACCGCCTTGGGCTTCTCGATCTTGGCGCAGATCGCGGTGCCGTGGGTGCCGATCAGCTTGCGCGCTTCGGCAATGTCCTCGGGACGCTGCACGAAGCTCAAGGCGATCCAGTCCGCGCCGTGCTCGGTGGCGAAGGCGAGATCACGGCGGTCCTTCTCGGTCAGCGCCGGGATCGGCACTTCGGCATCGGGGACGTTGACGCCCTTGCGGTCCGAGATAACCCCGCCAACTTCGGCGCTGCACAGGATGCGATTGTCGTCGGCTTCGAGCACCTTCAGCCGGATTTTGCCGTCATTGATCAGCAGCCGCTGGCCGCGCGTCATGATGCCGAACAGTTCGGGATGCGGCAGGCAGACGCGGTTTTCATCGCCCGGCGTCTCGTCCCGGTCGAGCACGAAGTGGCCCGAATGGCGGATTATCGCCTGGCCATCCTTGAAGGTGCCGACCCGCAGTTTCGGCCCCTGCAGGTCGGCCAGGATCGCGATCGGCTTGGCATATTGCTTTTCGAGCGCACGGATCGCGATGATTGCCGCTTCGTGATCGGCGTGCGCGCCGTGGCTCATGTTGAGGCGGAAAGCGTCCGCGCCTGCGCGCACCAGCCGGTCGAGCATCTCGGGCGAACGGCTCGCCGGGCCGATCGTGGCGAGAATCTTGACCTTGCGCCCGCGCGGGTCGATCCTTGGGTGCTCGCGTCGTGTCATGGCTTGGCTATCCCTCTTGTGGCTGGCCTATGGCACAGCCGTTTTTCAACTCAAGGAAAAGCCGTGATGAATAGCAATGCCGATCCGCTCGACGCGCTCGATGATGCGCAGGCCGCCGCCGCCTTCCGCCGGCTGGTGCGCCATCTGCGCCATCGCCATGACGCGCAGAACATTGATCTGATGGGGCTGGCAGGCTTCTGCCGCAACTGTCTGGCCGACTGGATCCGCGAGGCAGGCTATCCGGGCGACAAGGAAGCCGCGCGCGAACTCATCCACGGAATGCCGAGCGGCGAGTGGAAGGCAACGCGCCAATCCCCCGCCACCGAGGAACAAATGGCACGTATGGCGGCGAGCGTGGCCAAGAACGCACAGGAATAATTTCTCCGGGCGGTTCAATCGGCGCGAGGGTCTGGCTATCGCCCTCGCCAGCCGATTCTCGTTTTTGATGGAGACCCCCGATGGCCGATGACGCCAATGCATCCGACGACCGCCTGCGCCTGCTGATCGAACGCATCGAGCGCCTCGAGGAAGAAAAGAAGGGCATCGCCGACGACATCCGCGACGTCTATTCCGAAGCCAAGGCGGTCGGCTATGATGCCAAGATCATGCGCCAGATCGTGCGCCTGCGCAAAATGAAGCCCGATGATCGCAGCGAGCAGGATATGCTGCTCGAAACCTACAAGGCCGCGCTCGGCATGGCGTGAGGCTCTGCGTTGCAGACCGCCCGCCCCGCCTGTCATTGAAATTTCGCCTGCCTGTGTTATCTCTCTGACACAGCAAGAGGAGTTTCAGCATGGCATCCCCCTGGAAAGACGCGCGCGGCATTATCGTCACCACCACCCCCACGATCGAGGGCCACCCGATCCAGGAATATTGCGGCATCGTCACCGGCGAGGTGATCGTCGGTGCGAACCTGTTCCGTGATCTGTTCGCCAGCGTGCGCGACATCGTCGGCGGGCGCTCGGGCTCCTATGAGCGCATCCTTGCCGATGCCCGCAATCAGGCGATCGAGGAGCTCCAGTCCGAAGCCGCGGCGCGCGGCGCCAATGCGGTGGTGGGGATCGACCTCGATTACGAGGTGATCGGCGACACCGGCTCGATGCTGATGGTGAGCGCCAGTGGCACGGCGGTGAAGATCTGAGGCGGCCTCACAACCAGCCGTAATCACTGGCGAGATAGAGCGCGTTGTAGAGCGCGTGCTGCAGCATCGCCGCGCGCAGGCCCAGCCGGGTGCGGGTGTAGGCGAGCAGCAGCCCGCCGATGGTCTGCGGCAGCACCGCCAGCACGCCCCATGGGCTCGAAAGTGCCTCGTAATTGCCCAGATGCATCAGGCCGAACAGCAGGCTTGATCCCCATACGAACCAGTGAAAGTGGCGGGTGAACCACGCCGGCACCGCCGTATCGCGCTCGCGCGTCATCAGCCAGTGCAACAGACCCGCCAGCACCACCCCCACCCCCGCGAGCGCGACCAACTCGGCGCGCCCCTCGTCCATAAACAGCGCTGCGAAAAACAGCGCCTCGGCAGCAAAGCCATAGACCGCAAAGCGCAAGCCCGCCGTCCGCCCTGACAGCCAGCCGCGATAGACCAACTCCTCCAGCACCGGCGCGAGCAGGAGATAGCCGAACAGGTCCTCGGCCAGCGTGGTATCCTCCGCGCGCTCGGCAGGCAGGAAGGCCGCATAGCTGTCAGCCAGCGCCGTCAGCCAGGCCGCCAGCCCATCGAGTGCAAGGTCGATTGCGAACACCGTCCCCAGCGCCAGCAGCAGCGCGCTTCCCCACGGCAGAGGCGCGCCATGTGGGGACGGACAGGCCATGAACCGCGCGACATCCACCACCCGCGCACGGATCGCCTTGGCTGTCGCAACGAGCAACCTTGCATCGCCCTCACCTGCCGGAGTAAGGCCCGCGCTCAGTTTTCCATCATCCCGGTGAAGTTCGTCCAATGGCAGGCCATTCCAAGTTCAAGAACATCATGCACCGCAAGGGTGCGCAGGACAAGAAACGCTCGGCTATGTTCTCGAAGCTGAGCCGCGAGATTACTGTGGCGGCCAAGATGGGTCTGCCCGATCCCGACATGAACCCGCGCCTGCGCCTCGCGATCAACGCGGCCAAGGCGCAGTCGATGCCCAAGGACAATATCCAGCGCGCGATCGACAAGGCGGCGCAGGCGGGCGGCGAGGATTATGTCGAGATCCGCTACGAAGGCTATGGCCCGGGCGGCGTCGCGCTGATCGTCGAGGCGCTGACCGACAACCGCAACCGCACCGCCACCAATGTCCGCACGGCATTTAGCAAGAATGGCGGCAACCTGGGCTCGGAAGGCTCGGTGAGCCACGGGTTCGAACGGCGCGGGCTGATCGAATATCCGGTAAGCGCCGGCGACGAGGAGACCATGCTCGAAGCCGCGATCGAAGCGGGCGCGGATGACGTGGAATCCTCCGAGGACGGCCACACCATCTGGACCGCCGCTGACAGCCTGCACGGGGTGGCAGGCGAGCTCGAAAAGGCCTTGGGCGCGGCGGACAATGTCAAGCTGGCGTGGAAGCCCTCGCTCAGCGTCGACGTCGATGAAGCCACCGCGACCACGCTGATGAAGCTGATCGACACGCTCGACGATGACGACGACGTGCAGACCGTGTGGGGCAATTACGAAATCTCCGACGAGGTGATGGAGAAGCTGGGCTGATCATCCTCGGCCTTGATCCGTCATTGTCCTCCACCGGCTGGGGCGTGATCCGCTCCGAAGGCGCGCGGATTGCGCATGTCGCCAACGGGCAGATCACAACCGATGCGAGCGCGCCGATGGCCGCGCGGCTCGCCGCCTTGCAGGCTGGGCTGGCGGCGGTGATCGCCGAGCACCAGCCGGACCGCGCAGCGGCGGAGGAAATCTTCGTCAACAAGAACCCGAAATCGACATTGAAGCTGGCGCAGGCTCGCGGCTGCGTGCTGGCGGCGTGCGGCGCGGCGGGCCTCGTCGTCAACGAACACGCAGCGCGGCTGGTCAAGAAGGCGGTCACCGGCACGGGCGCGGCGGAAAAGGCGCAGATTGTCACAATGGTGAAGGTGCTGCTGCCCGGCGTTGCGCTGGCGGGAAGCGATGCGGCTGACGCGCTAGCGGTGGCGATAGCCGATGCGCACCTTGGCCCGCGCAGTTAAAGGAGACCCCATGATCCACCTCTACGGCATCCCCAATTGCGACACGGTCAAGAAGGCCCGCGTCTGGCTCGAAGCGCAGGGCCGCGCCACCACCTTCCACGACTACAAGAAGGAAGGCGCTGACCCCGAGCGCATCGCAGGCTGGATCGCTGCGGCGGGACTTGACGTGGTGGTCAACCGCAAGGGCACGACCTTCCGTGCGCTCAGCGAGGGTGACAAGGCGCTCGCCGCCAGCGCCGATACTGCGCCCGCGCTGCTGGCTGCCAACCCCTCGATCATCAAGCGCCCGATTGTGGAGCACGCGGGCGGGTTGCTGGTCGGCTTCAAGGCGGAGGAATGGGCCGCCGCGCTCGGCTAGGCCCAGGCGCCCTCCCCGCCATGAACCCGCTGGAGATCATCGCCGTAGCGCTCGGCCTCGCCAATATCGGCCTGCTCGTGCGGCGCAGCATCTGGAACTATCCGTTCGGGATGGCGATGGTGGCGCTTTACTTCATCATCTTCCGCGACGCGCGGCTCTATGGCGAGGCGGCGTTGCAGGTGTTCTTCTTTGCGGTGCAGGGCTGGGGCTGGTGGCTGTGGGCGCGCGCCGGAGGGCTGGCGCAGATGGTCAGCGTGGAGTGGATGGGCTGGCGCGCACGGGCGGTCTCACTGGCGCTGGCGGCGGCGGCAACGATCGGGATCGGCTGGGGCATGGCGCGTTTCACCGATGCCGCGCTGCCCTATGCCGATGCCGCGATTGCCGGTTCGAGCCTGGTGGCGCAGATCCTGCTGGCGATGCGGCGCGTAGAGAACTGGGCGCTGTGGATCGCGATCGATGTGCTGTCGGTGGCGGTCTACATCAACCGCGAGCTATACCTTACCGCCGGGCTGTATGTGGCGTTTCTGGTGCTGGCGACGGCAGGTCTGGTCGCCTGGGCCAAGGCCGCACGCGACGGCGAAACAGTGGAAACGTGACGAAACGCGGCTTTCTGCTCGGCAAGTTCATGCCGCCCCACGCAGGCCACATGGCGCTGATCCGGACGGCGCGGGCGCTGGTCGATGAACTGACCGTGCTGGTGTGCTGGCTGCCCGATGATCCGATTGCAGGCGAGGCGCGGCTGGCGTGGTTGCGCGAACTCCTGCCCGATTGCCGGGTTCTGGGGCATGGCGACAGCGTTCCGCAAGCGCCCGGGGATAGCCCCGATTTCTGGCCCGTGTGGCGCGGCATCGTCGCCGCGGCCCATCCTGAACCAATCGACTATCTCTTTGCGGGCGAGGATTACGGCGCGGAGTTGGCGCAGCAGGTGGGCGGACTGTTTGTGCCGCTTGGCGGACGGGTGCTCGGGCTGGTGGATGATCCGCTCTCGGGCCTTTCGGCCAGCGCGGTCCGCGCCGATCCGGCGGCGCATTGGGCACTGCTGCCGCTGCCCGTGCAAACCCATTACCGCCGCACCATCTGCCTCCACGGCGCGGAAAGCACCGGCAAGACCACACTTGCAGCGCAGCTCGCGGCCGAGACCGGGGCGATCACGGTCAGCGAATATGGCCGCAGCCATTGCGAGGTGCACAAGCAGCCGCTCACCCGCGATGATCTCCTCCTGATCGGCCGCGCACAGCAGGCGATGATCGCCGCCGCAAGCGAATGGGCCGGGCCGCTGCTGCTCGTCGATACCGATGCGCTGATGACCGCTGCCTGGTGCGAAATGCTGCTCGGCGAACGGCCCGCGGAACTCATGCAGGCCCCCAAGGCAGACCTCTATCTGCTGCTCGAGTCCGATCTGCCGTGGGTCGATGACGGCACACGCTTTTTCAGCGACCCGGCAGACCGTCACAGGTTTGCAAGGATCGTGGCGCAGGTGCTGGAGGATGCAGGCGTGCCGTTTGTGCAGATTGCCGGGCAGGGACACGAAAGGCTCGCCGCCGCGCGCGCCGCGATAGGAGCGTTACATGATTAAGCCCCGCCTTGTCCTTGCTGCCTTGCTGGCTGTAGCCGCGCCTGTGGCGGCGCAGGACATGCTGATCATCGCCCACCGCGGCGCAAGCGCCGAGCGGCCCGAGCACACGCTCGCCGCCTATGAGCTCGCGATCGATCAGGGCGCAGATTACATCGAGCCCGATCTGGTCGTGACCAAGGATCTGGTGCTGGTCTCGCGCCACGAGAACGAGCTGTCGGGCACGACCGATGTGGCGAGCCGCGAGGAATTCGAGGATCGCCGCCGCGACAAGACGATCGACGGACAGAAAATGGCGGGCTGGTTTGCCGAGGACTTCACCCTGGCCGAGCTGCGCACCCTGCGCGCCAAGGAGCGTATCCCCAGCTTGAGGCCCGCCAATGCGCGGTTTGATGGGCTCTATCAGGTACCGACGCTGGCCGAGATCGTGAAGCTGGTGCGCGCCAAGGAGGCGGCGACGGGGCGCCGGATCGGGCTCTACCCCGAACTCAAGCACCCCGAATTCCTGTTGCAGGAAGCGGGCATCGACATGGTCGATCTGCTGCTGCGCGATCTGCGCGAGCTTGGCATTACGGCGGCCGATCCGGTGTTTGTGCAAAGCTTCGAGGTTGGCCCGCTACAGCGCCTGAAACAGCGCAGCGACTTCAAGCTGGTGCAACTGGTCGCTCCCGGCGAAGGCCCGGCGGATGAACCCGCGATGCTCTATGCCGAGATGGTGACGCCCACGGGCCTTGCCGAAATCGCCAAATATGCCGACGCGGTGGGCGCGAATATCGCCATGGTCCTCAATCCCGATGGCAGCCCGACCGCGCTGGTGGCGGATGCCAAGTCGGCAGGCTTGGCGGTCCACGCCTGGACGGTGCGGCCCGAAAACGCGTTTCTGCCGCCCATGCTGCAATCGGGCACGGATCCCAAGGCCAAGGGCTGCGGCGATGTGACGCTGGCGCAGATGCTCGCCAAGGCTGGGGTGGCAGGCGTGTTCAGCGACGGTCCGCTGAAGCGCCGCAGATGTCCCTAGGTCCGCCGCGCGCTCAGGATATAGTTCAGCGCCATGTCGTCCGACAGGTGCAGCCCCTTGCCGGGCCGCCAAGCGATCCCGCGCTTCGCCGTGACCGTCAGCCCTGCCTCGGTTAGCAGCGCCTCGAACTCCTCTGGCGTGATGAAATCCTCCCAATGGTGCGTGCCCCTGGGGACATAGCCGACCGCTTCGGCCGCGCCAACCAGCAGCACGCGCGACGCCGCGGTACGGTTCGGCGTCGACATCACCAGCAAGCCATCAGGCGAAAGCCGCGCCGCGACATCGCGCAGGAACGCGGGCTTGTCGGCCACGTGCTCGATCACCTCGACACAGGTGACGAGATCGAAGGTTCCGATATCGAGCCCCGCGACCTCGCCCGCCATGTAGCGGATGTCGAGGCCCATGGCTTCGGCATGGGCGCTGGCCGCGGCGACATTCTCTGCCGCCGCATCAACCCCCGTTACGCCCGCGCCGAGCCGCGCCAGCGGTTCGCACACCAGCCCGGCCCCGCAGCCGATATCCAGCGCGCCCTTACCCGCCAGCGGCCTGGCTTGGCCATCCGCGCCCGGCCAATGCGCGTCAATTGCCTGGCGGATGAACCCCAGTCGCACCGGGTTGACCTGATGGAGCGAGGCCATAGGCCCCTTGGGGTTCCACCAGTCGCGCGCCAGCTTTGCGAAAAAATCCGCTTCTTCGGGGCGAATGGTAACATTTGATAGGTTTGCGTTTCCCATGAAGCCCCCTTAACAGCGCGCGCAACCAGTCACCAGCCAGCAGGAGCGTCCCCTTGGCTCGTATCGTGATGAAATTCGGTGGCACCTCGATGGCCGGGACGGAGCGTATTCGCCGGGTCGCCAATATCGTGCGCGCGCAGGCCGCACGCGGCGATCAGGTCGCGGTGGTGGTGAGCGCTATGGCGGGCGAGACCGACCGGCTGGTCAATTTCTGCCGCGAAGCCAACCCGCTGTACGATCCGGCCGAATATGACGTGGTGGTGGCGAGCGGCGAGCAGGTCACCAGCGGGCTCCTCGCGCTGACCTTGCAGGCGCTCGGCTGCAAGGCGCGCAGCTGGCTTGGTTGGCAGCTGCCGATTCACACGATCGAGGCGCACGCAAAGGCGCGGGTCGAATCGATCGATTCCGACGCGCTGATCGCCTCGCTCGAAGCCGGCGAGATCGCGGTGATCCCCGGCTTCCAGGGGCTTTCGCAGGACAATCGCATCACCACGCTGGGGCGCGGGGGTTCGGATACCTCGGCAGTCGCGGTCGCGGCCGCGATCAAGGCGGATCGCTGCGACATCTACACCGATGTCGACGGGGTCTACACCACCGATCCGCGCATCGTCGCCAAGGCGCGCAAGCAGAAGGCGGTGACTTACGAGGAAATGCTCGAACTTGCATCGGTCGGAGCGAAGGTGCTGCAAACCCGCTCGGTCGGCCTCGCCATGAAGGAGGGCGTGCGGGTGCAGGTCTTGTCGAGCTTTATCGGCGAAGGCGCCCCGCCTGCCGATGATCTGCCCGGGACAATGATCGTCTCGGACGAGGAAATGGACGAATTGGTGGAGAAGGGCCTGATGGAACGCCAGCTTGTAACCGGCATCGCGCATGACAAGAACGAGGCCAAGGTGATCCTCACCCGCGTGCCCGACCGGCCGGGCGCGGTGGCGAACATCTTCGAGCCGCTCGCCGCGGCCAGCATCAATGTCGACATGATCATTCAGAACGTCGGCCGCGACAAGGGCGAGACCGACGTGACCTTTACTGTGCCGCAATCCGATCTCGCCCGCGCGCAGGCGCTGCTCGAGGATCGCCGCTCCGCAATCGGTTTCAACCGTATCATCACCGACAGCAAGATCGCCAAGATCAGCGTTGTCGGCGTGGGTATGAAGAGCCATGCGGGCGTCGCCAGCACGATGTTCCGCGCGCTTTCGGAACGCGGCATCAACATCCAGGCGATCTCCACCAGCGAAATCAAGATCAGCGTGATGATCGACGAGGACGAGACCGAACTCGCGGTGCGCGTGCTGCACACGGCTTATGGCCTGGATGCGGTTAGCTGACAGGTAGCCCGCTTTATCGTTGTTAACCCTGTTGGGTTACGCCTGTTCAACCTTTTGAGCCGCACTCTGACCGTTGTCTGTCCAGCGGAATATCGGAGTCGAACCTCATGGCCATCAAGGCCCTCATCGATCAGCCTGCAACTGGCTCTGGCCAGCGCGCCGGAAGGCGCCGCGCCTTGCGGCTGGAAGCCAGCGGCATGCTGCCCGGCGGGCACGACGCGAATGTCATGATCCACAACATTTCGGTGACGGGCTTGCTGCTGGAAACCGGCGTTGATCTTGCCAGCGGCGAAGCTCTCAGCCTCGCTCTGCCCGAGGCCGGCATCGTGGAGGCGGCGATCATCTGGCGCAGCGGGCAGCTTTATGGCTGCGCGTTCAGCGCCCCGCTCTCCCCCGCCGCCCTTGCCGCTGCGCAGTTGGCTGGCCTCCCGGTGACCGAGACCGCCGTTGCACCCATCCCTGCCACCGCTGCACCGCTGCACACCGGTGCAAGCGAACCGCTGGGCGTGCGGCTCAACCGTTTGCGGCGCGAGGCGGGATTGACGCTGGCCGACGTCGCAAACCGGCTCGGGGTCAGCAAGCCGACAGTGTGGGCGTGGGAGAAGGGCAAGGCCCGGCCGCTCCCCGAACGCATGGCCGCGATTGCCCAGGCGCTGGGCGCGGCGCCCGATGATCTGACCGAGGCAGCAGGGCACGAGACCGATATAGCAGCGCTGCTCGACGACTGCCGATCGCGCATCGCCCAGGCCTGCGGCACCAGCCCGGGCGCCGTGCGGATCATGATCGAACTGTAACTTCCAAAAGGTTCCCGCAGCCAGAGTCCATACTTAATGCAAGCGTTACGTATGTAATGGCCTGGCCATATAAAAACTATGGTAAACGAAATCCGGGGGTGATTCGTTTTTTAGTCTAGTAAATTTACATAGCTAACACCACCACGGATTGTATTTGGGAATTACAAGAGAAATGTTATTCCTGAATAGCTTTTGTTAGTTATCAAGTAAATCTGTCTAAGGGCGAGTTGGCGAATCTTTATTTAGACCGCTGGGGCACTGTCGGTATGAAAATTGGTTTAAGTGACGTGGAAGGCCGCGTGTTGCATGGCCTGATCGAGGAATCGTCCGGCGATATCGTGATCAGGCTCGACCGGCGCGGTTTCATCATTCACGCATCGGGCAATATCGCCGAACTGGGGTTTGATTTCGGCGCGACGCTGCTGCTCCCGCACATCACCGATCTGGCCGAGTCCAATCACGCCGCCGCCTTGGGCGAGCATGTCGGCGCGGTGCTGGCGGGCGAGGCGCGGTCCGGCTGGATCGAGTTTCCGATGGCTGCATTCAACGCCTGCGAGGACCCCGCCGGATACCTGCCGCAACCGCACCCCTGGTTTGCGATCAGCCTGCGCCCAATGCACGATGCCACTGACCCGGCCGAAACCCCCGACGGCGCGCTGTGCCTGATGCGCTCGGTGCAGCGGCTGCGGCTGCTGGAGGGCGAGCTCTACAACCGCGCGGTCACCGATCCGCTGACCGGTCTTTCCAACCGCCAGGCCTTCTGCGCCAGCCTGCGCCGCCATCTGGCGGGCGGCGGGGGGCAGATGGTCGCGGTGTTCGCGGTCGACGGGATGCGCGCGCTCTTGCTGCGCTACGGCCAGCGCACCGCCGACGAGGTGTTGTGGGGCTTTGCCAAGTTCCTCGAGACGATGGCCCAGACACCGACAACGCCCGGTCACGAATTGGCGCAGCTCGATGGCGAGCGGTTCGGGGTATTGTTGCCGGCGATAAGCCAGCGCGCGGCGCGCGAATGGGCCGAGGATGTGGTGCAGACCTTCTCGACCCTCGCGGCCCCGGCCTCGGCCAAGGCGCCGCAGCTATCGGCCAGCGCGGGCCTTGCGCGGGTGGAGTGCACCGTCGACTGGACCTTGCGCGAGGCCGAGCTGGGCCTGGTGCTGGCCCGTGCGGGCGGCGGCAGGCAGGTCGCCGTGGCAGGGCACAGGCGCGTGACAGGATCCCAGGTTGGACTCGCGCCAACAGGCAGCTAAACCGCCCGGCATGAGCCATATTGCCACCATCCTGCTGCTCGGTTCGGGCGAGCTGGGCCGCGAATTCGTGATTGCCGCCAAGCGCCTCGGCGCGCGGGTGATCGCTTGTGACAGCTATGACGATGCGCCCGCGATGCAGCTGGCTGACGGGCGCGAGGTGTTCTCCATGCTCGACGGCGCGGCCTTGCGCGCAGCGGCAGAAAAGCACCGGCCCGATCTGATCGTTCCCGAGATCGAGGCGATCCGCACCGAAGTCCTCGCCGATCTGGAAGCAGAGGGCTTCACCATCGTGCCGTCCGCGCGGGCCGCGCAGCTGACCATGAACCGCGATGCGATCCGCGATCTGGCGGCGGGCGAGCTGGGCCTCGTGACCTCGCACTACGGCTATGCCGAGAGCTTCGCCGACGTGCGCGAGGTGGCGGAGCGTATCGGCTATCCCTTGGTGATGAAGCCGGTCATGTCCTCCTCGGGCAAGGGCCAGAGCAAGGTCGATGGGCCCGAGGCGCTTGAAGCCGCATGGGAATACGCGGTCGCCAATATGCGCGGCGACCGGGCACGGGTGATCGCCGAGCAGTTCATCGCCTTCGACTATGAAATCACCCTGCTGACCGTGCGCCATTCTGGCGGGATCAGCTTCTGCCCGCCGATCGGCCACCGCCAGGAGCGCGGTGATTACCGCGAAAGCTGGCAGCCGGCCGCGATGAGCCCCGCCGCCCTCGCCAGGGCGCAGGGCATGGCCGCCAAGGTCGTTATGGCGCTGCAAGGCGGCGGGCGCGGCTGGGGGCTCTACGGGGTCGAGTTCTTTGTGAAGGGTGAGGAAGTGATCTTCTCCGAGCTCTCCCCGCGCCCGCACGACACCGGGATGGTGACGCTGGTCAGCCAGGATCTGAGCGAATTCGATCTCCACGCCCGCGCGATCCTCGGGCTGGCGGTGCCCGAAAGCATCGCCGCGCGCACCGCCGCCTCGGCGGTGATCCTGGCCGACCGCGACAGCGCGGATTTCGTCTTCGAAGGGCTGGGCGATGCCCTCGCCCTCTCGCCGCACGTCGATGTGCGGATCTTCGGCAAGCCTGTTACCCGGCCCTACCGCCGCATGGGCGTCGCGCTGGCCCGCGCGGATGATACGGCGAGCGCGGTCGATCTGGCCAAGGCCGCTGCGGCGAAAGTGCGGATCACCTATCGCTGACGCGCGAAGGGGCGACCTTGCTGCGCGAAGCCGCCCCCTGCCAGCAACTGTGTGCCGTTCAGAAGCTGGCGAGCAGACCGATCTTGTCGGCCAGCACCGCCACGCGGCGGGCATGGGCCGTGTTGAGCGCGAGTTCGACCTGCGCCTGATAGGCGGTGCGCGCACCGGTCACGCAGGTGCGGTAGTTCTTCAGCTGCGACAGGTGGCGCACCGGCGTGGCGCCGCCGCACACCTTGCGGGCGGCGCGTTCGAGCCGCGCATCGAGCGTGCGGCGGCCGGCATCCTTGGTCAGATCGAGATCGCCATAAGGCACCGAAACGCTCAGCGTCTCGGCCTGGGCGGCAGCGGGGGTGAAGGCAGCGCAAGCAAGCGCGATGGTGGGAAGAGCAATACGGATGAGCATGGCGGGGTTCCTTTACTGGGTGTCCGTCAGAATGTGCCAGCCTGAAAACTGCGGCGAGGTGCCTGGGCTGACGCGCCGCCAATGGCAGCAATGGGTTACACGTTACGGATAGTTGAAAGAAAATTTCGTTAGGGAGTAATCATAGCACGGTCACGCGACCGACTCCGTACGGTCTTGCTTGGAACAGAACCGTCATATGCGCAGGCGATCCGCCCGCTTGCGGCTGCGACCACAAGAGCCTAATTGCTCTGCCGGAAACCAAGGACACCCATGACCAACTATCCCAAGACAGCCGCCCTGATGCAGCGCGGCACGGACTTCCTCGGCTGCGACACC
>Ga0164293_10002393_pt1 | contig 15920 bp, 17 predicted proteins | sample GEODES118metaG_FD_111487 | JGI IMG/M metagenome (GOLD analysis project Ga0164293, IMG submission 111487) | Eutrophic lake water microbial communities from Lake Mendota, Wisconsin, USA - GEODES118 metaG | ecosystem: Environmental > Aquatic > Freshwater > Lake | place: USA: Lake Mendota...
ATGCAGAAAAGCAGTGTTGTTAAATCTGCTCAGCAAAATCAAGTATTTAAATGGCTCTCCGACCCTGCTGAAAATGGTTGGAGTAAATACCAGCCCACTTGGAACTTTAGCAAGTATATTATTGACGAAAAAGGAGTTCTCCAAGGATTTTTTACGCAGGACGTGTCGCCACTCGACGCGGCAGTTATTAAGTTACTGGGTTATTAGTTATTGGTTATTCATACATCTACCAATGTATCTCATATCTCATATCTCTTATCTCTTATCTCTTATCTCTCATCTCATATCTCATATCTCTTATCTCTCATCTCTTATCTCTCATCTCTACAAAGGGCAATTCTCATGATAATTGATCAACTCAATAGGCGTTCTTTCAAAGCCATATCCAGCATACGCTACAGCTACTTCATCTAAAACAGCTTCTATTTCTGCGGGATCCATTAATGTAACTAATCGGGCACGATAATCTTTTATACCCGGCAATCCCTTTAAATAATTGGTATAATGTCGGCGCATTTCAAAAATGCCCACTTTCGGTCCTTTCCATTCCACAGAACGCTGCAAATGTTTTTTACAAACTTCCACACGTTCAATTAAAGTGGGAGATGGCATGATTTCTCCGGTGGCTATATAATGTTTGATCTCTCTGAAAATCCATGGGTAACCGATTGCGGCTCTTCCAATCATAATACCATCTACACCATAACGGTTTTTATATTCCACTGCTTTTTGTGGGCTATCGATATCTCCATTTCCAAAAATGGGTATATGTATACGTGGATTGTTTTTTACTTTTCCTATCAAGGTCCAATCTGCTTCTCCCTTATACATCTGGGCCCTTGTACGTCCATGAATGGCCAATGCTTTTATGCCAACATCTTGTAAACGTTCTGCAACTTCTTCTATGTTTTTATTGGAATCATCCCATCCCAAACGGGTTTTAACAGTAACTGGCAATGAAGTGCTTTTTACAACCGCTTCTGTTAATCGAACCATTAAATCGATATCCTTCAAAACTCCAGCGCCAGCTCCTTTTAATGCTACTTTTTTTACCGGGCATCCAAAATTAATATCTAACAAATCGGGGTTTACCGTTTCTACAATTTTTGCACTTAAAGAAAGTGCTTCTTCATCTCCCCCAAAAATCTGAATACCCACTGGCCTTTCATAATCAAATATGTCTAACTTTTGTCGGCTTTTAATAGCATCTCTAATCAATCCTTCACTGCTAATAAATTCAGTGTACATAAGGTCTGCACCATTGTCTTTGCATACGGCTCTAAATGGAGGATCACTCACATCTTCCATTGGCGCTAACAACAAAGGAAAGTTAGGTAGTATTATTTGATCAATTTTAACCATATTGCAGTGTATACCTTTTATCCTTTTTGGGTTATTTGCCTATTAGGAATTGGCGAAATTACAATCTTATTTTTAAAACAATGCGTCAGAAGCCTTTAGTTGGATATGGAAGTCAATTTGCTTTATTGCTTGCATTATTAGGAGTTTTGCTCATTTTGGGCAGTTTATTGATCGGTTTTATTGCATCCCAGGTGTTTAATGTGCCTTTATTACAGGCAGGAAATGAATTGCTTAAGCCACAAAATGTTCAAATGGCAAGGCTTCTCAATACAGCCGCCACTGCTATTTCTTTCTTTTTACCGGCATTGATTGTAGCTAAAATAAGTAGTCCAAAACCTTTCGAATCGCTGGGGTTTAATCGCGCCATTTCGTTTAAACAAATCATTTTAGTACTGTTTATTACATTAGGTGGTCTTTTTTTGAGTGGCTCTCTTGCTGCTTTGAATGAAATGATACCTATGCCTGCTTCATTCCTGAAAAAAGCACGTGAACTAGAAGCTACCTATCAATCGGCTATGCTTACTATGGCCACTATGAAAAATTTTGGCGACTATTTATTGACCTTAGTGGTAATTGGTTTGGCTCCTGCCATTTTTGAAGAAGTATTGTTTAGAGGAGGTATGCAAAGCATTTTGATTAATTGGTTTAAAAGTCCATGGATTGGAATCATTTTTACGGCCATTATATTCAGTGCTATACATGGTTCTTATTTTGGTTTTTTACCAAGAATTGGTTTGGGTATTGTATTGGGCTTGGTGTTTTATTTAAGTAAAAATTTATGGCTGTCTATTTTGATGCATTTTTTCAACAATGCTGTTGTGGTAACTCAAATTTATTACTTAACCAAAATGGGAAAACCCGTAAAGGAAGCCATGGAAGAAACCATGCCTATTTGGATTGGTGGTATTGCGCTAATTGGATTAATTGTTATCTTTCGTTTGTTCCAACAGGAATCTAATCAAGTGCAAGCAACTCATACCTCCAATCATTCTTATGAACTCGTGGACTAAAATTTTTGCTACTCGTAATATCGCTGAGGCAAGTATTATTCAGGGAATGCTAGAAGAAAACCAGATTCCTGTACAACAGCTTAATAAGCAAGACAGCAGTTATGTAAATTTTGGAGAGATTGAACTCTATGTTCCTCAACAGTTTAAGCTTACTGCTGCTCAATTGGTAGAGCAAAGTTTGTTGAATTGATCTGCTTATCTTTACAGTCAACAATTCTTATCCAATGGGGTTAAATTTTGCAACACTAAAAACCAGGGCAATTACTGCCATTGTATTTGTAGTTATTATGCTAGGTGGCATTTTGTGGAATGAGTGGAGTTTTAGGTTTTTGTTTCAAATAATTCTAATAGGATGTATTGCAGAATTGATTAAGTTAATCAGTTTCATTAACCCCAACTATACTAAATTTCCAATGCCTATTTTAAAATACTTGGCTTTTGGATTTGCGTATATTTTTCTTCCTTTTGCTTCAATCCAAGACTTGTATAAGCATAGTGCCGATTATTTTACCGGACCAAATTGGGTATTGCCTATGTTAATCATTGCTTCTATTTGGGTAAATGATACGATGGCTTATTTTGTTGGTTCACTTCTTGGCAAGACGCCCCTTTCTCCTATTTCCCCTAAAAAAACATGGGAAGGCACTATTGGGGGAGCTGTTTTAGCAATTTTGGTAATTGGGATTGGTGGTTATTTTATATTGAATTTTTCAATTAAAACATTGGTATTGATTGCAGCTACTGCTGCCATAGCAGGCACTTTGGGCGATTTATTAGAAAGTAAGATCAAGAGAATGGCCGGAGTAAAAGACAGCGGCAATATTATGCCGGGCCACGGTGGTTTTTTAGATCGTTTCGATTCCCTTTTGCTAGCTGCACCAGCAGTTTGGTTGGTTTTAAAGCTTTTTTTGTAAGCTTTCTGCTTTTTAGGATTTACATTTGCGCTTCAATACAAGTAGATGACTATACATAGAGAAGGATACAGAACAATTGCTATTAGCGCATTTTTATTTGGGGTAATCAATATGATTTCCTTTAGTTTTTTGAGTATCCATTTGCCTTGGTTGGCCATTGCATTGTTCATTATTACTTTGGGATTGTTTTTATTTCTGGTTTCATTTTTTAGAATTCCCAATAGAACGCATACGATTAATGAGCGACAAATTATTTGCCCAGCTGATGGAAAAGTAGTGGTGATTGAAGAAATTACAGATCTAGAATACTTCAAAGACAAAAGAATACAGGTTAGTATATTTATGAGTCCTGCAAACGTACATGTGAATCGCAACCCAATGGATGGCGTTGTAACGTACAATCAATATCATAAAGGCAAGTATTTGGTTGCTTGGCATCCAAAATCTTCTACCGAGAATGAACGCTGGAGTATTGCTGTAAAAAATAATTTTGGGGAAATTTTATACAAACAAATTGCTGGTGCATTGGCTAAGCGAATTTGTAATTATACTTCTGTTGGGCAACCAGTAAAACAAACAGAAGAGTACGGCTTTATTAAATTTGGTAGTAGGGTAGATGTTTTATTGCCTGTAGGTACTACTATAAATGTTGAATTAAATCAAGTGGTTAAAGGTGGCGTAACAGTTTTAGCCTCCTGGTAATCAAGGCTTTATCAATTTTAACAGATTTCTCATTTACCATTTCATTAAATTCGATAACTTCATTTATAATCTTTAAAAAACGATAATCATGAAAAAAGTATTGGTTTTAGCAACAGCTGCATTTTTATTTACTGGAGTTGCATTTGCTGGTGGTGATGGTAAAAAATGCGCAAAATCTAAAGAATGTGGTAAAGAAATGAAAGATTGCAAAATGAAAGAAGGCAAAGCAATGAAAGATTGTTGCAAGAAAGAAGCTGCAACTGCTTCAAAAACAACTACTAAGTCAGCAGCTAAAAAAGCCTAATAACCTAATCGATCTTAAATAAGGTTTACAGATTAAACAATATTCCCGGTTACCTCAGGTAGCCGGGTTTTTTATTTAAAATATGTCTTCTAGTTCCTTTAAGTGATATACTGTATAAGTGGGTTGAATATTGGTTGTTGCGTTTATATGGTTTACAAAAATGGTATCCATGCCAATATTCATGGCTCCTTTTATGTCAGCTTCTATATTGTCTCCAATCATGATGCTTTTATTGATAGATGCTCCTGCTTTTTCCAAAGCATGTTCAAAAATTGCTTTATTGGGCTTTAGGCTATTGCTTCCTTCAGACGTAATCACCTCAATAAAGTAACTGCTGATATTGCTTTTTTCGATTTTGTTAAATTGAACTTTTTCAAAGCCATTGGTTATCAAATGCATCTGATAACCCTTATTTTTTAAATAGGTTAAAATTTCTGTTGTATACGGAAATAGCTTGTTTTTGTCGGGTAAAATTTCTAAGAAGCTTGCTCCCATTTTTCTAGACAATACCTCATCGGCAATTTTAAAATCTAGCAAAGAAAGCCACATTCGTTTCCATCTCAACTCTTCTTGTTTCAGTTGTCCTTTTGAATATTTATCCCATAGACGATGATTGTGGTAGCTGTATTTTTCAAAAAAAGCATCGAAGTCTGGAACTCCTTTTTCGCTTAACTGGTTGATGTTGTACACGTCTAACATGGCTTCTTTTGAATTGGTTTCAAAATCCCATATAGTATGATCGAGGTCAAAAAAAAGATGTTCGTAATGCATGCAGCGAAATTAGTAGTTTGTACTTAATTGTTCTCTGAATTATTACGCGATAGAAGTTGTAATTTTATTACATGAATATCATCATCACCGGAGCATCTAAAGGTATAGGTAAGGCAATTGCAGAACAATTTGCAATTGATGGGCATACCATTCTATTATGTAGTAGAGGAGAAAAAACACTCTATGATACAGTTGCAGATTTGCAAACTAGGTTTCCTGAATCTACTATTAAAGGCAAGGTTTGCGATATGAGCAACAAAGCATCTGTGCTTGAATTTGCTGATTTTTGTTTAAACCATGGTGCGCCAGATATAGTTGTGAACAATGCAGGTAATTTTATTGCAGGATCTATTCACAATGAAGCAGATGGGGTTATTGAAGAGATGATCACTACAAACCTATATAGCGCTTATCATTTTACAAGAGCCCTTTTGCCATCTATGATTGCTGCTACAAAAGGGCATATTTTTAATATTTGTTCAATCGCCTCTTTAAATGCGTATGCAAATGGAGGAAGTTATAGTATCAGCAAATTTGCTTTGCTAGGCTTTAGTAAAAATTTAAGGGAGGAGTTAAAGCCGAAAGGAATTAAAGTTACTGCTGTTTGCCCTGGGGCAACATTGAGTGCCAGTTGGGATGGATTTGATATTGATCCTGCGCGTATTATGGAAGTAAATGATATTGCTAAAATGATTTATACTGCAGCACATCTTTCTCCAATGGCAGTGGTAGAAGATATTGTGATGAGGCCTCAATTGGGAGATCTATAATTCATAACATTTTCATAATCATTCCATAACATTCTAGTTACATGAAGTTGGGAGTTTTACTAAACTCCTACTAATGGAAAAACGCCCTCTCGATGTTGTAGTGATGAGCGACCTGCATTTGGGTACTTATGGTTGCCACGCTCCAGAAATTGTTAATTACCTCAAGAGCATTCAACCACAAATTTTGGTATTGAATGGCGATATTATCGATATCTGGCAATTCAATAAAAGATATTTCCCTACATCCCATATGCAGGTGATCAAAGAGATCATGAACCTTTTATCAAAAGGCACAAGGGTAATTTATATAACCGGTAACCATGATGAATCACTGCGCAGGTACAGCGATATGACCATGGGTAATTTTCAGCTCACCGACAAAGTGGTGATGGAAATCAATGGAAAAATGACCTGGATTTTTCATGGAGATGTATTTGATGCAACTACAAAGGGCAGTGCAAAAATTCTGGCCAAATTGGGCGGGCATGGATATGATTTACTCATTCTAATCAATAGTTTTTTGAATTGGTGTTTGAAAATAATGGGGAAAGAGAAAATGAGTTTTAGTAAAAAAGTAAAAAACAGTGTTAAGAAAGCTGTATCATGGATTGGAGATTTTGAACAAACTGCAGCAGAATTGGCCATCGAAAAAAAATATGATTATGTGATTTGCGGACATATTCATCAACCACAAAAAAGAGAAGTGGTTACCAAAGATGGATCTGTTACTTATTTAAATAGCGGCGATTGGATAGAAAATTTAACTGCATTGGAATACGCGCATAATGAATGGACTATTTTTCAATACGATGCAAAAGATTTTATGGCAAGTACAACGCCTGTTGTAACAATGGAAAGAAAATTGCCTCAACTCAATGTAGTAACCGATGAGATCGCTTTATTTATTCACTCTTTAGCATTACAGTCATGAAATGAGCTATTACAACTTTTGTTATCAATCAACATGTTTGTTAGCTCATTCCATGTGGCTTAAATCAATAAAAAGAAACACATGAAAATATTATACGCTGTACAAGCAACCGGTAATGGGCATATTAGCAGGGCTATTGAATTATTGCCATTCATAGAGCAATATGGGAAAGTGGATATTTTCTTGAGTGGTAATAATTGCCATTTAGAAGCTGAGCTTCCTGTTAAATTCAGAAGCAAAGGGGTAAGTTTATTTTATGGCAATAAGGGTGGGTTGGATTATTGGAAGATGCTCAAAGATGTTAGTTTAACTAGAATCTGGAAAGAAGCAAACAGCTTGCCTGTTGATCAATATGATATTGTTTTGAACGATTTTGATAGTATTACAGCATTGGCATGTGCTCTAAAAAAAATACCCAGTGTTGGCTTTGGGCATCAGGCAAGTTTTCAGAGTAAGGCAACCCCTAGAGCGGCAAAAAAAGATCTTGCAGGGGATTGGGTGTTGAATCATTATGCACCTGCATCTAATTATATAGGATTGCATTTTAAGCAATATGATGATTTTATATTCTCTCCAATTTTAAAACATACTGTAATCAATGCTGATCCGACAAATCAGGGATATGTAACTGTTTATTTATCCCATTATAATGACGAGGTTGTAAAAAAAGCATTAACGCCGATAAAAGATATTCGTTTTGAAGTGTTTTCTAAAAAAGTAAAACAGCCAATCAAAGAAGGGAATATTACATTTATACCAATTAGCAATGATGCTTTTACGCAAAGCATGATTCATTGTTCTGGAGTAATCACTGGTGCTGGTTTTGAAACTCCAGCGGAAGCATTGTATCTGGAAAAAAAATTATTGTGTTTACCTATCAAAGGTCAGTACGAACAATTGTGTAATGCTGCTGCTTTGAAAGAATTTGGAGTGCCCATAATAGATACCATTAATGATCAATTTGCTTGGACGGTTAAATGTTGGCTAAACGGAATAGCCCCAAAGTCATTACAATTGTCTCATTCAACTTATGAGATTGTTCAACAAACAATAGCTTTAGCTAGAAGTACAAAAATCAATGAAAGCTCCTTCATTGATTTAAGCGAAGATGATTTAATGGCTATGTACTAACTAGATTACGCTTGCTAAGAGTATCTGCCAAGCAGCAGCCACATTATTTTGATTGAGTAATTCTGATGCATATATATGCAACTCTTTTTCCATTTCACTAGGATTGATTGAATAGTATTGGAAAATATTTTTTAATCGATCATCATGAAAGGAGGGGTCAACATCAGGTATAACAGTAACATTTCCTAACTGTCCTAGATGATTACCAGTTAATATTTTGCTATTGCGAATACTTTCGGGAAGTAAATCAATTCCAATACCCAATTCTGTATTGGGTTTAGCTACTTTAAATAAATTGGAACTGTCTATTTTAGTATACCAATCTCCACCCAAACGTGCTACATGATGCATTTTGGTTTGATCAATCATATTGCCTTCTGCATTTAATATTGAATCGTCTATATGCATACACAATACTTCCGCAATTACCAACTGACCTGCTCCTCCTTGATCTCCCAAAGATTTTATTTCGTTCACCCTGCATTCTAATTTTATTTTTGCTTCTTTAACCATGGGAGGCTTTACCATTGTTGCTGCTTCTTTGGTAAAACCAGCTTTAATAAATTCATCTACTCCTTTAGCAAATTCACAACTAGACAAACTCATTTGTTGTACCATATCATAATCCACCATATTGATTACACATTCTGGCACTTCCATTACATTTTCTAAGCTATGCTTTAACGTGTTATCGCGTCCTTTTCTGGATGGAGAAAAAATAACGATTGGCGGATTAGAAGAAAATAAATTAAAAAAACTAAATGGACTAAGGTTTACATTTCCTTTTGCATCAATGGTACTTGCAAAACAAATGGGTCTTGGTGCAATTGCATGTTGCAGCCAAGCTTGTTTTTCCATTATTTTTAAATCAGCTAAACGAATAATCATATTTTCTTTTTTGCCAAGATAGAAAATTCAACATCATCTTTTACAATCGTATTGCTCAGTTTACCAATTCCTTCTATTTCCATTTCAACTGTATCTCCTGCTTGCAACCATTGCTCGGTATAATTGGGGTTGTTGAGTTTGCCTGTTCCATTCAATTCTAAGAAACAACCAGTACCAACTGTTCCACTTCCTATAATATCTCCGGGATGAATATCTACACCATATGCGCAACGTTCAATAATTTCTGCAAATGTCCAATCCATTTGTGCTACATTTCCTTCACTCACTTGAATGCCATTCACCCAACACTTCATAGAAAGATTCCAAGCTTTTCCGGTATGCCCTTCTTTGCAAGGCACTTCAAATGCTTCGAGTTCATCTAGTGTTACTAAACAAGGCCCTATAACAGTAGAAAAATCTTTTCCTTTTGCTGGCCCAAGATTCAATAACATTTCTTCCATCTGCAATCTGCGCGCACTCATATCATTCATAATCATCAAACCACCGATGTATTGATCTGCTTCTTCAGCAGGTATATTTCTTCCTTGCTTGCAAATAACAATAGCTGCTTCTAATTCAAAATCCAATTTCTCAAAATGATCGGGCATACATTTGATTTCACCCGGGCCTTGAATGCTGTGGTGATTGGTAAAATAAAAAATAGGATATTGATCAAATTCCGGAATCATATCTACCTTTCTATTTCTTCTTGCCGCTGCAACATGCTGTCTAAAAGCATATCCATCTCTGCATGAAGTAGGGAATGGAACAGGTGCCAATAAAGCCACATCTTCTAAGGCAATTCCATTGTCTTTGCTGATTCTTCCAGACTTGATAGCAGCTTCCGTTTCTTTTGCAATAGGAAATAAATCTTCCCAATATTGTAAAAACATATTCATGCTGTTGGGTAATTCTGGATGCATTAAATCACAATCAAATAGCAATCCATCTACCAAGAATGCCAATTGATCGCGCCCTTCGGTCATATAAGAAACAAGCTTCATCGTTGATTATTTTATGGTACGAAATTAGGTGAATTGGGAGCATTATCGTTTGTATATTTAAACAATAATTGAATGATATGGGTAAAAAATTGTCACTTTTCATTGTAGGACTGGTTACTATTATTACTGTATCAGCCAAAGACAGTTCTTGGATTCGGATTAATCAATTGGGTTATTTGCCATCAGGCATTAAAGTAGCTGTATGGTGTACCCAAGAAAATTCCATAAACACTCGATTTTTTTTGGTAGATGCCTTCACAAATAAAAAAGTATATGCCAATACAATTGGAAAATTATTTGGAAAATATGGCCCATTTCAACAAACAGCTCGTTTGGATTTTTCGGCTTTCAAACAATCTGGGAAATTTTATATTCAAGTAGGAAATACTCGGTCAGCTGTTTTTTATATCAACCAACATGTTTATGATGGCACTGCTGATTTTTGTCTACAATATATGCGACAACAAAGAAGTGGATTCAACCCTTTTTTAAAAGACAGTTGCCATACACACGATGGATATACACTCTATGCATCATCGGTTGGTTTATCTGATAGCACCCATATAGATGCAACTGGTGGATGGCACGATGCCAGTGATTATTTGCAATACAGTTCAACTTCTGCAAACGCCACTTATCATTTATTAATGGCTTTCAGAGATTACCCCAGTGTATTTACAGATCGTTTTGCTGCAAATGGTTTGATGGCTGGCAATGGTAGGGCAGATATATTGGATGAAGCAAAATGGGGGTTAGATTGGCTGGTAAAAATGCATCCAAAACCCAATTGGATGTTTAATCAACTAGGAGACGATAGAGATCATAGAGGTATGCGCATTCCTAAAGAAGATACTTATTATGGTAGGGGTTTTGAAAGGCCAGTATATTTTATTGATGGAAAGCTTCAGCAAAGAGGTAAATTTCTGAATAATACAACAGGTACCAGTTCTACTGCTGCTAAATTCAGTGCCGCCTTTTCTTTAGCTGCAACCATGTTTGAAAAGGAGAAAGAATTATATCAATCAAAATCAAAAACAGCCTACCAGTATGCATATCAAATACCTGGTGTAACACAAACTGTATCTGTTGTATCGCCTTATATTTATGCAGAAGACAACTGGATAGATGATATGGAATTGGCCAATGCAAATGCATTTTGGCAAAATAAAAATGAACGATTGCAAAAAGCGTTTTCATTTGCAGTGCAAGAGCCCCTTACACCTTGGTTGGGAAAAGATACGGCCAGCCATTATCAATGGTATCCTTTTATCAATGTAGGACATTATGAACTGGCCAAACAATTAACTGGTTTTAAAAAAGATACTATTATTGGGTTTTATAAAAAAGGCATAGAGGCAGTTTGGCAAAAAGCAAAACAGAATGCTTTTTATAGGGGAGTGCCTTTTATTTGGTGTAGTAATAATTTAACAGTTGCATTTGCCATGCAATGTAAATGGTATGCAAGTTTATCTGGTAATCATCAATACGATCAGTTGGAACAAGCCAATATAGATTGGTTATTCGGCTGTAATCCTTGGGGAACCAGCATGGTATATGGTTTGCCCGAACGAGGCGATACACCAATAGATCCACATTCTGCTTTCACTCATTTAAAAAATTATCCTATCAATGGGGGATTGGTAGATGGGCCAGTGTATACCAATATATACAAGAATTTGATTGGCATACAATTAAAAGATGCCGATGAGTATGCTCCATTCCAAAGTGATTTAGCAGTGTACCATGATGATTATGGCGATTATAGCACCAATGAACCTACCATGGATGGAACAGCTAGCTTGATTTATTTGTTGGCTTCTCAGGAAGCGTCTGTAAAAACAAGTTTTGTTTCATCAAATCATCCGGTTGCCAAACATACAATCGATCATGGAGCCATCATTAAAGCTGCTCCAACAGCTTCAAAATCCATTACATTGGTTTTTACAGGTGATGAATATGGCGAAGGAATAACCTATATCGATTCGATTTTGCAGAAAGAAAAAATAAAAGCCGGATTCTTTTTTACGGGCAGAATGTATCGCAACAGGCAGTTTCAATCTTCCATAAAAAAATTAATCAATGCGGGCCATTATATGGGTCCTCATAGCAATGACCATTTATTATACAATGATTGGACAAAGCGCGACAGTTTATTGGTAAGCTATCAACAGTTTAATGAAGACTTGACCAATAATTTAGCCGCTATGGATGATATAGGCATTGATGTAAAAAATGTGCAATTGTTTATTCCTCCTTATGAATGGTGGAATGATTCCGTAGCTACTTGGACGCAATGGAAAGGCATGCAGTTGTTTAGTTTTACTCCAGGAACATTTACCAATGCCGATTATACCTGGCCAGAAATGGGAAAACAATATCGATCCAATCAATTTCTGATTGATCAATTGCAATCATTGATGCAACAACCTCAAAAACTAGATGGATCAATTGTATTAATGCATGTAGGAACTGACCCTAGGCGTAAAGAAAAATTTTATCATCAACTTCCAGCATTGATAGATTTGCTACAAAAAAACCAGTTTACCATTAAAAGAATTGACGAACTATTACAATAGATGAAATTTACCAAGCATCTTCGGATTCGTCTGGTTTTGGTTGTTTGTATTTTTCTCTTGCCAATTTTTTTTCAATTTGGCGTTGAATAATGGCATCTGCTATAAGAATGGCTGCATTGGTATCTGTTCTTGTTTCTAACAGGTATTTAATTTTGGCTTCATCTACATCAATTCGATACAAAGCATAGATAAGCTTCTCGAAATTATGAACTATCAAGTAATTGACAGTTTGAATTAACTCATCACGATTTAATTGGTCTACTGTTGCAATATCTAAATTGTATTCAATCATCTTTCTATAGATTCAATATTTTTCAATTACACCTAATCCAAAGAGGGCAAAGTCGTATTTAGTCGGATCCATCGGATCCAACTTTTTTAGGTAACTGGTTAATTCTGCTGCTGCTTGCCAATCAATTTGTTTTCTTTCCAATAAATTAAATCTTTTAGCAACCCTGGCAACATGCACATCGATGGGACAGATTAGTTGCGAAGCATTTATATTTTTCCAAATGCCAAAATCTACTCCTTGTTTGTCTTTGCGTACCATCCAACGAAGGAACATATTCAAACGCTTACAGGTAGAGCCTTTGGCGGGGTTGGAAATATGTTTTTTGGTTCTGGATGGCGCATCTTCCAAAGAAAAAAAATAATGATGAAAATGAACCAATGCATCATAAACTGAATCGGCTTTTCTTCCTTTCAATAAAAAACCGGCTTCGAGTGAATGGTGTTTTGTGTAGTGTTGCCGGAAAAATTCAATGCAGTATAATAAATCAGTTGTATTAAACGTGCGGTGTTTGAATCCTTCCAATTCCTGCAATTCTTTAATAGAGGCATTCATACAAAAATCATGTGGTTGCATATGCATGAGTTGCATCAATTCACGCGACTTATTAATGATGGTAGTTCTATTGCCCCAAGCAAAAATAGCCGCGAAAAATCCGGCTATTTCTATGTCTTGCTTTTTACTAAATGAATGAGGAATGCATATAGGATCAGCGGCTATAAAAGAAACCTGGTTGTATTGATTTGCTTTTTCATTAAAAAAATCAACCAGTTTTTGATGGTCTTTTTTCAACATTATCCTAGTGCTTCGTTAAGATCTGCTATTAAATCTTCTGCATCTTCTACGCCAATACTCAATCTTATTAATGTATCGCTTAATCCATTGGCAATTCTTTTTTCTCTAGGTATTGAAGCGTGTGTCATCGATGCAGGATGATTAATTAAACTTTCTACACCACCTAAACTTTCGGCTAAAGAAAATAAATGGGTTGAAGACAATACCTTTTTGGCAGCTTCCATACTATCATCTTTCAGTTCAAAAGAAAGCATACCACCAAAATCGCGCATTTGTTTTTTGGCGATTGCATAACTCGGATGATCCTCAAAACCACACCAATATACTTTTGCTACTTTAGGATGATTGCGTAACCAATGTGCGATGGTTCTGCCATTTTCGCAATGACGCTGCATACGTAAGTGCAAGGTTTTGATACCACGTAATACCAAGAAACAATCCATTGGCCCTGGAACTGCACCACAGCTCTTCTGAATAAAATACAATTGTTCTCTTAATTCCGAACTATTCATCATTAATGCTCCTTGAATAACATCGGAATGTCCGCTCAAATATTTAGTAGCAGAATGCATTACTAAATCAGCACCCAAGTCTAAAGGGTTTTGCAAATAAGGAGAAGCAAAAGTATTGTCTACACAAAGAAGGCTCCCATTGGCTTTTGCAATGGCAGATACAGCAGCTATATCGGTAATATTCATGAGTGGATTGGTAGGTGTTTCAATCCAAATCAATTTTGTTTTAGGGCTAATTACTTTTTGAATATTGGCGGCATCTGTAGTATCTACATAAGTAAATACAATGCCCATTTTTTCATAAATTTTAGAAAAGAGGCGATAAGTACCTCCATACATATCATTGGCAGCAATTACTTCATCGCCGGGCACCAATAATTTGATTACTGCATCAGTGGCAGCTACGCCACTCCCGAAAGCTAATCCAAATTGACCGTTCTCAATGGACGCGTAAGCTTCTTCCAATGCTTTTCGGGTTGGGTTTTGGCTACGAGCATATTCAAAACCTTTGTTAACACCAGGTGCTTCCTGCACGTAAGTAGAAGTTTGATAGATGGGCGTCATGATGGCTCCAGTTGATGGATCGGGTGTTGCACCAGCATGAATGTATTTAGTAGCAATTTTCATGGCTATCGTTTATTTATTGGTAAAAGCAAATATAAGCTATTGAATCTGTTGCGATTCAATTTGAGCTATTGCAAAACTTTGCACATCTTTTATAAAAGGCACAGCCATAATGGCTATTTCATTGTAATGGAGCCTAAATAGATCAAATGCATCTTTCGAACTGTCTAAATGCTTAGCTCTTCTGCTTAACCCCTCGAAACTTTTTTCAATTCCCCAGGTATATCGGTAATTGTACAACCAGTTTTGAGATTGCATATAGGGAAACATAGTAGCAAATCTTTCTGGAAAGTAAGAATGGTGTTGGCCTAAACTATTAAATGTTCTTTGTGTAAAATCCATCCATTCTTGATCTGTATAAATAGTAGTATCAATGGCTAAGAAATGGTCATATACCACATCTACAAATGCCCCTGCATACAATCGAACAGCAGGAGAGAATACTTTTTTTATTTCTCTAGTAATTGCATGTTCATCAGTATAGATATCAATAGCACGGTGTAGTCTTATTCCCTTTTGTATTGGTGTAGGATAGTCGTATTGCTTTTTCCCCTTGATATAATCACTGATCATATTGCCCAATAATAGTTCAGGGTCTTCAAACGATAAATAAGCGTGGGCTAAATAATTCATTGATTATTTTACTATTTGGTTGATCCAATTGGCAATAAAAGACAATGCTATAGGAGAAAAGGTTTCATCAATGGATTCATAATTTTGTTCTGGATTATTGCATGTTTGAAACAAGTGATTCAAATTAGGAAATGAATGAATAGAATAGTTTTTATTTTTCCCTTTTTGCATTGCTTTTTCTATTCCTTCTAAATTTTCTTTACTTAATACTTGCATATCACTTTCTCCATTTACTGCTAGTACAGGGCATGTAACTTTTTTGAGCGCTATGGAAGGATCTAAATTCATAAAATAATTTAACCAAATTAGACCTCCTCTAAATTGATCAACTACGGCTAAATAGGCTTTGTCACCTATTGTATTTAACAATCTGCTTTCATCATCAGCGCTATAAGTTTTTCTCCAATTACTATAAATTGTTTTCATTCCTGTTCTAATACTATCATAATTGCTGGATAGTTTCATTTGATCAATCATGCTATTCACCATCGATGCTGCAATTTGCTCATCCTCAGCATTCAATCCTTTCTTTACAAAATTTCTTCTCATTTGATATTTAAATATCTCATCTCCATTTACGCCAGGGCCTGCTAAAAGGGTGATGAAGGCAATATTTTTATTGGTTGATGCAACCATTGGAGCAATTGCACCACCTTCACTATGACCTATTAAGCCAATTTTTTTATGATCAATTTCTTTTCTGC
>Ga0164293_10002395_pt1 | contig 15919 bp, 12 predicted proteins | sample GEODES118metaG_FD_111487 | JGI IMG/M metagenome (GOLD analysis project Ga0164293, IMG submission 111487) | Eutrophic lake water microbial communities from Lake Mendota, Wisconsin, USA - GEODES118 metaG | ecosystem: Environmental > Aquatic > Freshwater > Lake | place: USA: Lake Mendota...
CTTTGACTGCAGCTTCGAGCTGACGCAGCCCAAAGCCGGGCGCGAGCAGTATGAGACGCTGCACATCGCCGGTGCGCAGTATGCCGACCTCGACACCGCACTGAGCGACAAGCGAGCCGGCGCTGCGACGCCCAGCGGCGGCCGTCACCCGTTGCCCACGCCCGAACAATTTGCCCAGTGGCTCACCAGCGTCGGCGTCAATGCCCAAACACAGGTGGTGGTCTACGACCGCCAAAGCAGCAGTTTTTGCGGTCGGCTGTGGTGGATGCTCAAGTGGGTGGGGCATGAAGCCGTGGCCGTGCTCGATGGCGGGCTGGCCGCCTGGCAGGGCATCGGTGGCGCGACCGAAAGCGGAACCGGGCCGGCGGCTGTCCCGGCCAATCCACCCTTCAAACCCACGGCATCAAAGGCACGGCTGCTCACGGTCGAGCAAGTCGCGCAGGGCCTGGGGCAGTCTGGCCAAACCCTGATCGATGCGCGTGCTCAAGCGCGGTATCGCGGCGAAGTCGAACCGCTCGATCCGGTGGCCGGACACATCCCGGGTGCGCTGAACCGCCCCTTGGGCCTGAACATGCTGCCCGATGGTCGCTTCAAGCCGGCCGAGCAACTGCGTCAGGAATTCCAAGCCTTGCTGGGCCAGCGCGACCCGGCCAGCGTCGTGCACCAGTGCGGCAGCGGCGTCAGCGCCAACGTCAACCTGCTGGCCATGGAGATCGCCGGCCTCGGCCGCGCGCCGCTGTTTGCCGGCAGCTGGAGCCAGTGGTGCAGCGACCCTGCGCTTCCGGTGGCCAAGGGCTAAAGCCGCACGCGCAGGGTCTGCTGCCTTATAGGCCGCCCTGGACGCCGCCGGGATCGTAAGGCGTGTAGGTCAACCAACGCGCAGAAGGCAAAGAGCGCGCCTCGGCCAGATGCTGCTCGTGGGCCGGTGCCATCTTGCTGGCCCAGGAGCGGACGTCGGGATCTCGCGCCAGCCGGCTGGCATCTCGAAACAGCTTGATGTTTTGGCGGTGCGCCCGCAAGCCCACGCGCTGGAAATATTCCCGGTCAAACTCCTCGCCGCTCAGGGCCTGCAAGCGATCGAGTTCGCGCTGGCGCAGCATGCCCAGCGTGTTGGGCAGCACCATGCCCTTGGCCTGGGCCAGAGCACTCAATTGCTGCTGAACCTCCATGTGCTGGCCCACCATCTTGGTCGCGTAGGCCTTGAGGTCGTCGGCCGTGGTCTTTTCCATGGCTAAGCGGCTCATCTCGAACTCGAAGAGCTCATCGGCTGCGGCGCGCAGCAAGAAGGTGCGGTCCCCCGAAGTCAAGACCGAGGTCTTGCTGGTCAACGGAACAGGCGAAGCCGATGAAGCGCCATCGCTTTGCGCCCGCACGGGCGCCACACCGATGACCAAGGCCAAGCCGGCCAGCGCCAAAGCGGCGCGTCGATAGCTGATGCGTGTCATTTGATTTTCCTTTTCACGGTCGGACAAAAATGGCGTCGGCACATGAGCCACCCGGCATCGCCGGAATCGGCCCCGCTCACGCCGCCGAAAGCCATCTTGCGCCGCGTGACGTCGGCGCCCTGGCGGTCAAGATCGCACGCAGCTGTCGGCGCGCACCGCATCGAACCAGATGCGGCTGCCACCGCAATGCCCCCGCGGCAGGCTCTGGCCGCTCAGAGTCACGCCAGTTTCAGTGCGCGTGACCACTGTGGGCAATGTGAGCGGCTACGCTCACCAGCGCCAGTCCCAGAGCCAACCAGAACAGCTGGGCACCGGTTTCCCGCAGGCTGAGTTTTCTCTGCAGCTGCGGGATCAAATCGGCCAGCGCAACGTACATGAAGCTGCTGGCTGCGACGACCAAAAAATACGGCAGGTGGCTATGGAGCTGGTCGACCAAGAAAAAGCCAACCACGCCACCCAAGGCAGTGACCGAGCCGGCCATCGACACCTTGATGATGGCAGCGCGGCGGTTGTTGCTGGTGGCGCGAACCACGGCCAGGTCGCCCATGTGGTGCGGCACCTCATGGAGCAGCACGGCCATGGCAGCCAGCACGCCCAAGCCCATGTCGGCCACGAAGGCCGAAGCGATCAGCACGCCGTCGGCAAAGCAGTGCAGGCTGTCACCGGCCAACACCGCCCAGCCACCGGAGCCCAGTGGCTGGCCCCCATGGGCGTGGTCGGCTCGATGCGACGCAGACTCGCTTGGGTGAACCTTGTGATGGCCATGCGATTGATCGTGCGATTGATCGTGCGGGTGATCGTGGTGATGACCGTGATGGTGTTCGTGCCCATGGTGCCAAAGCTCAGCCTTGTCCAGCAGGAAAAAAAAGATCAAAAAACCCAGCACCGTGGCGAACAGCAGCTGCGGCTCCACGTCCGACTCGAAGGCCTCGGGCAGCAGCAGCATGAAGGAGGTGGCCAGCAAGGCGCCAGCGGCCAGGCTGAGCATGTGCTGGGTGTAGCGCGCGAGCAGGCCAAAGCCCAGCAGGGCGGCAAGCCAGACACTGCCGATGCCGGCAGCCAGCGTGGCCAGGATGATGGCAGTCAGGGTCATCACGGGAGCAAACAATCCTCAGGGCAAGAAAAAACCCGACAGCAGCCAGCGCCACTGTCGGGCCGACAGGCGCGCGAGGCGCGCCTACTGCCTGCATTATCCCAAGGCTGTCAAGCCCCCGGCTTTCAAGTCAAGCCGTGGCTGCGAAACCATTCGAGCGCGCGGCGAAATCCATCCTCAGCCGGCTCCTTGCGGAACGTGGCGCGGTAGTCGGCATGAAAGGCGTGGGGCGCGTCCGGGTAGACCACAAAGCTCGATTGGCGGGCGGCATTGTTGCCCTTGCCCGCCGCTTCGGCCAGAGCAGCCTTCATTTGATCCACCGTGGCCACTGGGATGCCGGTGTCGGCCCCGCCGTAGAGCCCGAGCACCGGGGCCTGCATGGTCCCTGCCCCCTGCACCGGGTGGCTGGGCGTGTTGGGCGTGCTGTTGCCCACCAGCCGACCGTACCAGGCCACACCGGCGCGGATCGGGCGCTGCTGCGCATAGAGCCAGACGACGCGCCCACCCCAGCAAAAACCGGTGATGCCGACCTTTTTGGCGCTGCCACCGTTGGCGGCGGCCCACCTGATCGCGCCATCGAGGTCGGCCATCACCTGCGCATCAGGAACCTTGCTGACGATTTCAGCCTGCAGCTTGGCGATTTCGCCGTAGGCACTGGGGTCGCCCTGCCGCGCAAACAGCTCGGGCGCCACCGCCATAAAGCCGGCGCGGGCAAAGCGCCTGGCGGTGTCGGCGATGTATTCGTGGACGCCAAAAATCTCGTGGACCACCAGCACCACGGGCAAATCGGTCTTGCCTGCGGGTGCGGCAAAGTAAGCGGGCACCTTAAAGCCCGCCACCTCAAAGCTCACCTCGCCCGTTCGCAACCCTTCCGATGAGGTCTTGATGGCCGTTTGCGCCATGATGGGGGCCGCCGCTGCGGCGTACCCCACGCCGAGCGCGGCCTTGAGGGCGGTGCGTCGCGACGCGCCGGACCGGGACTCATGGCCATCGAGCAAAGCCTGGCTGTCGCCGATCAAATCCTGGGTAAGCATGGAAATCTCCTTAAGGGGCTGAACACAACAAGCCCAACATCATAGGAACAAGGCGCCCTGACTGCGCCACAGGGTTATTGCGACACCCTCGGGCCTCAATGGGCCTGCTCCCAATTGGGACCAAAGCCAACTTCGGCGAGCAAAGGCACGCGCAGCCGTGCGACGCCGGCCATCAGGCGCGGGACCTCGGCGCGCACCCAATCGAGCTCAGACTCGGGCAACTCAAACACCAGTTCGTCATGCACCTGCATGATCACCCGGGTCTGGAGCCTGCCTTCGTCAAGGGCGCGCTGCACCTGCACCATGCTCAGCTTGATCAGGTCGGCGGCGGTGCCCTGCATCGGCGCGTTGATCGCTGCACGCTCGGCCGCGCCGCGGCGCGGTCCGTTGGGCGAATTGATCTCAGGCAGGTAAAGGCGCCGGCCGAACACGGTCTGCACGTAGCCCTGGCTCTTGGCCATCAGCCGGGTCTCGTCCATGTAGCGCTTGACGCCGGGGTAGCGCTGGAAGTAGCGATCGATATAGGCAGCCGCCGCCTTGGTCTCGATCCCCAGATTCTTGGCCAGGCCAAAGCTGCTCATGCCATAGATCAGGCCGAAGTTGATCACCTTGGCGTAGCGGCGCTGCTCGCTGCTGACCTGCTCGAGCGACACGCCAAAGACCTCGGCGGCGGTGGCGCGGTGGACATCGAGCCCCTGGCTGAAGGCCCCCAGCAGGGCCTCGTCCTCGCTCAGGTGGGCCATGATGCGCAGCTCGATTTGCGAGTAGTCGGCACTGGCAATCAGGCAGCCAGGGGGGGCGACGAAGGCCTCGCGCACGCGCCGGCCTTCGGGCGTGCGGATCGGAATGTTTTGCAGGTTCGGCTCGTTGCTCGAGAGGCGGCCGGTCACCGCCACCGCCTGCGCATAGTGGGTGTGGACCCGGCCCGTGCGCGGGTCGGCCATCTGAGCGAGCTTGTCGGTGTACGTGCCCTTGAGCTTGGACAGACTTCGGTGCTCCAGGATCTTGGCCGGCAGAGGATAGTCTTCGGCCAGCTTCTCGAGCACCTCCTCGTCGGTGCTCGGCGCGCCCGTGGCGGTCTTCTTGACCACCGGCAAGCCCAGCTTGTCAAAAAAGATCTCGCCGATCTGCTTGGGACTGGCCAGATTGAAAGGCTGACCGGCCAGCGCATGGGCTTGGCCCTCGAGCTCGACGATGCGCGCACCGAGCTCGGCGCTTTGCCGCGCCAGCGTCGGCGCATCGATCAACACACCGTTGCGCTCAATGCGGTAGAGCGCCTCGCTGCACTGAATTTCGAGCCCGTAGACAAAGCGCAAGCGCTCGTCGGCCTCGATCTGCGGCCACAGCACGCGGTGCACCTCAAAACACTGGTCGGCGTCCTCACAGGAGTACTCGGCCGCCCGCTCGATATCGACCTGGCCAAACTTGATCTGCGCAGCCCCCTTGCCGCACAGGTCCTCGTAGCTGATGCCGCTGCGGCCCAGGTGACGCTGAGCCAGGCTGCCCAGCCCGTGGGGTTTGTGCGCCTCCAGCACATAACTTTGCAGCATGGTGTCATGGTCGTAACCGCGCACCTCGATGCCGTGGTTGGCCAGCACATGGCGGTCGTACTTGATGTGCTGACCGATCTTGGCGCGGCTGGCATCCTCAAGCCAGGGGCGCAGCCGCTCGAGCACCTCGCCAAGGGGCAGCTGATCGGGCGCGCCCGGGTAGTCGTGGGCCAGGGGCAGGTAACGGGCCTGCCCGGCTGCGGCGCTCAGGCTCAGCCCGACCACGCGCGCCTGCATGGCATCGAGCGAGTCGGTTTCGGTATCGAGGGCCACCAGATCAGCCGCCCACAGACTCTCGAGCAGCACCTCGAAGGCCGCCCAGTCCAGCACCACCCCATAGTCGAGCGGCCCCACCCGTGCCAGGGCCTGCTGGGCTGGGGCCGGCTCCGGCACAGGTGGCGCACCTGCGTCGGCGGCGCCCTGCAGCGAGCGGGCGAGCGACTTGAAGCCATAACGCTCGTAAAAGGCCTGCAAGCTTGACTCGTCCTGCTGCCCCAGGTGCAGCGCGTCGAGCGCGGGCAAATCGGGCAACTGCGCGGCCAGATCGCAATCGGTCTTGATGGTCAGCAGCTGCCGGGCTGTAGGCAGCCAGCTAAGCGATGCGCGCAGGTTCTCGCCGGTTGCGCCCTTGATCTCTTGGGCACGCGCAAGGATCGCATCGAGCGTGCCGTACTCCTGCAGCCATTTGGCCGCAGTCTTGGGCCCGACCTTGGGCACGCCGGGCACGTTGTCCACCGCATCGCCTACCAGGGTCTGAAAATCGACCATGCGCTCAGGAGGCACCCCAAATTCGGCCTGCACGCCGGCCACATCGCGACGCTTGTCATTGAGGGTGTCGATGATGGTGATGCGCGCATTGACCAGCTGCGAAAGATCCTTGTCGCCGCTGGAGATGACAACCTCCAACCCTTGCTCGCTGGCATGGCGCGCGAGCGTGCCAATGACATCATCGGCTTCAACACCGGCCACTTCCAGCACCGGCCAGCCCAGCAGGCGCACGACCTCGTGTATCGGCTCGATCTGACTGCGCAGGTCATCGGGCATGGGCGCGCGCTGGGCCTTGTACTGCGGATAGATCGCATCGCGAAACGTCGGCCCCTTGGCGTCAAAGACGCAGGCCGCGTAATCGGCGTGCACATCCTTGCGCAGCTTGTGCATCATGTTGATCATGCCTCGGATCGCGCCCGTGGCCGCGCTGCCCGGATCGCCCGGCACGGCGCGCAAATCGGGCATGGCATGAAAGGCGCGGTACAAATAGCTGGAACCGTCGACCAGCAACAGGGTTTTGGGGCTCATGGCGGCATTGTCAGGCAAGGCGCCGGCCGCGTCGTGGGGCGCCGCTGGCCAACCTACAATGGCACCATGCTCCACAAACCAGCCTTTGCCATCGCTTTGCTCCTGCTCGGTGCGGGCGTGGCCCCGGCGGCGCTGAGCCAAGCCGTGGCCGAGACCGCCCCTGCAGCAGCGCGCGCCCAGGATCCAGCCGTCGAACCCAGCCGCAGCAACCAGACCGTCGAGCGCATCCGCACCGAAGACGCAGGCAGCCGCATCGACGAGTTGCGCGTGGGCGGACAGACGCGCAGCATCGTCGTACAGCCCAAGCTCGACGTGCCCGCCTACGAGGTGCGGCCGGCCGATGCACGGGGGCAATCGGGCCAGGGCGGTGCGCGGGTCTGGAATTTCCTGCGTTTCTGAACCCCCGCCCCTTCACGATCGCCCTCCACCCCCGACACCCCGACCCGCATGGCCGTCTTTACCGAGGTCTCGTTCGAGGAGGCCGCAGACTTGCTGAGCCGGCTCGGCCTGGGGCAGCTGCAATCGCTGCAGGGCTGCCCCGGCGGTATCGAAAACACCAACTATTTTGCCGACACCGACCAGGGCCAGTGGGTGCTGACGGTGTTCGAGCGCCTGAACTTCGAGCAGCTGCCTTTTTACCTGCACCTCATGAAGCACCTGGCCAGCCGCGGCATTCCGGTGCCCGATCCGCAGGCAGAGCCGCCGACCCGCAAGGGCCAGGCCGGCGAGGGGCCTATCCTGCACCGCCTCAAGGACAAGCCGGCTGCCGTGGTCAACCGACTGACAGGCGCCAGTGAGCTCAAGCCGCAGGCACACCACTGCAGCGGCCTGGGCGAGATGCTGGCGCGCATGCATCTGGCCGGTGGCGATTTCGAGATGCGCCAGCCCAACCTGCGCGGCCTGGCTTGGTGGAACGAGACCGTACCGGTGGTCCTGCCCTACCTGGACGCGGCGCAAAAGGCGCTCATTGAAAGCGAACTGGCTTACCAGAACCACATCGCGGCGCAGGCCGCCTACCGCAGCCTGCCGCGCGGCCCGGTCCACGCCGACCTGTTTCGTGACAACGTGATGTTCCTGGGCCAGGGGCAAGAGGCGCGGCTGTGCGGCCTGTTTGACTTTTACTTTGCCGGCTGGGACAGCTATCTGTTCGATCTGGCCGTCTGCCTCAACGACTGGTGCATCGACCTGGGCAGCGGCGTGCAGGACCTCGATCGCGCCCAGGCCTTGGTGAAGGCCTACCACGCGGTGCGTCCCTTGAGCGCGCAGGAGCGGCGTTTGCTGCCCGCCATGCAGCGCGCCGGCGCGCTGCGCTTTTGGACCTCGCGCCTGTGGGACTACCACCTGCCGCGCCAAGCTTCAGTGCTCAAGCCCCACGACCCCAGCCATTTCGAGCGGGTGCTGCGCCAATGCGTGCAGCAGCCCCTGCCTCTCGATCTGGTGCCTGCCTGAAAGCCCCGTCATGAGACTGAATCTGGTTCCTGCCAAAACCGGCCTGCGCTGGATCGGCCAGGGCATACGCCTGTTTTTCCGGCAACCGCTGGCCATGTCGGGTCTGTTTTTCATGTTCATGGCGGTGCTCTCGCTGGCCAGCCTGATTCCGCTGATCGGCTCGCTGCTGGCACTGGCCCTGCTGCCGGCGGCCACCCTGGGGCTGATGGCCGCCTCCAAAGAGGCCGAGCACGGCAAGTTCCCCATGCCCGCCATCTTGGCCACTGCCTTTCGCGCTGGCCGCCAGCGCATGCACGCCATGATGGTGCTCGGCGGCGCCTACGCGGTCGCCTTTTTGGTCATGCTGGGCATCTCCGCCCTGTTTGACGGCGGCGATTTCGCGCAGCTGTACCTGTTCGGTGGTCGGCTCGATGCCGAAGTGGTCAACGATCCGGATTTTCAGGCTGCAATGTGGGTGGCGCTGCTGATCTACGCGCCGATGTCGGTGCTGTTTTGGCACGCTCCGGCGCTGGTGCACTGGCACGACGTGGCGCCGGCCAAGAGCCTGTTCTTCAGTGCCATGGCCTGCTGGAAAAACAAGGGCGCCTTCATCGTCTATGCCCTGGGCTGGTGCGCACTGTTCCTGCTCACCGGTGTGCTGGTCACGCTGCTGTTCTCGACCCTGGGCAGCCCGCAGCTGGCTGCCGCATCGATGCTGCCCGTGGCCCTGCTGCTGGCCGCCATGTTCTTTAGCTCGGTCTACGGCACCTTTGCCGACTGCTTCGTGGTCGACGACGAACCGCCGCCACTGCCACGCGTCGACGAGATTGCCTGAGCCGCGCCGGCTGCACTGCTGCTTACTGCACCACGGTGAGCTTGGCCACCGACAGCGCCAGCCACTTGACGCCATGGCGCGAAAAGTCCACCTGGGCGCGCGCATCGGCTCCGGCGCCTTCGATCATCTTGATGCGGCCTTGACCGAACTTGGCGTGAAACACGTCCATGCCGACCTTGAGCCCGTGCGTGTCGGCGGCCTTGCGCTCGGGCAGGGGCGCAGCGGCCGCCGAGCCGGCGCCCTGGCGTGAGGCCACCATGCGCGCCGCCCAGTCGCTGCGGTCAGAGCCACCGCCGGCATCAAAGGACGAGCCCTGCCCACCCCATCCGGGAGTGGCAAAGCCAGCGTGACGCGGCGTGATCCACTTGAGCGCGGTCTCGGGCAGCTCCTCGAGGAAGCGGCTCTTGAGGTTGTAGCGGGTCTGGCCATGGAGCATGCGCGTTTGCGAGCAACTCAAGTACAGCCGCTTGCGCGCCCGAGTGATGGCCACATACATCAGACGGCGTTCCTCCTCCAGACCCGCACGGTCGCTCATGGCGTTTTCATGCGGGAACAGGCCCTCCTCGAGCCCGCTGATGAACACGCAGTCGAACTCCAACCCTTTGGAGGCGTGCACCGTCATCAGCTGCACCGCATCCTGCCCGGCCTGCGCCTGGTTGTCGCCGGCCTCAAGCGCCGCGTGCGCCAAAAAGGCCGCCAGCGGCGAGACGGTCTCGCCGGTGGCAGCGCCGTCCTGTCCGGACGCTGGCGGCCACTGCACCGCCTGGGCATCGTCATCCCACGGCGGCGCGTCAGGATCGAGCCCCTGGCTGACCGGTGACTGGCCAAGCGCCTGGCCCTGTTCGTCGACGGGCAAGGCCACCGCATCGCGGCCGAAGCCTTCGATCGAAACAAACGATTCGGCCGCGTTGACCAACTCGGCCAAATTCTCGAGCCGGTCCTGGCCCTCGCGCTCGCCCCGGTAATGGGCCAGCAGGCCGCTGTGCTCGAGCACGAAATCGATGATCTCGCGCAGCGTGCGGCCGGCCGTCTGCTCGCGCATGACATCGACGAACGCGACGAAGGCGCCCAGCTTGGTGCCTGCCGCGCCCGTGACCGCGCCCACCGCCTCATGCAGCGAGCAGGCCCGGTGGCGGGCCACATCCTGCAATTGCTCGAGGCTGCGCGCGCCCACACCGCGCGGCGGAAAATTGACCACGCGCGCAAAACTGGTGTCATCGCGCGGGTTCTCGAGCAAACGCAGGTAGGCCAGCGCATGCTTGATTTCGGCGCGTTCAAAAAAGCGCAGTCCGCCGTAGACGCGGTAGGCAATCCCCGCATTGAACAGGGCCGTCTCCATCACCCGGCTTTGCGCGTTGCTGCGGTAGAGCAAAGCGATCTCACGCCGATGCGTGCCTTCGCGCAGCAACTGCTTGACCTCCTCGACCAGCCACTGCGCTTCGGCAAAGTCGCTGGTGGCCTCAAACACGCGCACCGGCTCGCCCGGGCCGGCTTCGGTGCGCAGGCTTTTGCCCAGGCGTTGGGCGTTGCGGCTGATCAAGGCATTGGCCGAGTCAAGAATATTGCCAAAGCTGCGGTAGTTGCGCTCGAGCTTGATCTGGTGCTGCACGGAAAACTCGCGCACGAAGTCCGCCATGTTGCCCACCCGCGCGCCGCGAAACGCGTAGATGCTCTGGTCGTCATCGCCCACCGCCATCACCGCTGCACCGGCCGCGCCGCCCTGCCCTGCCATCAGCTTGAGCCAGGTGTACTGAAGCGGGTTGGTGTCCTGAAACTCGTCGACCAAAATATGCCGGAAGCGGCGCTGGTAGTGCTCACGCACCGCTGCGTGGTCGCGCATCAGCTCGTAGCTGCGCAGCATCAGCTCGCCGAAATCGACCACACCCTCGCGCTGACACTGCTCCTCGTAGAGCGCGTAGATCTCGGCCTTGCGCCGGCTCTGCTCGTCGCGCACCGCCACATCCTTGGCGCGCTGTCCGTCTTCCTTGCACGCCGCAATAAACCACATCAGCTCCTTGGGCGGGTAGCGGTCCTCGTCCACATTGAACTGCTTGCACAGCCTCTTGATGGCCGACAGCTGATCCTGCGTGTCGAGGATCTGAAAACTCTGGGGCAACTGGGCCAGCTGCCAGTGGGCGCGCAGGAAGCGGTTGCACAAGCCGTGAAAGGTGCCGATCCACATGCCCCGCACATTGACCGGCAGCATGGCTGAAAGCCGCGCCAGCATCTCCTTGGCCGCCTTGTTCGTGAACGTCACCGCCAGCACGCCACCGGGCGAGACCTGCCCGGTCTGAAGCAGCCAGGCGATGCGGGTGGTCAGCACCCGTGTCTTGCCCGAGCCGGCACCGGCCAAGATCAGCGCGTGCTCGCCCGGCAAGGTCACGGCAGCGAGCTGCTCGGCGTTGAGATGCTCCAGCAAAGGCGAGAAGGGCGCCGGGCCATCTCGAAACAGGGGTTGGGGTTGCATGCGGGCCATTGTAGGAAGGGCTACGGCACCGGCACATGCCACAGCAGCCGCCTTGCCGGTAGAATCAGCCACCGGGCCCAAGTTTCTTGCGCCCGGTTTTTTGTGGCCCGCCGCCAGCCCACGCTGGTCGCAGCAGGCCGCACAAGCCGGCCAAGCCAAGCGCTCATTCGTTTCTTCAACGATTGCTTTTCAGGAGCTTGGTTTTCATGGAAATCTTTGACTACGACAACATTCTGCTGCTGCCGCGCAAATGCCGCGTGGAGAGTCGATCCGAGTGCGACGCGGGCGTCGAGCTCGGTGGACGCAAGTTCCGTCTGCCGGTGGTGCCGGCCAACATGAAGACGGTGGTCGACGAGACCATCTGCACCGCGCTGGCCCGCGGCGGCTACTTTTACGTGATGCACCGCTTCGATCTGGACAATGTGCAGTTTGTGCGCGACATGCACGCCCGCGGCGTCTACGCTTCGATTTCCCTGGGCGTCAAGGCAGCCGACCGCGCCACCGTCGACACCCTGGTCGCGCAAGGCCTCAAGCCCGAATACATCACGATCGACATCGCGCACGGCCATGCAGACAGCGTGCGCGACATGATTGCCTACATCAAGGCCAAGCTGCCCGAGAGCTTTGTGATCGCGGGCAACGTGGCCACACCCGAGGCGGTGATCGATCTGGAGAACTGGGGCGCCGATGCCACCAAAGTGGGCGTGGGCCCGGGCAAGGTTTGCATCACCAAGCTCAAGACGGGCTTTGGCACCGGCGGCTGGCAGCTGTCCGCGCTCAAGTGGTGCGCCCGCGTAGCGACCAAACCCATCATTGCCGACGGCGGCATCCGCAGCCACGGCGACATCGCCAAGAGCGTGCGCTTTGGCGCGTCCATGGTGATGATCGGCTCGCTGTTCGCCGGCCACGAGGAGTCACCCGGCAAGACGGTCGAGGTCGACGGCGAGCTCTACAAGGAGTACTACGGCTCGGCCAGCGACTTCAACAAGGGCGAATACAAGCACGTCGAAGGCAAGCGCATCCTCGAGCCGATCAAGGGCAAGCTCGCCGACACCTTGGTCGAGATGGAGCAAGACATCCAGAGCTCAATCAGTTACGCCGGCGGCAAGAAACTGATGGACATCCGCAAAGTCAACTACGTCATCCTCGGCGGCGACAACGCGGGCGAGCATTTGCTGATGTAAGGCGGCCCCTTCGCGGCCACTGGGCGCTAAATTGGGCGTTCAAACTGCGCCGTCAAGTTGCGCGTTCAGATCGCCCTTGCATCAGGCCGAGCTGCTGGCCCCGATCAAATCACGGGCCAAGCGATTGAGGCGCGATCCGGGCTCGCACAGGGATTCGACCACGCTGAAATGATTGAGACCCGGCAGGGCCTCGCACACCGGCACCACCGCCCGGCCCCAGGCCTGCTCAATCAAACGGGTCTGGCGCACAAACTCTGTGCTTTCGTCGGCGCCGGCCACGGCGTACAAGGTGCCGGCCGGTGCAGGCAGACGAGCCGGGCTGGCCCGTTGCACATCGTGCGGGCTCAGCCGCAGGTCGACCTGCAAGAACGGCGCCTGCGAAATCGGCTCGAGGTCATGCAAGCCTGAAATCGAGAGCGCTTTGCGCACCAGGTCGGCTGGCAAGGCCGGATCAAACTGCGACCACAGGCAGCGCAGCATCATGGCCGCCAGATGCCCGCCCGCCGAATGCCCAATGACCGTGATATTGGAGCGATCGCCGTGGTAGCGGTCGATGTTCCTCCAGACCCAGGCCAGCGCGCTGACCATCTGCAGCGTGATCTGTGGGATGCTCACGGCCGGGCACAGCTCGTAGCCGGGCACCACCACCGTTGCGCCCATGGCGCGCAGGGCGGGCGCCACAAAGCCATGGTCGCTCTTGCTCAGCGCACGCCAATAGCCGCCGTGAATAAAGACCACCACCGGCGCGCCGGGACGCTCGGCAGGAAAGACGTCCAGGCGCTCGCGCCCGCCTAGGCCGTAGCGCAGGTCGAGCGCGCAGCGCAGCTGCACGCGGGCCTGGGCCGAGTCGCGCAGCCAGCGCTCGACGTGCGCGGGAAAGGCCGGCACCAAAGCGCGGTTGTTGTACATCTGCTCAAGCCAAACCGGGTCGTACTGCGACATGCCCTCTCCTGTATTGATCGGATCGCCATCTTGGCACAAAGTGGTCGACTCAAGGGCTGGCGGGCAGCCGCTTTGGCTCTGGTGTACCATTACGGCGTATTCTGTATACAGAACACAAATCGATGGCCCAGCTCATTAAGCTCGAAACCACGCCAGACTTGGTTGACCAGGTCTGGCGCGCCCTGCTCGATGCAATCTGCGATGGCTCGCTGCCGCCGGGCGCCCGGCTGACGCAGGAGGAGATTGCCGAGCAGCTGGCGGTCTCGCGCCAGCCCGTGCTGCAGGCCTTGCGCCTGCTCAAGAAGGACGGCCTGCTGATGGACGCGCCTGGCCGCGGCGTATGCGTCAGCCCCCTCGATGGCCAGCACCTGCTGCGCATCTACCAGGTGCGCGGCGCGCTCGACGCGCTGGCCGCCGACCTGGCCGCGCAGCAGCGCTGCCAGATCGACCCGCAGATCATCGCCAGCGGCCGGCAGGCACTCAAAAACGGCGACATCAAGGCCATGCTGCTGGCCGATGTGCGTTTTCACAGCGCGATTTACCAAGCCTCGGGCAATCCCCTGATCGAGCAGAGCGCGCAGCTGCACTGGGCCCACATTCGCCGCGCCATGGGCGCGGTGCTGCAGGTCTCGAGCATGCGCGCCTCTATCTGGGACGAGCACGAGGCCATCGCGCAGGCGATTGCCCGCGGCGATGCCCAGCAGGCACGCCAACTCAGTGCCAGCCACTCGCAAGAAGCGGGCGGCAATCTGGCCCGGCAGCTGTCCAGAGCCCTGGGCAGCGCGGCAAGCCCCGACCCATCCCTCACCCCATCCCATACCCCATCCCCGACCGTCTCAGGAGAGCGCACATGAAACTGACTGCACAACAGATCGAACAATTCGACCGCGAAGGCTACTTGTTCTTCCCCGGCCTGTTCACGCCCGAGGAAACCCGCACGCTGGTCGATGCGGTGCCCGAGCTCTACAGCCGCCGCGAGGCCTACAACGTGCGTGAAAAAGGCAGCGATGCGGTGCGCACCAATTTCGCGGCTCACATGTACAGCGAGCCCTTTGCCAAGCTCGGTCGGCATCCGCGCATGATCGAGCCGGTCGAGGACCTGTTTGGCGAAAAGCTCTACATGCACCAATTCAAGATCAACGGCAAGATGGCTTTTGAAGGCGACGTCTGGCAGTGGCACCAGGACTATGGCACCTGGCTCAATGACGACCTGATGCCCACCGAACGCGCCATGAACGTGGCCATCTTCCTGGACGATGTCAATGAATTCAACGGCCCACTGATGTTCATCCCGGGCAGCCACAAAAAGGGCGTGGTCGATGCCAAGCACGACCTGACCACCACCAGCTACCCGCTGTGGACCGTCAGCAACGAGCTGATCACGCAGCTCGTCGAGCGCGCTGGCGGCAAACAAGGTGGCATCGTCAGCCCGACGGGGCCGGCCGGCTCGATGATCGTGTTCCACAGCTGCCTGGTCCATGCGTCGACGAGCAACCTCTCGCCCTGGAACCGCGTCAGCGTCTACCTCAGCCTGTGCGCGGTCTCCAACCACATTCGACGCTTCAAGCGTCCGGAATACATCGCGCACCGGGACTTCACGCCCATCGAATGCCTGCCCGATGACTGCCTGCTCACGCAAGTGCCGGTCGAGCTGCCCTGGAAAAACGGCATGCCCGGCAGCGCCCTCGTGACCTCGACCGAGCCGATCGACACCCCTCGCAAGGCCGCCTGATGAACCTCTACGCCAAACTGCAAGAACGCGCAGCCGCCGGCAAGCCGGTGCGCATCGTGCTCATCGGCGCCGGCAAGTTCGGCTCCATGTACCTGGCGCAGGTGCCCCGCACGCCCGGCGTGCACCTGCTGGCCATTGCCGATCTGTCGCCCGATGCGGCACGGGCCAATCTGGCACGCGTGGGCTGGAAGGCCGAGCAGAGCCAGGCCAGCAGCATCGAGCAGGCGCTCAAGAGCGGACAGACCTGGATCACCGATGACTGGCAGGCCCTCGTCAGCCATCCGCAGGTCGATGTGGTGGTCGAATGCACCGGCAACCCGATCGCCGCCGTCGCCCACTGCCTCAAGGCCTTCGATCATGGCAAGCATGTGGTCAACGTCACAGTCGAGGCCGACGCATTTTGCGGCCCGCTGCTGGCGCGCAAGGCCCAGCAAGCCGGCGTGGTTTACTCCATGGCCTTTGGCGACCAGCCGGCGCTCATTTGTGATCTGGTGGACTGGGCGCGCACCTGTGGCTTCCCGGTGGTTGCGGCCGGCCGCGGTCACAAGTGGCTGCCGCATTTTTGTGAGTCGACTCCCGAGACGGTCTGGGGTTACTACGGCTTGACGCCCGAGCAGGCAGCGCGCGGCGGACTCAACCCCAAGATGTTCAACAGCTTCCTCGACGGCTCCAAGCCCTCGATCGAATCGACCGCCGTCTCCAACGCCACCGGCCTGGGCGTGCCCAGCAACGGCCTGCTCTACCCGCCGGCCAGCGTGGAAGACATCCCCTACGTCACCAGGCCAAGGAGCGAAGGCGGCGTGCTCGAGCGCAAGGGCATGGTCGAGGTGATCTCGTCGCTCGAAGCCGATGGCCGCAAGATCCCCTACGACATCCGCATGGGCGTGTGGGTCACGGTCGAGGCCGAGACCGA
>Ga0164293_10002396_pt1 | contig 15916 bp, 16 predicted proteins | sample GEODES118metaG_FD_111487 | JGI IMG/M metagenome (GOLD analysis project Ga0164293, IMG submission 111487) | Eutrophic lake water microbial communities from Lake Mendota, Wisconsin, USA - GEODES118 metaG | ecosystem: Environmental > Aquatic > Freshwater > Lake | place: USA: Lake Mendota...
ATAACGATGCGGTGTTCAATTTGGTTCTTCGCACTGGCGATGAGTTCCTGAGCGAGATGCTCATCGGTCACGGGGTCGCCCGTTCGCGGCGTCGTCCCGGCGAGCGGGTGGCTGGACACGTTTTCGCCTACTCGTTCAAGGAGCAACTCGGGTGATGCACCCACGAGGCCGTCAATGACGTATCGATAACTTGAACCGAACGACTGTCGGAGGCGATTCGTCAATGCGGCAATGTCGATGGGTTCTGAGGCTTCGATAACCACATCGCGGGCAATCACCACTTTGTCGAGATCACCACGAGCGACGGCTTCGCGCGCTGCATCAACTGCGGCCAAGTAGTGCTGTATCTGTACTCCCGGATGAACATGAAACGAGGGGTGACGTACGGGTGTGCTGACGGGAGCGATGTCGAGGTCGTCGATCGTTGCATCATCAATACAGGTAACCCATGCGTCGCCCGTAGGTGTTTTCACCACCGTGACGCGAGGAAGAATAAAGTCGTGCGCCAATCCGTGGTTAAAGGGGATTGCACCAAACAGAAGTGGACCACTGCCGGGGGCATTGATCGCATCGTCAATATCGAGCGATTCGAGAAATGACTTCGCCTCTTCGGCTGGTATGCGTGCGGCTACTTCTTGCCCCGCCACGCCATAGGTATCGCGGGCAAAGAGGACGCCGTTGCTTCCGGCTACGTCGTTGAGGTCGGGCGCCGAAGTGGGGTCGATCGGTCGAGTACGAGCAATCACGGCGCGTTGCGACTAGCGGTGATGAGTTGGGTGAGCCCACCCGATAGTTGTCGATGTTCGACGTCGTGGAAGCCGGCTCGCTTCAAGCTGTCAACAAGGCGATCGGGAGCGGGGAGATACGCCACGCTCTTCGGCAGATACCGATATGCGGCACGATCCGACAAGAGTCCGCCAATGAGCGGCACCACTCTTCCGAAGTACAACCGATTGCCGAGGCGCAGGAGTGGATTCGTCGGTGTGCTGACATCGAGCAGCGCGATACGCCCGCCGTGACGAACGACTCGGGCAAGTTCAAGAAAGAAACGATCGAGGTCAACCAGATTGCGCAGCGCGAAACCGCAAGTAACGCCATCGACCGCAGCATTTGGAAGCGGGAGTACGAGGATGTCGGCCTGGGTACGCGGTGCGCCACTGCGGTCCTGTGCCAGCATGCCGAAGGAGAGGTCCACGGAGATAGGTCGAAGACCCGAAGCGGCAAGATCGACGCAAAGGTCTCCCGTTCCACTCGCCAGGTCGAGCACGAGTGAGCCGCTCGGAAGACCAAGACGCTTGACGGTGATGCGTCTCCATCGCACATCGAGTCGGAAGGTCATGATTCGATTGACCATGTCGTACCGTGGCGCAATGGTGTCGAACATGGTGCGCACTGCAGTCACCTTTTCGTCACCCTGCGGGAGGTGTTTCGTGTCCCAGGGGCGAGGCGAGGGGCCCTGTTCAACGTCGCGTGTCACACCGAAAGGCTACGTCCCCGTTGTACATCTCTGCGGTGTGCAACACGGGGTTCACTCGATCAGGCCTTACCGAACGACTTGGTATACGGCACGTCTGTCAAGCACACTGGCGTAATACCAAGGGGACCCAATGATTGATTTTTCCTTTCCGCCAGAGATTGAAGACGTGCGCCTGAAGGTTCGCCGGTTCATGGACACCGTGGTGCGGCCCGAGTGGGAATCCATCGATCAGCACGATCGGTCGCAGGTAGTTGCCACGATCGTTCGGTTGCGTGCCGTGGCGCGTGACGAATGGGGTCTGTGGTTGCCGCACATGCCTGCGGAGTGGGGCGGCATGGAACTCGGGCCAACTGCCATGGCGGCCGTGTCGGCTGAAGCGGGAAAGGTGTCCATTGGGCCCTATGTCCTGAACGCGCAGGCGCCGGATGAAGGAAACCAGCACACCCTGTTGCATTGGGCCACGCCTGAGCAGAAGGAGAAATACCTCCGGCCGTTGTGCGAAGGCAAGTCGCGATCGTGTTTCGCCATGACCGAACCGGAAGTTGCCGGGAGCGACCCGACTTTGATCAAGACCTTTGCCTATCAAGATGGCGATGAGTGGGTGATCAACGGCCACAAGTGGTTCATCTCGGGTGCCCGGGGTGCAAAGTTCGCGCTGCTCATCGCTCGCACCGAGGAAGACCCCGATCTCCCGCAAGCCGCCAACTCCTGTTTCATCGTCGACATACCCAGCGAAGGGTGGAATGTCGTGCGCGATGTCGAGACAATGGCAGGTGGTCATAATCACTGTGAAATTGAAATCAAGGATTTGCGCGTGCCGGCCTCGAACATGTTGGGCGGGCGAGGACAAGGGCACCTCTTGGGCCAGTATCGCCTTGGTCCGGCGCGACTTGCCCACTGCATGCGGTGGATCGGTCAAGCAGAAGTAGCGCTTGACATGATGGTCGATAGAGCGATGAAGCGCTATTCACACGGTTCGATACTTGCTGAGAAGCAGGGCATTCAATGGTTGATAGCGGACTCTGCAATGGAGCTCTATCAGGGAAAGCTCATGGTGTTGCATGCCGCCTATCGAATCGAACACGGCCTCGATTTCATTTCTGAGGTGTCGATGGCCAAGCACTTTGTCGCGAACAGTCTGTGGAAGATTGTCGATCGTGCGATTCAGGTACACGGCGCCCTCGGCTATTCCACCGACACACCGCTCGCGCACATGCTCCAGCAGGCGCGATGGAGCCGTTTTGCCGATGGTGCCGACGAGATTCATCAGATGCGCATCGCTCAACGAACAATCGCGGCGTATAAGGATCATGGATCGACCAAGAAGGCCACCGGGGATTTGCCGTTGTGAGCGATCTCATATTCGGTGTCTTCGTTCCTCAGGGCTGGAAGCGTGAACTGTCAGGCCTGCCTCATGCCACGGCGCAATGGAATGCCGCCCTCGACGTAGCCAGGCGTGCGGAGGAGCTCGGTTTTGATTCGCTGTGGGTGTACGACCACTTTCACAATGTGCCCCGTCCCGCCCACGAGACGGTGTTTGAATGCTGGACAGCGCTCGCGGCGATTAGTCAGCACACGAGTCGCATTCGCCTGGGACAGATGGTGGGATGCAACTTGTATCGCTCGCCAGCCCTTCTCGCCAAGATCACCAGCACGCTCGATGTCATCTCTGGGGGTCGTCTGGAGTGGGGAATCGGGGCCGGCTGGTATGAAAACGAGTGCCGCGGCTATGGCTATGAGTTCCCTCTGCCCAAGGAGCGCATCGCGATGTTGAAAGAGACCGTAGAAATTGTCTCGGCGATGTGGACCCAGGAGGAAACCACCTACTCGGGTACGTATTACCAAACGCATCGCGCGAACTGCGACCCAAAGCCGCTGCAGCAACCGCGGATTCCGATTTGGATCGGTGGAGGCGGTGAGCAGTTGACGCTTCGCGTCGTGGCTCGGTATGCGGACTACTCGAATTTTGGCGGCACGCCCGAGGAGTTCGCGCGCAAAAACGAAATCCTTCGCGGGCACTGCGAGAAAGTCGGCCGCGAAGAGACGTCCATACGCCGTACGTGGTCACCAGAGATTCTTATACGAACGAATGATCGCGAGCTACGAGAGGCGCAGCAACTCAGCATTCGTCGCGAGTCCTTCGACGTGTGGAAGGCAGCTAACCTCATTGGCACTCCCGACGAAGTTGCGCACAAGATCGGCACCTATCGTGACCTCGGTTGCAGCGGCTTCATTCCGTGGTGCGTCGATTATCCCGCCCACGACACACTCGAGCACTTTGCGGGAGTGATGCAGCAGTTTCGGTGACGTCAGCCGTAGTAGCGGAAAATGACTTCGGCGACACAAGCCGGCTTGCTCGCACCCTCGACCTCGAAGGTGACCTCGAGCGTGACTTGGTAGCCGCCCGCGATTTCTGTTGCCTCGAGCAGCTTGGCACCCGCACGAAGGTTGGCACCCACTGGTACTGGCGACATGAAGCGGACACGGTTCAGCCCGTAGTTCACGCCCATCTGGACACCTTCGACCCTCCACACGCCGGGGAGGAGCCCTGCGGCGAGGGACAGCGTCAGATAGCCGTGAGCAATGGTCTGACCAAACGGTCCAGACTTTGCACGTTCAACATCCAGGTGGATCCATTGGTGGTCATGGGTCGCATCGGCAAACTTCTGCACTTGCTCCTGCGAGATGGTCATGTAGGGGCTGTACCCGAGGTGCTGGCCAACATGGCTAGGGAGATCGGAAAGACCGTTGATAATCGTCGTCATAGGTCAAGTGTGGCAGACGCCTCGTGGTAGATCGAAATGCTCAGCGCATCCATATACGCGCGTGGTTTCGGCTTTGTGTATGCAACAGGAGCGCGATCAGCGCAATATCGAACAGCACGGTGACGAGGCTGACACCAAAGGGCTTTCCGGTGAAGTAGTCGAGCAGGGAAATCTCCCCACCGAAATTGAATGCTGATTGCGCCCCGCGAAGTGCCCAAATTCGGAGGAGAAACGGTGAAAAGGCCGCGAACACAGCCAACCGGTAGCCAATACGGCGCTCGTTGGCCATCAGGAGACCACCCAAGACAAACGTTGCGACCACGACGAGGATGACCGGGAAACCGATTGCATACCGCCTCACGAGGAAACCCTGGTAGCCCGATCCCTCTAGGAGAGCAACCAGCCCAAACACGCCATCGAAATAGAGGAGCCACGTCGCAATCTGCAACGTTTGGGGCTGCATACGATCAAACCACCGGCGATAGTCGATGCCAAACACTGCTTCATTGTGTCAGAGTTAGCCTGACAGCGTGCGAATGGGCTTTGTCTCTCTTGTCGGTCGTCCGAACGTCGGCAAATCATCACTGGTCAACGCCATGATCAAGAACAAGGTCAGCATTGTTTCCGATAAACCCCAGACCACAAGGACTCGGATTCGGGGCATCCTGACGCGCAAAGACGCACAGATCGTATTCGTTGATACACCAGGACTGCACAAGGCAGTAACTGCACTCGGAGAAACCGTGAACGCCACCGCACTCGACTCGACAACTGATGTTGATGTGAACTGCCTTGTAATTGATGCAACGCAGCAATTTGGTTCAGGAGACCAGTGGGTGGCCGATCGCCTCGACATGGCGCGCACCATCGTTGTCGTCAACAAGATCGATCGGGCATCGCCTGCTCAAGTGCTCAACCAGCTGCAGGCAACTGCTTCGTTACACGCACTTGCGTACTTTCCCGTCTCGGCAAGTACCGGCGAGGGAGTCGAGGAGCTCATCGCTGATCTTGTGCAGCGCATACCCGAGGGCATCGCGATGTATCCAGCGGAGATGGTCTCGGAGACTCCGGGCGAGATCTGGATCGCCGAACTGGTGCGCGAGCAACTTCTGGCGGTCACGCATGATGAGCTGCCGTATTCCATCGCGACACGTGTCACGGAATTCGATGAACGGCACGTCCGCTGCGAGATCATTGTCGAACGAGAGAGTCAAAAGGGAATGGTGATCGGCAAAGGTGGCGCTGTTTTATCGGCGGTGCGAACCAAATTGAAGGGAGCACTTCCTAAAGGAATGAAGCTGGAGTTAATTGTTGTTGTCGACAAGAACTGGCAACATCGACGCGATCGGGTCGAGCGGTTGGGCTACTGACCCATCGCGATCAGATTCGCATAGTCATCAAAGGTCACGGGCGTCCCTGCCTCCACGAGGTCTCCTCGTCCGCGTGGCACGGCGATGGGCTCGCCATCGACCGTAACGATGACCTGTCCGACGCCGGGACGCGACGTCAGGGTGAGCACGATCTGGGCAATCGCCAGGCGTTGGTCAGCGGGTGGTAGCGCAGTAAGAAAAAGTCGGGTTGCATCCACCTGAGCAACTCCTCGAATCACCGCAACCTCTGCTTGAAACTCTGTTGGCAGAGTGCTGCGCAGGCCAGCGTAGGCGGGATCATTAGGCGGGCCTTCCGCCAATAGGGCGAGGACTTGCGCAACAGTTGCCGGGCTCACCACGTTGCGTTGTACACGGACTACCGACGTTGACGCGACGAAGAACAGATCTACCGGCTGATTGACAACGTCGGATGATTCAAGGGTGGCAACTGACGTCGTAGTCGTTGATTCAGGCACCGTCACGGGGCTAGCGAGTCCAAAGGGAATGTCTCCTGGGGATATTCGTTCGAAATCGCCTTGTGGTTCTACTGAGCATCCGGCAAGAAGGAACCCGACAACAACGATGGTTCGGTTCATGGCTTCGCCGTCTTCGCAATAGTGACAATGAATCGCGAGCCGCCCGCCGGCGATGCCTCCACATATGCGCGCCCGCCAAGCGCGTGAGCATGTTCCTGAACGATTGCGAGACCAAGTCCGCTGCCGGTTCCATTCCGTGAAGCAGAACCACGTGCGAAACGCTCGAAAATTCGCGACTGCTCACTGGCAGCAACCCCGGGACCCGCATCATCAACGCAGAGGACGAAGTGGGTGGGATCTGCATGGAGGACGACTGCTGTCGCGCCACCCGCGTGATCGCGAGCATTTTCCAACAGGTTGACAAGGATGCGCTCGATACGTCGTCGGTCGAGGAGGACTTCGTCGTCGGAAGCGCTCCTGGCCAACGAATTGTCGAACGTCACGGACCCAAATCCGTGATGCCTCATGATGCGCTGCACCACGTCCGCGAGTCGTACATACTCAAGGTTGGCGTCTCCGGCCGCGGCATCAAGTCGAGAGAGCTCAAGGAGATCGAGAACCGTGCGGTCAAATCGGCGCACTTGTATGCCAAGAACACGCAATGTCTCTTGGTTGCGGTCGTTGAGCTCATCCTTGCGCGACTCAAGTACGTCGACTGCGGTCGCTAGCGCCATGACAGGTGAACGCAATTCATGGCTTACGTCGCTCGCGAATCGTTGTTCACGCTGAATGCGTGATTGCACAGCGTCGGCCATGTCATTGAACGAGGACACCAATTGATCAAGGTCGGGATCGTTCTCGGGCTCAAGCCGGGTATCGAGTCCGCCTGTCGCAATCTCGTTTGCGGCTACTGACACGCGTCGCAGCGGCTTCATCACATTGTGACTCATCGTGAACCCGATGAGGCCCGCTGACAACGTGATCAGGATGACGCTGACGACCAGCGTTGTCTGGATTGTGCGCATCGTCGAAAACACTTCTTCGAGCGGGAACGCCTCGAAGTACTGCATTCCCACACTGGGCACTGCGACGCCTACCGCTTCGTAGGGACGGCTGTCGAAATCGAAGCGCTGGCGTCCTGTCTCGCCGGCGAGCACGCGACGGGTAAGTTCCTCCGGAAGGTTGGACTGCGTGAAGCGGAGTGGTTCTTGGGCGAAGAAATAGCGCGGATCCGATTCAGTCGCATCCAGATGAATGACGGCATATCCACCTCGTTCCGTGCGGACGCTGGTGACTAAGTCCCCCACGTTGTCACGATCGGAAGCGACAACCGTACGAACGAGTTGGGCGTTGTTGAATGCTTGCCGCTTCGCCACATCGCTGCGCTGGTCCAGAAGGTACGTGCGAGTGCTTGCGTAGGTGACGACACTGAGCACGAGTGCAGCGGCAAAGGCAGCGAGACTGAAATACACCGCCATCTGCGCACGCAGTCCTAGGCCGAAACGCCGTCTCGTCACGGGATAAGCCTTACAGAAAGTTGCGACACATGCGCCCCCGCGGCGTGGACGACTCCGTCGGGACTCAAGGGGGAGCATGAGCCCCGAACGGAACCGTGCTGAGACCCTGCCATGGGGATGTGACGAGGCGTATGCCGTTGTGTGCGTTTTGTGTAACGAAAATGTGCGGTCGGGCAGAATGCTGAGGTGCATTCGCTGCTCCTCGTCGAAGATGACCCTGGAATTCGTCTGGTGCTTCGTCAGGCATTGGAGGATGAGGGGTACGCGGTGCGGGAGGCGGAGTCGGGCGCAGAAGGTATCCGAGTTGTGCAGGGTGGTCAGATTGATTGCGTCCTGCTCGACCTTCGTCTTCCGGATATGTCGGGCTTTGAGGTGTGCCGACAGATGCGCGCCGGCAGTTTTGTTCCCATCATCATGGTGACGGCACAAGCTGACACGCATGACATGGTCGCGGGCCTCGAGGCCGGAGCCGATGACTACGTCACGAAACCGGTAATCGTCAAGGAACTGGCTGCACGGATTCGGGCGACTCTTCGTCGCAGCAGCGCATCGCAAATGTCCGTGGGTACGGACGCCGTCGATACGTTCGGCGATGTCGAATTACTCCGGACGCACGGCGTCGTGCGCAAGGGGGGTGAGGAAATTCCCCTCACACGAACCGAGTATTACTTGCTCTGCGAATTTGCGGATCACCCAAACATGGTGTTGTCTCGCGATCAACTGCTCGAGCGGGTGTGGGGATACGAGTACCTCGGCGATAGTCGTCTTGTCGATGCCCATGTACGCAGATTGCGTGTCAAGATCGAAGACCAACCAGATGATCCCAAATTGATCGTGACGGTGCGCGGTATGGGGTATCGACTGATCAGCGGCTGAGGGTGTCAAAAAAATCGGCGACACGTTCGAAGTCCACGGTACGTGTCATGGGCGGAAGTGCCGCTACCACTCTCTTGCCGTATGACTTCGTTGCGAGGCGGGGATCCAATACAGCGACTACACCGCGGTCAGTCGAGGTGCGGATGAGACGTCCGGCGGCTTGCGCAAGTTGGGTGGCGGCAATGGGTACGTCGTACACGTTGAATGCGTCGGCCCCCACCCGCTCTCTCCGGGCACTCAGAAGCGGATCGTCGGGTCGCGGGAAGGGAATCTTGTCGATGGTGACAAGGCGGAGGGAATCGCCAGGCACGTCTACGCCCTGAAAGTATCCAGCAGTCGCGAAAAGGCAGGTTGCATGTTCGCGTGTAAATCGTTCGAGCAGCAGAGCCTTTGGCAATTCGCCTTGTCTCAAGATCGGATAGCCAAGTCGTTGCGCGAGTGCATCTGCGGCCATGTGCATTGCGCGGTACGTCGTGAATAACGCCAACGTTCGTCCACCTGCTGCGTCGATGAGACGCGCCAATTCGTCGACTACAGCGTCGTCGCGCCTTGGCTGATTCGGCGCGGGGAGGTGCTTGGCACAGTAGAGCAGGCCGTTGTTTTCGTAATCGAATGGGCTTCCGACGTCGAGTACCTCGACATCGGCGAGACCAATTCGATCGGGCAGCGACAGCGGCATTGTTGCGCTCGTGAGGATTGCGGTCTTGGTAGTCCAGATCCCCGAGGTGAGCGTCGGGCCAACGTCGAGCGGCGCGCGTTCGAGAACGGGTCTCTCGGGGGTGCCCGAGACGAAGAGCACGCTGTGTGCGGTGGCAGCGAGAAACGCATCGAGTGTCTCGATGGCCCGTTGGCAACCAACCGTTGCGCGCAGGATGCGCTGTTTGGTGTCGGCATGATCGGTGTTGAGCGCGCCAAGTGCGCCAAGCGTGTCGTTGATCGTGAGCCGCAGGGCCACTGCGAGATCAGCAAGATCGTCGCTGAGGGGGACAGGAATTCTTGTATTGAGGCGAGGGGCGAGTGCAGCGGTGAGATCGATGGCGAACCGATTGAGCGCACCGCTGAGTGCATCGTCGCGGAGGACTCCCCGGATGCTGCTTTCGAGATGGCTGATACGTCCAGCAGACAGTGTGTTACCCGTTGAGCCACTCATCACGTCTTCGAGTTGGTGTGCCTCGTCAAAGACCACGACCTCATGTTCCGGCAAAATCCCACCTTGCGAGGCAACGTCAAGTCCGTAGAGGTGGGTATTCACCACAATGATGTCGGCGTCTGCAGCGCGATGCCGGGCGGCCTCAGCAAAACAGTCGTCGCCGCGTGGGCAACGACTGGCACCTGGACACTCATCGCTGCCGACCGATACCTGCCGTGCCACGACGTCCGGCATTGGCCAGTCGACCCCTGCCAAGTCGCCGTTCGCGGTATTCGCGGCCCATCGTTGAAGTCGCTCGAGCTGATCCTCGTCAACGTATGCATCGTCAAACCTCAAGGAGGGTGTTTCGCGGAGCTCGTCAAGGCGTTGCAGACAGAGATAGTTGTTTCGGCCCTTCAGTACTGCCCACGTCGGAGGCTTCACGGTCGCCTCGGCGAGACCTGTGGCGACGAGTGGTAAATCCTTGGCGGCGAGCTGGTCTTGAAGGGCCTTTGTCACCGTGGCAATGACGGTCTTCTTGCCCGAAAGCGCGACGGGGACGAGGTAAGCCAACGACTTTCCGGTCCCGGTGCCGGCCTGCACAATCGCATGCCGGCCATTGTTGATGGCGTCGGCAATGGACTCGGCCATCTCTTCTTGGCCCGGGCGACGTTCTGCCTGAGGCAGGGCGCCGGTGACGATCTCGAGAATGAGGCGGGGTGATTCAGCGCTCAAGAAGTGCCATTGCTGCGTCAAGTTCGATCACGTCGAAGTCTGGCCACGAGCGTTCGGTCAGGTACAGACGGGCCCCCGCGATCTGCCACAGAAGAAAGTTGGAGATTCGCGATTCTCCAGAGGTACGAATGAGCAAATCGACGGGCGGTAACTCGGGGCTGTAGAGATGCTTTCGAATGGACTCCGCGGTGACGGGATCCTGCTCGGTGCGAGCATGTTGTGCAGCGCGCAGCAATTCGGCCCTACTCCCGTAGTCAAACGCAACGGTCAACACCATGCCCGTGTTCTGGCGTGTGTCTTCAATCGCTTGACGAATCGCACGCTGCACAAATGCTGGCGTCTTACTGCCGGGTTCGTCGAAGGGACGACCGATCCAATTGACTCGCACGTTGTTGGCGTTCAATTCGTCAACCCGCCCGAAGAGTCGCCTGTGAAGAGACAAAATATGGCGAACTTCTGCCTTCGGACGCACCCAATTCTCGGTCGAGAATCCGAAGACGGTGAGGTAGTCCACCTTGCGCTTGGCCGCGAGACGCACCACCTCGGCAAGCGTCTCTTCTCCGGCCGTGTGCCCGGCCGTGCGGGGAAGTCCGCGCCGACGCGCCCATCGCCCGTTGCCGTCCATAATGCACGCCACATGAATAGGCCTGCTCTGGGGGTGTGGATCGTGCTCCGCCATCTGGCGGTCAACATTACCGAGGGGTGTGGTGCGACAATGGTCGCATGAGTCGTATGCGCCAGCCCGAGGGGACTCGCGCGTTGTCCCATGTGTTGGTGTGTGGCGGAACCCTTGACGAGTGGTTTGCGTTGACAAGGAGTGATTGGACGCGCCTGATTGAGGTGCTTACCTCGGCGCTACAAGCTTCGGGTGCGCGCTGGTTGACCATCTGTCCCTACGAGGGCGCACTGCCTGCGGATGCAACTGCCACGATTCTGCGGCAGGTGGCCGACGCAACAGGCGGCACGGTTAGTAGTAACCGAGTTTCGTTTATCGGACGAGACGGCATTGTTGGCATTGTCGATGCGCTCGCAAACGGGCAGCAACGTTTCGTCGACTCCGTCAACGCCATTTCGTCGCCTGTGATTGATGAAGGAATGATCGCTGCTTCACTTTTCGCACCTGCGACCGACGATCCCGATTTGATTCTGGTCTTTGGTGTTCCCACGCGCGTACCTCCCGCGCTTGTTTGGGAACTTGCCTACGGTGAATTGGTCTTTCTCGACTCGCCGTGGACGTCATGTAACGCGGAGCACGTGCACATGGCGGTGGACGACTTCCAACGACGTGAGCGTCGGTTCGGAGGAGTTGATTCGTGACGTTGTACCGGGATCGCGGTGTCGTATTGCGGACCTACAAACTTGGTGAGTCTGATCGCATCATCGTGTTGATGACGCGTGAGCATGGCAAGGTGCGCGCGGTTGCAAAGGGGATCCGCAAGACGAAGTCGAAAATTGGTGCACGACTTGAACCGATGGCCCATGTCGAATTGTTGCTGTATCGAGGACGAGACCTCGATGTAGTGAGTCAGGTGGAGACCGTTGACGTCGCGCCCACTCTCCATGACGACTTGGATCGCATGACGCAGGCAATGGCGGTCCTTGAAGCGGTTGACCTCGCCGCGCAGGATCGTGAATGCGCTACCGAGCTGTACGACATGCTCGTGGGGGCATTACGCGCGCTGGCTTCGCATCCGTCCCCAATGTTGTTGGCGGGCTTCTACCTAAAAATGTTGGCTCTCGAAGGCGTGGGCCCACAGGTGCTGGCGTGTGTCGGGTGTGGGGCTGCTGACGGCCTGGTGTCGTTCGACGTGTATCGGGGAGGCGTGCAATGCGACGCGTGTCGAACGGGCGTGGCAATTGATACGAACGTTCTCGATCTCTTACGCGACGTGCTGGGCGGTCGATTAAATCGGGCATTGGGCGCCGTTGATTCGCCTGCGACACGAACTGTCACGTCACTGGCAACACGACTGATGGAGCAGCATCTCGAGCGTCGACTGCGGTCATTGTCGATGTTCGGGTTCACCGGCGATAGTCGCTTGTAGTCTGGGGCGATGCCCGCAAGTGACTTGGACCAGGTGGTAGGCCTCTGCAAGAGGCGTGGTTTCGTGTATCCGAGCGCCGAGATCTACGGGGGTTTTCGCTCGTCCTATGACTACGGCCCCTTGGGATCGTTGATGTTGCGCAATGTGAAGGATGCGTGGGTCCGTGCCATGGTGCAAGAGCGCGACGACGTGGTCCTCATCGATGCGGCAATTCTTGGGCCACCGCAGGTTTTTGAAGCCAGTGGTCATCTGGCCAATTTCAGTGACCCGCTGGTCGACTGCACAGTCTGCAAGCGTCGTTTTCGCGAGGATCAACTGGAGGATCGGGAGTGTCCTCAGGCACGTAAGGGATGCACATTCACTGAGGCTCGGGCATTCAATTTGATGTTCCAAACCACTGCCGGTCCAGTGGAAGGTGCTGGTGCAACGGTGTACATGCGCCCAGAGACCGCTCAGGGCATGTTTGTCAACTTTGCCAACGTATTGCAGACGTCTCGAAAGAAGCCGCCGTTCGGCATCGCACAGGTCGGTAAGAGCTTCCGTAATGAAATCACGCCAGGCAACTTCATTTTTCGCACTCGCGAGTTCGAGCAGATGGAGATGGAGTTCTTCGTTCCGCCAGCGGAGAGCGCCACATGGTACGAGTACTGGTGTAAGGCGCGAATGCAGTGGTACATCGACTACGGGATTCCGGAGTCGATGCTGCGCATACGGGCACACGACGCGGATGAACTGTCGCATTACTCCGCTGGCACCAGCGATATCGAGTTCCACTTTCCCTGGGGTTGGGGCGAGTTAGAGGGAATTGCGCAGCGAACCGACTTCGACTTGATGCGACATGCAGAGTATTCAAAGCAGAAGCTCGACTATTTCGATCAGTCCACTAATGAGCGCTATGTGCCATACGTGATCGAACCCGCTGCAGGGGCCAATCGAACAATGGCCGCATTTCTTCTGGCCGCATACGACGAGGACGTGATCAACGATGAGAAGCGAACAGTCCTGCGCTTGCACCCACGACTCGCTCCCTATCAAGTAGCGGTTCTGCCGCTGTCGAAGAAAGACGAGCTCATGCCGGTTGCTCGAGAGGTATACGCGCGGCTTTCGAAGCGCTACATGTGTGAATTCGATGAGACGCAGGCGATCGGTCGCCGCTATCGCCGTCAAGATGAAATCGGTACTCCGTATTGCGTCACGGTTGATTTCGACACGCTCAATGACGACGCTGTAACCATTCGCGAGCGCGACACGACGGTTCAGGAGCGGGTGCCTCTCGTTGATCTTGAGCGCGTGCTGGCTTCGAAAATCGGTTTCTAGTCCTGTGTATCTCGAAGAAATCATTGCCGCGCACCGCACAGGGGCGCTCGGTGATACTCGCTCACTCAGTGCGCTGATCGATCAAGCCAAGAGGGCTGGGGAGACGCGGGGCTTTGTCGATCGTCTTCGTTCGGATACGCACACGGGTCTTGCGGTGATTGCCGAGATCAAGCGGAAGTCGCCGTCGAAGGGTGACCTCAATCCGCACCTCGATCCTGTTCGGTTGGCCAAGACGTATGAGTCTGCGGGGGCTTCATGCATGTCGGTGTTAACTGATCATCAATTCTTCGGGGGCTCAGTCGACGACCTTCAGGCGGCTCGTGCAGCAACCCAGCTTCCGGTGCTGCGAAAAGACTTCACCGTGAGTCTGCAGGATGTCTGCGACGCACGCTTGATGGGTGCCGATTGCGTGCTGCTGATCGTCGCGGCGTTGTCTCTGGGTGAACTGCGCGACATGCATACGTTGGCAACGGAGATCGGTCTCGATGTTTTGGTCGAAACACACGACGAGGCCGAAATCGAGCAGGCACTCGAAGTCGACGCGCGTATGATTGGCGTCAACCAGCGTGACTTGAAGACGTTTGAGGTGGATCATCAACGCGCGGTACGTGTTGCGCCGCTGATTCCCGAGGGTGTGCTCAAAGTTGCTGAGTCGGGCGTGCGGCATGAGCACGATGCCGCACACCTCCGTGCAGCCGGATACGACGCCATTTTGGTGGGCGAGACGTTGGTGGTCGCAGGTGATCCGGCCTCGACTCTGGCTTCACTGCGCATTCGCTAGGCAGGAGATCCACGAGTATCCAGCGCGCCATCGGTATGGTGAGCTTGTGTTCGTAAAGATCTGCGGCATCACCAGTGAGGCAGATGCGTTGTTTGCGGTGGCAATGGGAGCAGACGCTTTGGGCTTTGTGTTTGCTACCTCGCCGAGGCAGGTGTCCGTTGCGGCAGTGACCGACATCGTGAAGCGTCTGCCGCCGGACGTGGTCACGATCGGGGTCTTTCGCAACGAGCACCCTCGTCGAGTTGTCGAAATTGTGCAGGCATCGCGGCTTCACGGTGCTCAACTCCACGGCGCCGAGTCGGGCCAAATGGTGGCCGAAGTGGCCAGTGACGTGCGACTGGTGATCAAGGCAGTAGTGGCGGGAAGCCCCGATGCGCAGCGTGCGGGTGAGTTTGGGGCTGATGCCGTATTGGTCGATGGTCGCAACCCCGGGTCTGGGGAGCCGTACGACCGATCGCTACTCCAGGAATTTCCGCGCGGTGTGCGAATGATTCTCTCTGGAGGTCTTGATCCGGCCAATGTCACCGACGCGATTCATGAGGTACGGCCATGGGGAGTGGATGTGAGCACGGGCGTCGAAGCCGCCCCTGGGGTGAAGGATGCGTTGAAAGTGCGTACGTTCATCACAAATGCGCGCCGCGCCGCCGCCGAATCTGTCGAACCCTTGTTGTAACTCGACGGCGAGGTTGAACGACCTGCCCACTACATTGTTGCAATGCTTCAGGCCCCAGGAACCGATGGTCGATTCGGCGATTTTGGCGGTCGTTTCGTGCCCGAGACGCTTATTCCCGCCTGTCACGAACTTGAACGAGCCTTCGAAGAGGCGTGGGGCGACGCCGTTTTTCGTAGCGAATTAGACAGTTTGCTGAAGTCCTACGCGGGTCGTCCATCGATCATCACCGAATGCCACAATCTGGGTACGCGCCTCGGCCTCCGACTGCTGCTGAAGCGAGAGGACCTCAACCACACGGGATCCCACAAGATCAACAACGTGCTGGGTCAAGCACTCCTTGCCAAGCGCATGGGCAAACGGCGCCTGATCGCCGAGACGGGAGCCGGCCAGCACGGCGTTGCCTCTGCCACGGCTGCGGCACTGTTGGGGCTCGAGTGCAAGGTGTACATGGGCGCACTCGACATGGAGCGTCAAGCCCTAAACGTGTTTCGTATGCGTCTATTGGGTGCCGAAGTAGTCGCGGCCACGTCGGGTAGTCGAACGCTCAAGGACGCCGTTAACGAAGCGATGCGGGATTGGGTCGCGAGCGTCGAGACCTCGTACTACGCGATCGGCTCGGTAATGGGGCCTCATCCGTATCCGTATATGGTGCGGATGTTCCAAAAAGTGATCGGTGACGAAGCGTTCGCGCAATGTCGCGGCCTACTTGGTGGCGATGACCCAGATGCCGTTGTTGCCTGCGTGGGCGGCGGCTC
>Ga0164293_10002398_pt1 | contig 15897 bp, 8 predicted proteins | sample GEODES118metaG_FD_111487 | JGI IMG/M metagenome (GOLD analysis project Ga0164293, IMG submission 111487) | Eutrophic lake water microbial communities from Lake Mendota, Wisconsin, USA - GEODES118 metaG | ecosystem: Environmental > Aquatic > Freshwater > Lake | place: USA: Lake Mendota, Wisconsin...
ACAGACGTTTGACGAGCGAGGCATCGCGATCGAAAAAAGGCGACACAATGACGATGCGTTTCGGAGGCGAGTCAATGAGTTCGGCGGTGATGCGTTCCCACACGCTGCCCTGATAGCTATGGACCAATGACACCGTGTGTGAAAGGGCTTCGGCTGAGCCATCCGTCAGCCATGGCATCTCCTGCCCCAGTTCGGCGAGCCACTTTCGTGCGACCCGGGCGAGCTCGTCGCCTGCTGATTCGCAGGACTGTTGGAAGAATGCGAAGGCGTCCTGCGCCAGGCGGAGGTGCGCCGGATCGTCTTCCTCACCGCCGAACGGAAGAGCGTTGAGTAACTCGAGGTTTCCGGTACAGCCGGAACGAGTGAGGTTGTTGCTTCCGCAGAACACCTGTCCGCCGTCGTCGCGAGCGAAGAGATGGAGCTTCGGGTGGAAGACTCCTCGCGGGGCGCGGACGGGTACGACGAGATAGCGGCGATTGAGGAGGCGGGTCGGTGGATCGTCGAGGAGGAGCTTCCGCCATTGGCCGGCATCCATGAACACCACGATGCGGCGGGCGGTCGAGAGAGCCTTCGTGCGGAGCAGGCGATTCTCGAAGAAGACGGGATCGAAGTTGAACGTCGACATCACGGCGACGGATGCCGGAGCGACTTCGAGCAACTGGCTGAAATCAAGAAACTCCACGGGCACGCTCCGCTGCGAGTTCTGACTTCAGGAACGCCTTGCCTTCATTGGTGAGACGATGGGCGTCGTTGTGCTCCTCGATGAGCCGCAAGTCCGCGAGCAAGCGGACGGCGCTACGAAATCTGGCATTTCCCAACCCGATGCCCGTGTACGACTGCGTGGTCGTGATCCGTTCGCCGTCGATCGAAAGGAGGCACTTTTCGCCCATGCCGGTTCCCGTCTTTCGATAGGAGCCCTCCACGTGCTGGTCGGCGACGAATCGTTTGAGGGCGAACCTGGCCAAGTCGCCGAACGGCGTTGTCCACCAAGTGCCGCGGAAGCGATCTTCGTATCCTTTGAGAATGATCGGCGGCACGAGATCGAGGCGGGGATCCTCTCTCGCCATCTGCGAAAGCCAATTGTCATAAGGCGTATCCTTCCACCGGCAGTACCTCGCCATGGCCGTGGAGAGCAGAATGAGAGGGAGAGCCAGACCGGCCGTTGATCGAAGGTGATCGCCACTGCGGAGACGGCGCTCAAGCTCGCTTTCACCCAAGGGGCTCGCCACGTTGACCGCCGCTTCGAACGCTTCGCTCGTCTCACGGTCGAGCGGACCGCCCGGTACGCTCCCCGCCGAGAACAGCTCAGAAGGGCTCATTTCGACGAAGGGACGGGGCAGCGCGACGCCGACAGCATCGCCGACGAGGGCCTGCGTCGAACTCCCTGCCAGTCCGTCGACCATCGCATTGATCGTCGTGCCGCCGATACCCTGATCGCCGACGTGGGTCACGAGCCATGCGAACATCGCTTCCAGGGCGACGCCCATGAAGTGGTGGAACTGGAACATCCGCCATCGGGTGGCGATCTCGTCGAGCTCATCGGGGATCGTGACGCGAAAGCGCGACTTCTCGTACGCGAGCTGGCCGAAATAGGCGGCATCACAGAAGTTGGACTCGCTCAGGAGCCATTGCCCCGGGCTGAACTGCCGACAGAGTTCGAGTATCAGAAGGAGCGAACGGCGGCGGAAAGGATGGGCTTCTCCCTCCATCGGCCGCTTGGCGAAGAGCAGGTCGCGCACCAGTTCGCGGTCGGGGGCCCTCTCGCCCATGATCTCGCACAACCCGGTGCGGCTGGCGAACGACGTGAGCGACTTGACCGTGCAAGAGCCCTGTTTCGAGGCGATCGCAGTGGTTCCGGAAAGGCCGGCCAGTATGTCGTCGAGCCGTGAGGCGAGCTCCGCCCCGAGCGGCGTCAGCCGCGTGTTGGAGGCGGCGGGTCCGGGCTCCTCGTCATTTTCGACCGCGGCCGGTTCATCGCCATCGGCCGCGAAAACCCCGAGATCGACGAGGGATCGGAAATACTGGTCGAAAGCCACCGTCTTGGTGAAGTGATCGGCCCTTCGCAGATTGATCTCTTCGCGGCCCTTCTTGAGCCAGGTGGCCGCTCCCTCCGAACCGACGACACTTCCGCCGGCGCACGACTTTCCCGAGTGGAGCGACACGCATCCCAGGGCGAGCGCCTGCTCCCGTCGTCTGACCGCATCGGCGAGTGCTTCAGTCGGCTCTCGCTTGTTGGCGTCGTAGACGGCCCATGGGAGAAACGAGTAATAGCGTGCCCGGGGCGTCAGCGTCGTGATGCAATGCAGCAGTTGGCTCGCCATTCGCGTGGAACCACGAAGGCCGAGGCCCAGCGGGTCCTGGACATCCATGCTTTTTACCGCCGCGCTCCATCGCAGCAGCGCGTGGCCATTCTGTTTCTGCCGTGCCATGGGTCTGGGCCGCCGTGACCGGCTCATCCTGCCGTCAGAGGGGAATCCTTTGGTGCCGTGTCGGGAATCGCGAGCGCCGGTTCGACACATCGATACTGCACCGGTCGGCCGGACTTTCCGACTTCACCCGCTGCGACGAGGAGTGAGAGCCATTGCTTGGCAAGCGCCAGCGGGATCTTCAGGGCGTCGGCGATCTCCTTTTCGCGGTGCGGCTCGGCGAGCAATCCGAGGATGATCGGCTTGGCTGCATCGAAGAGGCGTTGCGCCGGGGTGGCAGGCGGTGCCTCGGGAAGCGACGGGGCGGCGGGGACGTCCCGAACCTCGCTCGGCTGGGTTTCCTCGACGAATGTCGTTGCCGGAAAGAGCGTGTTTTGTTTCGGCGTCGAACGTGTCGCCTTGGCAGACGCGATGAGTTCCTCGAGTCTTGCAGCGGACATCGGTTCGGGCCACGCGTGCGCGTTCCTGGCGAGCAGGGCCCGGTTGCCCTCCGGCGCCGCATCCCCATTCCGCACGTACAGCGGCGTCGCCTCCGATCGTCCGAGATGTTCGACGGCCCCGGCCCAGGTACCCCCGGACCCGTCCTCGCATCGTACGACCAGCGACGCCTCGGCGAGGCAGTGGACGAGTTTGTTGCGGCCCATCGCGTGTCCGACGTTGAATCGCGCCGCCGGATCGTACGGCGACACGAGCACGAGGCGGTCGTTCATGATCGGCGATCGGTTCGCCCTCTTGATCGCTTCCTTTTCGAGGGAATCGGCGAGCACGACCGCGGCGAATCCTCCGTCTTCAAGGCTGCCCCGCACCGCGGCGTCGTCGATGCCCCTCGCTCCCCCGGAGACGACCGACACGCGGACGCTCGCTGCGATCTTCCCGGCCTGCCTCGCCCAGGCCAGCGTGTCGTCGTCGGCGTCGCGCGATCCGACCACGGCGAGGCCCCGACGGGAGAGAATCTCGGCCCGGCCGCAGCCGTAGAGAATTGGCGGGCAGTCCTCCTTGAGCCGCTCCTTCCAGCGCCGCGGGTAGAGTTCGTCGGCCCTGCTGATGACCCAGATGGCCCGGGCGCTCCACCGCTCGACCGCCTGTGCCATCTGGAAGCCCCGGGAGAGAAGCTCGCGCAGCCGTCCGGCATCCACGACAGCCCCGCAGGCATCGATCAGATCGTCGGCGGAGGGGGCAATCAGGTCGGCAGGTTTGCGACCCAGTTCACGAAGCTTCCGTGCGAGCTGCTTGTAGTCACCGAGTGACAAGGGCCGGTGGCGGGCCGACCCCGGCCCGGCGATGAGAGGCGCCGTGAGGAGGAGAATCGCTTTTGTGTCATCGGAGAGCGTGGCGGTCATTCGTCGGATCCCGCGAGTGCCAGGGCCATCGGCCACACCTCTCCGGCGCCGTGCTCCCGCAGAACGGCCGCGGCGACGGTCATGGTCCACCTCGAGTCGACGACATCGTCCACCAGAAGCACCGGCCCGGGCCGCACCGCCCCCGCGTCGACGCCGAACGAACCCCGCACGTTGGCTTCCTGCTTGGGGCTGTTTTGCATCTCCTTCTGCTCCGGCGTGTCCCGAATCTTGACGAGCGCCGCGTGGAACGGCAACTGCAGGGCTTGGGCGAGCCTCCGGGCGAAGTCGGCCACCAGCGTCGGCCGACGATTCGACGGCACACATGTGACCCACGCCGGGGCCGGCGCGGGGCTCCATTTGCGGATCATGGCAGCGCTTGCCTCGACGAGCCGGTCGGAGAATCGATCGTCCGCGTACTTCCCTCGGAACACCTCGTCGCCCCATCCTGCGTCACGCCATGTGCACAAGGCGCGGCCGGCGTTTGCCTGCGAGGAGGCCGGGATGCGTTGGAGGTTCGACCATTGCTTTCGCGGGTCGAAGGGAAGCTCGGTGCGGCGGAGAAAGTCCGCGGCCTCCCGAACGGCCTCTTCGGTGACTTCCGCCGAGAGAGGCGGGAGCGTCGGAGCCGCGATCCCGGCGTCGTCCCCGTCGAGCGCGCGGATCAGGTGCCGCATGTGCTCCCCGAAAGGCAGGGCGACGTACGTTCTCATCTGCGCCTCCTCCTCCCGCCGCAGGGTGGTGAGCCGGGTGGCCCGTTCCCAGAAGGCCTCCTGGAGCGGGGCGGCGGTGAGTTGCCACTTCGACCCTTCCTTCACGACAGGGGCCGGCCGCTCGAGCGACAGGAGCGTCAGTGCCTTCTCGATCTGCGAATGGCGGATGTTGACTTTCGCCGCGATGTTGGGAAGCGACAGACCGTCGCCCGCCCGATCGAGGCACTCGATGATCGCTTCCACGTCGGCCCGCTTCGGGAATGCCGACTTGATGAACCAATCGTTGATCCGCGTCTCCTCCTCGCCGCTCAGGAGCACTCCCCGGGCCGACTCGATCGCGCGGCCGGCGCGGCCGACCTGCTGGTAGTAGTGCACGACCGATCCCGGCATCTGGTAGTGGATCACGAACGATAGATCGGGCTTGTCGTAGCCCATCCCCAGCGCCGTCGTGGCGACGAGAGCCTTGACCTCGTTGGCCAGGAGCATCTCCTCGCGACGCACCCTCTCGCCGGGCTCGAATCCGGCGTGGTATGCGAAGGTCCGAATGCCCTTCGAGACGAGAAAGCGGTTGACCATGTCGGCGTCGGCCACCGTGAGCGTGTAGATGATCCCGCTGCCCGGGAGTCGTGGGACCGTGTCGGCGAGCCATGCCAACCGCGACGCCTGATCCGGCAGCCGGATTGTCTGGAGCGTGAGCGAGGGCCGGGCGAGTCCGCCGCGAGAGACGTGGAGATCACGGCCGAGGATGGAGCGGAGATCCTGCATCACCCGGTCGTTGGCGGTGGCGGTGGTGGCGAGGAGGCGGGCATTGGGAGGCAATGTGGTGGCCGTCCGCTCGATGAGCCGGTAATGGGGGCGGAAGTCGTGGCCCCAGTCGGAGATGCAGTGGGCTTCGTCGATGACCAGGAGCGAAAGCGTCGGAGCAACGGAATTGAGGACGTCCTGGCGGAATTCCTCGTTGGCGAGTCGCTCGGGCGAAATGAGCAGGATGTCCACCTTGCCATCGACCACCTGCCGCGCGACGGAGCGCCACTCGTTCGGATTCGTGGAGTTGATCGTCGCGGCACGCACACCCATCCGTTCGGCGGCCGCGATCTGATTGCGCATCAGCGAGAGCAGCGGCGACACGAGCAGCGCCGGCCCGCCGCCCGCCTCTCGGAGGAGTTTCGTGGCGATGAAATAGACGAAGCTCTTCCCCCATCCGGTCTTCTGGACGACGAGCAGCCGCCCCCGGCCCTCGACCACATGGCGGATCGCGTCCTCCTGCCCGTCGCGAAACTCCGCGTCGGCGCGGCCGGCACCGATGCGGAGGAGTTCGAGGGCTCTGGCAGCGTCGTAGGTCGGCATGGGATCGTGCCCTGTCAGAAGGAAAGGCCGGAAGCTTCGATCGGCAGTTCGGCCATCGCCGCCGACCACACTCACCAACTGGGTAGGATTGCGTTCCCGAATCGGCCGCGTCCTACTCCTCGAGGAAGTAGTCGCTGTCGAGTTTCTTGACGACGTACGTCTGGGCGGGGGAACAGCCGACGTCGTGGAGGATCATCAGCCGGGCGAGCTTCTGGCCGTCGATGAGCACGATTTTCGTTTCGATCTGTTCCGCGTACTCGATGGCCTCGCGGGTGAACGTGCTCGTCGTCATGAAGACGCCCTTTCTGGCCCGCCGGCCGTGAAGGGCGCCGACGAACTTGTGGATCTCGGGCCTTCCCACCGTATTCCCCCAGCGCTTCGCCTGGAGGTAGATCGTGTCCAGTCCGAGCCGATCCTCGTGGATCAGGCCGTCAATTCCCTCGTCCGCCCCGGCCCCGGTGAGCCGTCCGGCGGCCTCGCCCCATCCGCCATAGCCCATGGCTTTCATCAGATCGAGAACGATCTTCTCGAAGAACGCCGGAGATCGATCGGCGATCTCATCGAGGAGCTGTGCGGCAAGCTCGTTGTTGATCGCTTTGAGGGCTTTGTCGAGAACGACTTCCGGCGTCTCGTCGCTGACTGCCGGCAGGGCCGCGGCCTCCGGAGGCGAGTCGTCGTCAGTCGACCTCAACTGCCGGAAGGCCCGGTACGACTCGTAATGGTCGAGAAACGCGACGTCGAGCGCGGTCGGGTTCGTGGCCAAGACCCGCCGGCCCTCGTCTGAAATCGTGAACACCCCGCGCCGAACGCGGTTCACGAGCCCGGCCCGCTCGAGATGGATCTTGGCCCAGCACAGCCGGTTCACGAACCGGGTCTGCGTGCCGCTGGGGAGAAGCTCCGCCCGCTCGGCGTCGGTGAGGGCGAAGTCATCGGCGATCGGTCCCCGCAGGGCGGCGAGGGTCCAGTCCTTGCCGTCGGCGGAGCGACGGAGGAGCGGGAGGAGGATTTCGTGGAAGGGGGGGATGGGCATGGGTTGGCTTGACTCGTTCGAGATGTGGGTCATTTCCCTGCGGGAAAGGCGCTTGTCGACGGTGGCCCGTTCGCGGGGGAGCCGTAGTGCTTCTGGATCGCCTCGACATACCGCTGCATGTTGTGGTCCGTGATGGTCGGCATCGCTTGGGCCTTGATCGGCTCGTCCGGCGAGACGAGTGCGAACTGGTCCTTCACCTGCTGCTTCAGGCGTTCGAACTCTTCCTCGGTGAGCGGCGTCGGGCCCTCCGCTTCCCCATCGTCCTGCATGACGGTGCCATCGTCGGCCGCGAAAGCCCGCATGGCAGGGGGGCAATACTCAGGGATGCCGTTCTTGACCCAGACGAGGCTGCCACCGCCGCGAAAGCCCGGCGCCACGCAGGGAACGACGTCTGCTTCGTTGACGATTCGCAGGTGTCGGCCCATGAACGTCTCATTGACGACGCGGGCGCAAGCCGGCGTGAGGAGCAGCGGTTGCCCGAACGTCATGACGCCACGGACCGTGACCGTGCCCCGGCGTTCCAGGTCCGCGGCGCAGAGCACCGCCATGGCTCCACCGAGGCTATGGCCCGTGATCCACACGTGCGAAACCGCTTTCTTGTCGAGAATCTTTCGGACTTGATCGGCGACGCGGTTGTAATGGCCGAGGAATCCGCCATGCACCACTCCTTCCGGGATATCGCCGCGTGAGGTGTTGAGATTGGCGAACCAGTCGCCAATGTCGTCAAGGCCGTTGGTGCCCTCGAAGGCGATCACGGCTTCCTGGCCGGCGGTCATGACGACGCCCTTCGCGGGACCATTCTCGATCACTTCATGGGTCGGAAACCCGAGCTGGGGAATGGACGTCGTCATCTGCTCCCGGGCCTGGTACGCCGTCGCGGCGCAGCGGACCAGATCGACGGCGGCTGGCAGGCGCTCTGCCTGCTGGCTGTTCCATGGCTCGCGGAGCCGGGTCAGAACATCGGGCGGCAGCTCATGGGCTGGAACCGGCTTCACATCGACGGCATCGCGTGTCTCGGTCGGAAAGAAAAGGATCCCAAAGCAAATAGGAAGGGTGAGCATGACGGCTGCAAGCGTCAGCAACCTCGCCGTCGGCTGCCATGTTGTGGGGAGCGCCTGGATGCCAAGGCAGACCAGCACTAGGCCAGCGAGCGACCAACCGCTGATGGCGCATCGACTCACCCACTCCGCCAGACGCGGAAACCATGCCACGATGCCTGCGGCGATGGCGCTGAAGCCGAGGAGAATCGCGAAGAGCGGCAGGTAGGTCTTCATGGGGTTGGGAAACTCGGGGGAGGACTCCGACCTGCTCTAGGTAGATCGTGGCCCAGCAGAGCCGGTTCACAAACCGTGCCTGCGTGCCGCTGGCGAGGACCTCCACCCGCTCGGGGGTGGGAAGCCGAAGTCACTCGCCAGGACCCGCGGGGCGGCGGGATGGGCGATTTGGTGCCGCCGGCGGATCGACGGAGAAGTGGAAGGGGAATTTCGTAGACGGGGAGTTAGTCAATTGACAAACCAGTTGTTGACGAACACCAGGGACATGCCTGCGCCCTTGACGCCAAGACGCAGTCAAGGCTGGTAACGGTGATCCTGTGCGCACTGTAATGTGTCTTTTGATGACATCGACGAATGAAGTCTCAGCGTGGCATGAAGTAAAAAAGGCCCCCCGTAAGAATAAGGCCCCAATAGATAATCATTGAGTTTGAATACATGGCCGCCTGCCAGTTCGCGTAATCATTCACGTATGCCTTAGGATCCATGAAGAAGTTAGTTGGCCCTTGTGAATCCGCAACATCGCCGAACATGCGAACAAACTTCCTCTCCAGAGAAAGGTAGTAGGCGTCAAAAAACCAGAACGAGACTGCAGAAAAAGTCGTTATTAGGAAAATGCCTTTTTGTGGATTGCCGTCGTTCGTGGCGAGCAGCGCAGCAGTTATGGCAATGCACCATGCCTTGGCCAAAAAAGAATTCCCGTTTAGTCGGGTTATGGTGTTCGAAATGAATTCCAGGTGCTTTATTCTGTCGGGGTTCATTTGGTCTCCTTATCGGGGAAAAGCCCGTAGAGAAGGTCGAGTGAATGCTTGCCGGTCCTGCTGTAGGTTTTAGACCGTCTCCATCGATCTAAGTCGCTTGAGTCGATCTGCTTTGTGTGGCGAAGTTGCTTTGAGATGTCGTATATTGGCGTGAAGTCTCTGCGTTCAGACGCAATCCGGCCTTCGCTTGCGGCGGCCGTTTTTGCCCTTCGGTGATAATCTGGCGACCGACGCTGGATCACCTCCGCCACTGAAAGTTCAGTGAAAATCCATGGGGAGTAAGTCGCAGCATTTGTCGCAGCCTGCTTGGCAGAAAGGGATTTTGGTGTGTTCAGGAAAATGAGGCACTCGCAGGAATCGATCATCGATGTTAAAGCATTTGCCAGCATCAGGTACACATGGCTAGTCGTGCCATTGCGCCTGTCGTAGTTATAGGTGCGGCCGTCCTCGTTTCGGCAATGCTCATTGTCGACTTCTCTGAGAAGGTCGCGTGCGTGGCCCCAGACTGCTGAGTCGATGAAGGACGCGAGGTCAAAGTGTTTCTTTAGCCAAATGGCTAAGGCGGTGGCCAGTTCAATATCGCCATGGGAATGTGATATAAAAACATCGCTTGCTTGTGCAGGAAACCAGTAATTAATTATGTCGCCTGCGGTGACTGACGCGTTCGGTGCGAGTTTGGTGTTGATGTATTTAAGGGAAGTGGCGGCGTCCGTTTCTTGTTTTTGTTCTACGGTGCGTTTGCTGGCTGTGCGTTCAAGCAGCACTTCCGTATGTGTGTCGCGTTGGAAGTAATCGTCATTGACTTGTAACGAGAAGCTGGCGTACATCGTGGGATGACTTGGGAGGATGGTGTAGGAGAAAGCAGTAGAACCGAAAGATTGCTTTTCTGTGAGAGGAGTAGCGAATCGACGAAGTTATGATCGTTGCCGACAGATATGGCAGTGGAGTGAGGAAATGTTGTCACGCGTCCGATACCCCCCGCTCGCCTCCTCATCCTTTCGCTTCACGATCGGGAAGGAATCCATGATGTGCTCAATGGCGTGTCTCGGGGTCGGGAGTTTTTCGCGGAGGGCGGGGGGCGTGTCGCGGGCCCATTCGTCGTCTGCCCCGAGGTACAGGCGGAAGAAGGCGGCGTCGAGTTCGCAGCGGAGCTGGAAGCGTCGCTCCTCGTCCCACCCGAACGGGGGCCCAGTATAGCCGCAGTCGCGGGCGAACGGCTCCAGGTCCCACGACGTGTACGTGAGTTCGAGGATTCGGGGGAGGAGCCACTCGGAGACGGTCTGGCCCGGGGCCCAAGGGCAGGCTTGCGTGAAGAGGGCCGGGGCGGGGACGGGGAACTGCTTGAAGTAATTGTATGTGAGATTCGATCCCCCGACTTTCTGCCGTGAGAGGTAGTCGAGGGCGAATGAAGTCAAAGCCCCGTAGACACACGCAAGCAATTGAGGCGGCTGGTCGCTCAAGATGATGTTGAGCGAGTCGCCAGCTCCGAATCTCGGCATTAGGCTCGCGATACACGTTCGCGAGTCGCTGTTTCGGCAAATCTTCCGCCAGCCCATGAGCCACTGCCTCGCGGACTTCGTCGCGAGCGCTCTAGAGACTTCTTTCTCTGCGACCCAGTATTCAGGCTGCACGAGATGGTGCGGGTCGGCGTGGGCGGCGGCGTCGAGGCGGGGGAGGGCTCCAACGTTGAGTTGGGCCTGCGTGGCCCCCTCGTACGTCGAGAAACGATGATCGAAGTGGTTCACCATTTTCGCTTCGACCAGCGGCAGATGTCGGCCGAGCGGGCCGTCCCAGACGTTTCCAGTGAGGGTCTGGCCGGCTGACTCCATGTCGGCACGGCTGCGGAAGAGGCCGGAGTCGTTGGCCATGTGGAACATTGCCATGAAGCTCAAGCCCCATGGATTCCCGTCTGGCTTCCGCTCGTCCCATAGGACGCCGGTGCGGCGGTAGATGTACTTGTTGAGCTCCGCGTCGACGAGCGAGCGGAACGTCGGGCAGGTGCGGGTGTTGGGGTTGAGGAGGGCAAAGTCGTCAGGGGTGAGCGTGAAGTGGCGGCTCTTGTCGGCGAGGGCCGTCGTCTGGCGGGCGAAGAAGAAGAGGTCGGCGGCCTTCGACGGTCCGAGGGAGAACATCACGAAGGCGAATCGGTGGTCCACTCCCTGGAACAGCTTCTCCTCGTTCTCGAAGTGGTAGAGAGCGGCCAGCCTGCTCGTATCGACGAGATGAGAGAAAAACGCCTTGGTTGTGTCGTCTGTGGCAATGCCCGGCGGCACGAGGAGGCTCGATCTCCCCTTCTCGCCGAGAACGCGGAGAGAGAGCTCCGAAAACACGGCGTACGTATTGATGTCGCCGACACCGCAGAGTGGAAAACGGCCACTCTCGCGAAGAAACTTGCTCACGCCCTGCGACTCTCGCGACGCCTCGCACCACTCTGTCCAAAGAGCAGGATTCGACTCCGGCAGGGCTGCGATGAGCTTCTTCCGGGCCGCGGCGTTCTTGGCCTCGGCGATCTCCGGGGCCCGGGTGCTGAAAAACTCTTGCTCTTGGAGCTTCACCCGCTCCCAGACAGGGTTCCCGAGCACGCAGTCAAACCCGCCGCTCCACCCCGCCGCCTGCGGCACCGACGCCGGCTCTCCTGCTGAGGCCGGCTGCGGCTCCGCCGCAGCCGCATGAAAAACTTCAGGGAACTCGAGGTGCCAGTGGAAAAACCGGTACTGCTCGGCGAGGCGGCGAACCTCGTCGATGAGCCAGGCCGGCTGGCTGCGGGGATTGGCTTCGATCGCCCGAAAGACCTCTTCGGTGAGCGGGAAGTCGAAGTCGGCCGTCTTCTTCCACACGAAGGCCGCGCACCAGGAGTCGGCGAGGAGCCGGCCGGAAAGATAATCGCTCGAGCGGACGAGCGACTCGTACTGCTGCTGCTTTGCAGCCACTTGCTCGATGGAATCGTCGGGGAGTGCGGCCAGAGATTGAAAAACGCTCGTGAGGTTGCCGAGCTTCAGCGGCTGGCTGAAGAGCGACTTCTGATGCTGCTTGGCGTCTTCCCGCTCGCGCTTGTTTGCCTTGCGGAACTGCGTGCAGAGCTTTTTGTCGTCTCCCTCGATCGCGTCAAAGGCCTCGTCGGGGATGCCCTTTTCGAGGAGGGCCGGCGTGGCCCCCAGAAGGCTGTTGCCCACCTTCACATGGTGGTCGAGAAACGACAGCGGCTTCCCCGGCTCCATCGACTCGAGCCACAGGGCCACGCGGCAGAGCTCGGCAGCCATGGGGTTTAAGTCGACGCCGTAGAGGCAGGAGCGGATCGTATCGCGGAGGGCGGTGCGATAGGCCTCCGGGCTCGGCTCGGTGTCGCCGGTACGGACGGCTGCGAGCCGCTTGGCAAGCCGATGAGCGGCGCCGATGAGGAAATGGCCGCTGCCGACGGCCGTGTCGACCACCTTCAAGTTGAGAAGCGTCTTCTCGGCTTCGGGGCCGCGTTTGCCAGTGAGGCGCTCGGCAAGGAGGGGCTCGAGGGCGGTGTCGAGACAAACTTGGACGAGCGAATCGGGGGTGTAGTGCGAGCCGGAGGTCTTCCGCTCGTTCCCCTGCGAGACCTCCAGTTGAAAACGCTTATCGGGGCTGGGGGCGGCAGGGTCGATCTCAGGGTGGAGCTCGAGGAGCTGCTCGTAGACGCCGCCGAGCTCTTCGCTGCCGAGGTTCTTGTAGTCGACGGGGCGACGGCCCTCCTTGTCGACGATGTACGAAAGGGCCCGGACGGCGGCGAGGATCGCGTGGTTGGACAGCGTTGACTCCCCAAGAAGGCCGATCGACTCGGCCGACCAGAGATAGCCGCCGAGGGGGGCGACTCCGAGCTGCGGCAGGCCGGCAGGGCCGCCGAGGCCCTTCATGATCACTTTGAGCGACTCGAAAAGGTCGGGGTGGCGGTTGCCACGGAGCCGGCCGGCGAGTTCTTGGAGGCGGGCGGCGGAGTAGTGCTTGCGGTAGGTGTCGCGAGCGGTTTTCGGGGCCGCTGGGTCGAGGAGGAGATCGCGGCCCTCGGCGACAAACAGGAAAACGAGCCGATAGACGAGGCGGAGAAGCTGCCGGTAGTACTCCTGCTTGTCGAGGGCTCCGGAGGCCAAGGCGGCCTTCAGGGGCTCGTTCTGGGGGCGGGCGAGGAAGCCGCGGCCGAGGGCTTCAATCGCCCGGCGGACGCCGTCGCTCAGCTCGCCGAGGACACGCGTGCCGACGGAGGTGCCCTCGACGTGCCACTGCTCAATAAAACACTGGTGCGGCTGGCCGTCGGCGGGGACGTCGAAGCGGGTGGCGTGGAGGACGAGCCAGAGGAGGCGGAAGTCGGAAAAACTCTGCCCCTTGAAGATGCCCTCGAGGTCGAACTCCGCAAACGCCTGCCGCGTCATGCTCACGTTGTCACGGAGGAGGCGCAGCTGGCGGCCGTTGGAGACGATGGCCCACAGGGCCTCGTCGCTGCGATTCAAAAACTCCTGGGCGAGCGAGTGGGGGGCAGACTTGCTCGCGCCGGTCACGCCACTGGTGCGGCGGTCGAGCGGAACGTTCGCTCCCACCAGGTGCACCGGCAGATGCTTCCACTGATGGGAGACGGGGTAGGAGGAATCGTCGATCACCCGGGCAGTGGGCGTGGCGGTGAGTGAGCCGTAGCCGAGCTCCTGGAAGAGGTAGCGGAGCCACGTTTTGAACGTCGGGGCGGCGGCGGTGTCGGCCGGGTCGGCGGCGGCAAGCTCCTCGGAAAACGCCCGATGAATGTCGAGAAGACGCGTCCAGCTGCGGGTGATCGCCTCGCCGAGCCGTTCGCTCGCGGCAAGGCCGTAGTCGGTGCCCGCGAGGCCCGGGAGCTTTGAGTCTTCAATCGCGACGCGCGAGAGCACGTCGGCCGGGAGCATCGGCCCGGTCGTGCGGATGTGTTGAAAGGCGAACTCGCGACGCTTCTTGGCCATGTTCGTCACGCCCCCGCCGGCAGAAGGACGTAGACACCGATCACATCGACCGGCAGCTGCGGGCGGACGTCGTACTTGAGCCCCTTGATGCGGCTCTCGTCGCGGAGCTGGCGATGGAGGGCAAGGAGCGCTGCGGCACGCTCGGTCGCGAGGGACTCGAGGCCTGCATCGAGCGAGCCGCGGGCCTCCACTACCTTCGACACGAATGACCGCACCTGGTCGGGGGCGATGTTGGCGTCGGGGGTGGCCGCGAGGAGCGCCTCGGCTTGTTCGCTTGAAAGCCACGAGGGATTGTCTGGGGCTCCCTCGAAGGCCGTGATGCAGCACTCCTCGGCGAGCAGCTCACGGGCATCGCCGCCGACGGAGCGGACGATGTGGTGTCGGAGGCGAACGAGGAGGAGCGTTGTCCGCTTGGCGACGGCCTTGGTGCGAATCGCGCCGCTGCGGGCGGCCTTCGCCGATTCGGGGTCGTCGATCGCCGTCCCGACCAGATGGCTCGCGAGCGTCTCCACGAACGGATGGGTGCGGCCGAGGAGCAGCGTCTTGTCGACAATCGGCAACTCGAAGATGGCATCGAACTTTTCTTGTATTCCCTCCGGCAAGGCTGCCCGGAAGCCTGGGTCGGCCGTCGACAGATCGATGGCCAGGGCTTCTCGGCCGTGGGCCTTCGTGACAGGATTGGCGACGCCGCCGAGGGCTTCGACGGCGAGCCTCACAAACCGGGCGACGTCGACCGACTCGCCGACGGCCCGGCAGGCCGCAAGCCAACTGGCGGCGACGTCGGTCTTGATCGCTTCCTGGGCGAACATCGTCCGCGTCCGCTTCGAACGCTCCGCCTCCCGGTCCCATTCGCCGTGGAGACTTGTCTTCGTGGGGGCGAGGTATTCCTGGACGCCGGGGAGGAGCTTCTGGGTCTCCTGGGCGCCCCGCATCAAAAGCCCCTCGAAGATCGCCTCGATCACCTTCTCCGTGTTCACCGGCACGGGGACCGAGACGCCGAGGGTTTTCTGAATGCTGCGGTGCTTGTTGATGAGGATGTCGAGGACAATGCCGTCGATGCCGTTGTCCTGGCCGTAGAGGAACGCAATCTCGACGGTGGGCTGCTTTTGCCCGTAGCGATCGACCCGTCCCTCTCGCTGCTCGTGCCGCGTTGGATTCCAGGCGAGGTCGTAGTGAACGACGGCGTCGAACGACTCCTGGAGGTTGATGCCCTCGGAGAGGCAGTCGGTGGCCACAAGGAGCCGGCGGTCGTGCTGGGCGAGCTTCTCGACCCGTTCCTCGCGCTCTGGCGGCGGGAGCGTGCCGGTGATGCAGTCGATCTCCGGTCGCTGTTTTCCATTCAGGGCGTCGCGGAGGGCCGCGGCGACGTACTCGGCAGTGGGGATATAGCGACAGAAGACGATCGGATTGCGGCCCCGCTTCAGCATCTCCTTGAGGAGCTTCACGAGCGTGGCGAGCTTGGTGTCGCCGGCCCCCTGCAGGGCGGTCGCCCGAGCGGCGAGCGCACGGAGCCGCTTCCTGTCGGAAGGGGTAGGGGAATCGTCGACCTCGGCACCGGCCGGTGCGTCGTCTGGCTCGTCGGCGTCGTCAGTGTCGCCGTCCACGGCTGCGGCCCGGCCGAGCTCGTCCACCTCTTCTTCGGTGGTGCTCGCCAGGCCGCGGGCCCGGTTGGTGAGCGTGGCGGCGGCCGCAGCGGGGCTCGAGGAGAGGCTGCGCAGGAGGGCAATGGCACTCCACCAGCGCACCCGCTGCCGGCGTTTGTCTTCCCCGGCGACGCTCACAAGCTCACGGGCAAACTCGAGGCAGTCTTCGAAGAGTGACTTTTCCTCCGGGGCGAGCTTGTAGGTGTGGTCTTTTTGAAGCTCGCGGATGGGGAAAGGGGTGTTGGCGTCGAGGTAGGCCTCGATGTCCTTCCGCCGGCGCTGGATAAAAAAGCCGGCGAGCCGACGGCGATCGGCCTCGTGCTCCGGGCCTGAAAGATCTTCGGGAAGGTTTGCGAGTGACTCGTCGAGAAGCCCAACGAGCGACCGAAACGCTCCCTCGTTGCCGCTGTGGGGGGTGGC
>Ga0164293_10002400_pt1 | contig 15882 bp, 20 predicted proteins | sample GEODES118metaG_FD_111487 | JGI IMG/M metagenome (GOLD analysis project Ga0164293, IMG submission 111487) | Eutrophic lake water microbial communities from Lake Mendota, Wisconsin, USA - GEODES118 metaG | ecosystem: Environmental > Aquatic > Freshwater > Lake | place: USA: Lake Mendota...
CGAAGCCCACGGCCACGGGGGTGTCGCCCAGGTCCTTGAGCTGGTGCACCAGGGGTTCCACCCGCGATTCCAGGGTGGTGCGCACACCCGTCACCCCGGTGACGCTCACCAGATAGGTGAACCCGCGGCTGGCCTGGTGAATGCGGGCCATCCGCTCGGCTGGGGTGGTGGGGGCCACCAGCAGCACCAGATCCAGACCGTGGGCGGCGGCAATCGCCGAGAGCTTCTCCCCTTCCTCCAGGGGCAGATCGGGCACCACCAGGCCGGCGGCACCGGCGGCAGCTGCATCGCGGCAGAAGGCCTCCATGCCGCGGTTGAGCAGGGGGTTGCTGTAAGTGAACAGCACCACCGGGATGGTGAGCTCGCCCTTGAGGGAGCTGAGCATCTCCAGCACCCGGGCCGGGGTGGTGCCACTGGCCAGGGCGCGGCTGGCGGCGGCCTGGATCACAGGACCGTCGGCCAGCGGGTCGCTGTAGGGGATGCCCAGCTCGATCAGGTCGGCGCCGTTGGCCTGCAGGGCCAGCAGGGCGGCGCGGGTGCCGGCCAGATTCGGGTCGCCCGCCATCAGAAAGGGCATCAGGGCGCAGGTGCCCTGGTTGCGCAGCTGCTGGAAGCGCTGCTGGATCAGGGTGGCGGCGGCAGTCACAGCAGCGGCGAGTTCGGGCGGTCTGGCTGCGAGCCTATGCCTCGCTCGGTTGCTCCTCTTGCGCAGAGGCCTGTTCGAGCAGGCGCTGCTGTTCCTCAGGGCTGAGGGCGGCGAATTTGCGCTCCAGCACCTCGGCGGTGTGGGCGTCGTAGGCGGAGCGGTAGCTGCGGCGCTGCTGCATGTAGGTCATGTTGCCGGTCACGGCCCTGAGCAGGTAGGAGGCTGTCCACCCCAGCACCAGCACCATCAGCAGGGAGGATGCGGCGATGCCGGCACTGAAACCCTCGAAGCCGTTGGCCTGAAACAGCCCGTATCCCAGAGCGCCGAGGCCCAGCACCGCCAGGCCGAGAAGGAGAGATTGACCCTTGGTCACCGGCTGCCCTGCCCGGCCATGCGCAGGTTGATGAACGGCGCGAACAGGATCAGGCCCGGGAAGAACAGGAACACCAGTCCATACACCCCGAAGCGCTCCAGCTTGCCCATGGTGGTCCAGCGCTTCACCATCCAGGCGTAGAGGGCCAGGGGCACCACCACCAGATAGGCCATGGCCAGGGCCCCGTAGAGGCCGAGCAGCAGCAGCAGATCGGGCGTGAACGTGTCGAGAAGCGGCTGGAGGAACCCGGGCACGGCGATCTGGCGGAATGGAAGGACGGTGGGGCTAGATGGGGGTGGGAGCTGGGGCTGGGTGGTGAACGGTGGTGCGCCCGGCGGGATTCGAACCCGCACTGGAGTCATTTTAAGTGACCTGCCTCTACCGGTTGGGCTACGGGCGCTGGCGCGCTGGGAGTCTATGGGCTGCTCTGGGGCGCCAGGCTCCGGTGCCAATGGCAGAGCGGGCCTGCCCCGGCGCCGATGGCCAGGCCTCTGCGCAGGGCTCCGGTGACGAAAACCTTGGCAGCTTCGATGGCCGGAACCAGCGCCAGCCCCTGGGCCAGGCCGGCGGTGATGGCCGCCGCCAGGGTGCAGCCGCTGCCATGGGTGTGGCGGGTGTCGATCGCCGGGCTCACCAGCCACTTCAGCCCTGCGTCGCTGCACAGCAGGTCGCGGCCCCGCAGCTCGCCCATGCCGCCCCCCTTGATCAGCACCGCGCGACAACCGAGCTGGATCAGGTGCCGGGCGCAGTCCTCGATCTCCCGCGGGGTGCTCAGGGTTCGACCGCTGAGCAGCTGAGCTTCGTGCAGATTGGGCGTGATCAGGCTGGCCAGGGGCATCAGCGCCGCCATGGCCCGCACCGCCTCCGGCTCCAGCAGCACTGCTCCTGCCCGGGACACCATCACCGGATCGATCACCCGCGGGGCCTGGATCGAGCTGATCACGGCGGCGGTGGCCTCGATCAGGGCGGCGTTGAGCAGCATGCCGGTCTTCACTGCGGCCACCGGCAGATCCCGGCTCACCGCCTCCACCTGGGCGGTGAGCGCCGCGGGCGGCAGCCCGTCCACCCGCTCCACGCCGCAGGTGTTCTGGGCGGTGAGGCAGGTGATGGCGCTGCAACCGTGCACCTGCAGGGCGGTGAAGGTCTTGAGGTCGGCCTGGATGCCCGCCCCGCCGCCGGAATCGCTGCCGCCGATGGAGAGCGCCACCGGGGGCTGCAGCAACCGGGGCGTTTCCGCTGGGGGCATGGAGGTGGGCATCAGGACGGCATGCAGCGCGGCGTGGCTTTCACGGGAGCGGCTTGATTCAGCTGCCCGGCAGGCTGGCCAGGGCCTCACTGCTGCCCATCACCACCAGCAGTTCCCCGGCGGCCAGCACGTGCGATGCCGGTGGGTTCACGGTGAGGTGGTTGTCCGGACCGGCGGCCAGCACGTTCACGTTGAAGTTCTTGCGCAGATTGAGGTCGCGCAGCGAGCGGCCCACGAAGGAGCTGGGCACCCGGATCTCCTCGATGAAGTTCTTGTCATCGAGGCGCAGCCGCTCCAGCAGGTTGGGCCGCACCAGCTCCATCCCCAGCCGATGGCCCTGCATCTTGGAGGGGAACACCACCCGGTCGGCGCCGACCCGCTGCAGCATCTTCATGTGCAGGTCGTTGGTGGCGCGGGCGATCACCTGCTTCACCCGGCTGCCCTCGCTGTCCTTGGCGATCAGGGTGGCGGTGATGCTGGCCGAGATCGGCTCACTCATCGCCACCACCACCGTCTCCACATCCAGCACGCCTGCCTCGCGCAGGGCTTCCTCGTCGGTGCAGTCCACCACCCGGGCCTGGATGGCCGGATCCACCTGGCGCAGCGCATCCACAGCTTTCTGGTCGCTGTCGATGGCCAGCACATCGGCGCCGGCCTTGATCAGCTCGCTGCACACGGCGGTGCCGAAGCGGCCCACACCGATCACGGCGAAGCCGCCCCGGGCTGTGCCCTCGGCAGGGTTCCAGTGCCACCAGTTGCCCATGGTTTCAGATGTAGAGCTCTTCACGGGGGTAGCCCACCCGCGGTTGGGGTCTGCTGCCGTACACCGCTGAGAGCAGCAGGAGGATGCCCAGTCTGCCCACGAACATGCCCACCATCAGCACCAGTTGACCCCAACGGTTCAGTTCGGCGGTGACACCGAGATCGAGGCCCACGGTGCCGAAGGCGGACATGCAGGTGAACAGCTTCTCCAGAAAGCTGAAGCGCTCGAGCCCGGATGGGCCGGAGGAGGTGGGCCCGATGCCCAGCACCAGGGCCATCAGCAGCATGAACAGCAGGGAGGCGATGGTGACGCCGATGGCTTTCAGCACCACGGTGGCCGGGATCTGGCGCTGATGGATCACCACCACCTGGCGGCCCTGCAAGGTGGAGCGGGTGGCCCCCATCAGGGTGGCGAAGGTGGTGGTCTTGATGCCACCCCCGGTGCCGCCAGGGCTGGCGCCGATGAACATCAGCACGATCAGCAGAAGCAGGCCGGCGTCAGAGAAGGTGGCGGTGGACAGGGGTACGGTGTTGAACCCGGCGGTGCGGGCACTGATCGCCTGAAACAGGCTCACCTGCAGTTTCTGGATCCACTGCAGCGGCTGCATCACCCCGCCGGTGGCGAACTGCTCGGTGAACAGCAGCCCGAGGCAGCCCACCACGATCAACAGGCCACTGCTGCGCAGTACCAGCCGGGTGTGCAGGCTGAGGCGCTTGAGCCGGTTGAGCCGGTTGCGGTTGCTCCAGAGGTCGTTGATCACCCGCCAGCCGATGCCGCCCACCACCACCAGGGCCGCGACAGTGGCATTCACCACCGGGTTGTCGCGGTAGCGGCTGAGGCTGTCGCTCCATAGGCCGAAGCCGGCGTTGTTGTAGGCGCTGATGGCATGGAACAGCGCGGCCCAGAAGCGCCTGAGCGGGTCGCTGATATCGGTGAAGCCGAAGCTGTAGAGCACCAGGGTTCCCAGCAGCATCACGCAGCCCCCCGTGATCAGGATGCCGTTGAAGGTGGGTCCGATCCCCCCCACGCCGAACTCATCGAGGGCGCGGCCCTTGTCCACCCTGGCGCGCAGGCCTGAATGCCCTTGCACGAAGCCCTGCAGAAAGGTGGTGATCGCCATCAGTCCCAGCCCGCCTGTGATCAGCAGGGCCAGCAGCAGCAGCTGGCCCACCAGCGTGAGCTCCTGGCCCACATCAATGATCGAGAGGCCGGTCACCGTGATCGCCGAGGTCACCGTGATCGCCGAGGTCACCTTGAACAGGGCCTCCCAGAGCCCCACGCTGTCATCGGAACAGATCGGACTGGCCATCAGCAGGGTGCCCAGGGCGATCACGATCAGCCCCGTGATCACGGTGAACTGGGGCACCGTGAGCTGGTGACGCCAGGCCTGAAGCGCTCCCCAGCGCTGTTGCAAGGGGAGAATCGTCATTCAGGCAGGAGACGGGTGGCAGGCAGAAGCCACTCAGGAATCCTGCGTCGGATGATTCGAGCTCCCAAACCTTAGGACTCAGGTTCGGGCCAGACGATCGGGGGCCCACTGGGCGATCAGGCTCTCCAGGCGGGTGAGCTGGTAGCGGGTCTGCTCGTTGGGCGATTGCTGGTAAGCGAGACGCAGGCTCTGCCATTCCGCATCAAGGGCGAACAGCACGGGATGGTTGTCGTTCAAGGCGCCTTCGGCGGTTGCCAACAATCTTAAGTGATTCTTAAGTGGTGCTGCCACTGTCGCTACGAGGCAGGGGGCCGTCGCGGTCGGAGCGGAACACCAGGTGCATCTCCTCGAGGTGCTGCTGGCAGAGGGCCACCAGGCGTTCCAGCACGGCCAGGGTCTGGGGTGCCCCCAGCCCCATCGATTCGCGGCTGAGCAGAACCAGCTCCAGGGTCTTGCTGCTTCCGGGTTTGGACTGCACGTCGGCGAACAGCTGCATCCGCTGGCTGTCACCGCCCTGGCGCAGCAGGGCGCCCAGGTGGCTGGTGGTGCGGTGGTCCACCTCCGCACCGAGCTCCCTCAGGACCGGCTCCAGGCTCTGGAGAATGGCGACCGATCCGGACGGTGTTTCGGACGGTGCTTCCTGCCCGTGCCGCTGGTTGGTTTCAGCTGGGCACCGGGGCTGCAGAACCAGCAGAAACCGGGCCATAGAGCTGTGGATCGGCTAAGACGCTACAGCGTGAGGTCCCTGGATGCCGGCCCCAGCTCGTGCCGCCATTGCCGTGATCGGGGCTGGCGTGGCCGGTTGCGCGCTGGTGGCCCAGCTCCGGCGGCTGGGCTTTGCTGGAGCGATCTCCCTCTGGGAAACAGGCCGGGGCCCGGGAGGGCGGGCCGGCTCCCGCCGCAGCCGCACGGACGCCGGCCTGGTGATCAACCATGGCGCCCCCCTTCTGAACATCACCGGTGCGGCAGATCCCGCCCTGCTGCAGCCATTGCTGGCCGCTGGTGCGCTTGAGCCCTGGTGCGGTCCGGTGGCGATGCTGGAAGGAGAGAGTCGCCTGAACATCGGCCGCCCCGATGCCCTCGGTCTGGGCCGGTTGTTCCAGGGCCGTGGCGGTATGGATCAGCTCTGCCAGGGACTGCTGGCCCTGGCGGGGGCCGCTGGTCTGCACAGCCGCTACAGCACGTTCGTGCGCCACCTGGAGGTGGGGCCTGAGGGCTGTTGGCGGTTGCGCGCCAGCGACGGTGCCTTGCTCGGTGAGGCCGACTGGCTGTTGCTCAGCGGCACCCTGCTGGCCCACCCGCGCTGTCAGCAGGTTCTGGGCTGGCCCGATGTACCCCTGGCCGAGGCGGCCTCGAGCCTCGGCGACTGGCAGCTGGACCACGTGCTCACCACCCTGGCGGGGGTGCGCTTCGAGGCACGCTCGAATCTGCTGCTGGTGTTCGCGCAGGAGCCGGCCCGGGCCTGGCGGGCGCTGCCGTTCCGGCTGGTGAATTTCGACGCAGCCGCTCAGCAGCGCTGGGGCCTGAGGCGCCTGAGCATTCAGCCGCTGGCCGACGGCCGCTGTGCCGTGGTGGCCCATTCCAGCAACGCCTTCGCTGCCGACCATCTCGATGTGTACGGCTCCCGCTCGGCGATCGCCCGGTTGCTGGAGGTCCCTGTGCAGGCCGCCAGGGAAGACACGGTGATCCGGTTGTTGGCGGAGTCCGTGGTGCAGTGTCTGGCCCCTTGGATCACCGGAATCGATCCTGACGCCGCTTCACCCCAGCTGATGCGCTGGGGTGCGGCCTTCCCCCAGCCACCGGGGCTACCCGCCGAGTTGATGGTGTGTGCGGCCAGCCGGGTGGGCTTCTGCGGGGACGTCATCGCCGGTGATGGCTTCGGGCGGATTGAGGGTGCCTGGCGCAGCGCGGAGCGCCTGGCAGCCCAGCTGGCTCGCCGATTGGGAGAGGGCCCTGCTTAGCCTTCGGCAGTCGAGGTGGTCAACGCCCCTTCGTGGGGATGTTGTCCGCAGGGGGGCCGATCCGGCCCCTTTTTGCTGCCGGGGCTGGCAGGGGGCGGCGCGCTCGGTAGCGTGACCCCATGCAGGGGCCGTTCGGGGATTGGTTGCCGGAGGTGGTGGTCTTCCATCCCACCCGCTTTGACGATGCCCAGTCGATCGTTCTGGCCGTGCGCGACCTCCAGACCGTGCTGGTTCATGCCGGTGCCATGGCTCCAGAGGAAGCCCAGCGGCTGATCGACTTTGTGGCCGGCGGTGTGGCTGCCATGGATGGCCAGGCCCAGTGTCTGGACGAGCTCACGTTCGTGTTTGCACCGGAGATCGTGGCCATCACCCGGGATCCCCGCGCAGGGGACTGATCAGGCAGCCCAGCCGGCCACGGTGGAGAGCTGAAGCCAGCAGCCTGCCGGAGCCAGTTTTTCAACCACCACGACCTGATGGCGGTCCTGGGCCATCAGGTGGGCGAACGTTTCGGCATCATCGCGGCTGTTGAACCGTGCCGCGATCACCTGCTGAGGAACGGTCTGTTCACGGGCAATCTGCGGGCGCACCCGATACCGACCCGGAGCGTTCAGCTCTGAACTGGCTGGGATGGTCGCCCGGGGGCATGGCTGTTCCATGGCTCAATTCTGCAGGAGTTTTCGCCCAGGCGCGTGCACCCGTTGTGGGAGTTGACTCACCGTTTGTCAAAGCCAGGCCGCGTGCACCGGGCCGGCTGGAGGAAAGCGGTTGCAGCCTGTGCGGATTCAGCCACCCTTCCCGGTCCCGTCGCGCCGGTCTCCACGCTGGCGCAGGATGGCGCCCTCCAGTCCATCGGGGCCGCCGATGCCGATCAAACCCTCCCGTCCCACACCCCAGCAAGACGATTCCCGGCCATGGGTGGTAAAACTGCAGATCCTCGCCGCCGTGTTCGTGCCGATGCTCGGGCTCGGACTCTGGCTGCGTTCCCAGGGATTCTGGTGAGCCGAGCCGTTCAGGTTCCGCAGCCCCGCCGGATCACCTCGGCGCGCAGGCCGTCCAGGTCGGTGCTGCGGGGGGCCCGGGGGTGGAAGAGCAGGGTCCAGGCCAGGGGCACATCACCGAACTCCAGGGCCCTGTCGAAGGCCTCCAGCCAGGCGTTGGCGTCCTGACCGAGCCGAGCCAGCAAGGCTGCCGTGGCCTGCATGCGCTGGGCGGAGCCGCCGGCCAGCTGCACGTGGGCGAAGGCCGCGGGCCCTGCTCCCTTGGGCCTCAACTGCAACAGCACGAACTCCCCCGGGGCGATCGGGGTGGTGGGCCAGTCGAGGGGCGTGCGGATCGGTCGGGTCGGGCTGCCGCTGCGCTGCCAGGCCGGCTGTCCTTCCCGCACGATACGCAGCTCCACCAGGGGCTCCAGCACCACCAGCCGGGGTGTGGGGGTCGGTACCACCCCGAAGCCATCCACGGCTTCCACCGGCTCCACCCGCGGGGAGATCACGCACACCGCAACCGGCAGATCGTGGGGCGCGACGGCGGCGCTGGCCGGCAGCAGGGGCAGGGCCAGCAGCGTGAGCAGGGTCCAGCCACGACGGAGAAGACTCATGAACCCAGCTCCAGCTGGGACGTCTGGTCTCCGAGCAGATCGTGTCTGCTGATACCAGCCTTGTCGCGGCCATCACCGCGCATGAGCATGGCCAGGAACGTGCTGTTGAAGTCGATCGTCTCCAGAAAGCTTGCGCCGGCGTAGGAGGCGATCCGCAGCCGGTCGACCCAGAGGATTTCAGCCCGGGTGCGGATCGGTTCGCCGATGCCGGGCGGCTTGAGGATCAACGGCCCGCTGTGGCCCACCCCCACGGCATGGCGCTTGGGAAAGAGCAGGCAGGCACCCGATCGACTCACATCCCAGAGCCTGCCCATCAGCGGGCTGCCCTCCGGCAGGAACTCCACCTCAATGCACACGCTGATGGCGGGAACGATGTACCTGGGTTCCCGGCGTGGCTGAACCATGGTCGAAGCATGCCGAAGAGGAACAGCAGTGGACGGGCATCGGCACATCCGTCATTCTGCCGATTGGAAAACCCACTGTTCGGCCTGGACAGGCCAATCTTGGCAACCCGCAAGTCAACCGGCTGCTTGCCAACCTGGAGGCGGCCCTGCCCTTGGCAGTGCCCCATCCGGCTGCCGTCTCATGTTGGATGGCGTCCGAATTATCCATGCATCAAGCCGCCTTCCCGATCGAGCCATGGCCTGTGATCTGCTGGTGATCGCCGCGAGCAACGGACAGAACCTCAACCTGGCTGAGCGGTTTGCCGCTGCCGCTCGCCAGCAGGGGCTTCAGCCAGCCGTGCTCGATCTCACGACCGTGGATCTGCCCCTCTTCACCCCGAGGGCCCAGGAGAACGCACCTGCCCCCGCCTTGGCGGCCCTGGAGGCGCAGTTGGGCAGTGCTCATCGCTGGGTGATCTGCACGCCCGAATACAACGGTTCCATCCCGCCGGTGCTCAGCAGCGCCATCGCCTGGCTGTCCGTGCAGAGCGCGGACTTCCGCCGTCTCTTCAATGGCCGGCCGGTGGTGATCGCCACCCACTCGGGCGGCGGGGGACACACCGTCCTGGCGGCCTTGCGCTTGCAGTTGGCCCACCTGGGCGCGCTGGTCGTGGGCCGCCAGCTGGTGAGCAATGGAACCACGCCCGCCAAGGATGACTCGATCAGCGACCTGATCGCCCGGCTGATCGCTCTGCCTGAACCAGCCGCCGCTGCTGGCGGCTGACCGCTTCCCCCCACCGCTGACCTTTCGATCTGCAGCCATGACCATCAGCTCCCGACCTTCCACCGCCAGTGGCCTGGTGTTCCGCCCGGCCGGCGAGCGCTTCCACAGCCAGCTCGGCTGGCTCGACAGCTGGCATACCTTCTCGTTCTCCAACCACTTCGATCCGGCCTGGCTGGGCTTCGGGCCGCTGCGGGTAATCAACGACGACACGATCGCTGCCGGCCGCGGCTTCGGCATGCACCCCCACCGCGATATGGAGATCGTCACGGTGATGGTGGAAGGCCAGCTCAACCACCGCGACTCGATGGGCCATGCCGAGGTGCTGCGGGCTGGCGAGGTGCAGCGGATGAGTGCCGGCACAGGCGTGGTGCATAGCGAGATCAACGAAGGCGATCAGCCCTGCCGGCTGCTCCAGATCTGGATCGAGCCCAGCAGCACGGGGATTGCCCCGGCTTACGAACAGAAGCCCTTCTCCATCGGCAGCGGCTGGACGCCCCTGCTCGATCCCCACCTGGCAGGGGGTGCCATGGCCATCCATCGGCCGGTGCGCCTCTGGCGGGCCCAGCCAGGACAGGGCGGCAACCTCAGCCTCGTGATCGGCGCCGGCAGCCTCGGCTGGCTGCAGGTGATCAGCGGTGAGGCGAGCGTGCGGGGACAGGCGGGAGACCTTCCTCTGCGGCAGGGTGATGGTCTTGGCCTGGCCAGTGGTGCCCTCGATCAACTGGTGGCCGGTGAGCAGGGAGCCGACCTGCTGCTGTTCGACCTGGGGCAGCCAGCGCGCTAGCTTCAGCCACCGAATCCACCAAGGTCCAGCCTGGGCAGAGTCAAGGCCACACCTGCCACGCTGCTTTCGCTTGCGATTCAGTTCAGCCTCCCCGACGGCATCTCCGACGTGCTGCGTCAGTCCCCCACCAAGGCTCCCCCGCTGTCGCCGATCGCGTTGCTGCAACCGCCGCGCGGGTATCGGCCCCTGGCCTGGCTGGGGCTGATCAGCAACGTGCTGCTGCTGCCGGCGATGGTGGCTGTGACGCTCTGGCAGCCCACCTGGCGCACCGTGCACATCGCCGTGGGGGCCGGGGCGGTGCTGCCTGCGGCTGCGCTGGGCATCGTGGCCAGTGTGGCGCTGCTCCGCTGGCGGGCCTGGGGGCAGATTCTGGCGATCGTGGCTCTGGCTCTGGCTCTGGCCATCGGCCTGCCCTACGCCATTGTGCGCCTGGCCCTGATCACGGAGGGCCGCGGCCCCACGGCCGCTTTGGCGGCCCTGCTCACGGCGGCGATGACGGCCGCCCTGGTGTATTGGTGCCGCCCCTGCATCCGCCGCTACCTCACCTGAGCCCGACTGGCCGGGCCCTAGTTTTGTTACGGCGGATACCAGGGCCATGGGTCGCTGGGCCGTTGTTCTTTGCTGCCCTGTTCCGGCCATGCCCAGCCCCCAGCGCTTCGCCGCCCTGCAGCAGATCCAGCGGCGCCGGCCTGTGGCCACCGCTCCGGCCGCCTCCCTGGAGGACCTCTGGGCCAGTGATGTGTTCACCCTTGATCGGATGAAGGCGGTGCTGCCGGGCCGGGTGTACAAGTCGGTGCGCAGCACGATCGAAAAGGGCGGCAAGCTCGATCTCTCGGTGGCCAACGTGGTGGCCGAGGCGATGAAGAGCTGGGCCACCGGCCGGGGCGCCCTTTACTACGCCCACGTCTTCTATCCGCTCACCAACTCCACGGCCGAGAAGCACGACGGCTTCATCTCCCCCCAGGGCGATGGCCGGGTGATCACCGAGTTCACCGGCAAGCTGCTGGTGCAGGGTGAGCCGGACGGCTCCTCCTTCCCCAACGGCGGCATCCGCTCCACCTTCGAGGCCCGCGGCTACACCGCCTGGGACATCACCAGCCCGGCCTACCTGATGGAGACGCCGAACGGCGTCACCCTCTGCATCCCCACCGTGTTCGTGAGCTGGACCGGCGAGGCGCTCGACAAGAAAACCCCCCTGCTGCGCTCGATCGCGGCGATGAACCGCCAGGCCCAGCGGCTGCTGCGGCTGCTGGGCAGTGAGGAGGTGGCACCGGTGAACTCCACCTGCGGCGCCGAGCAGGAGTACTTCCTGGTGGATGCGGCCTTCACCGCCCTGCGGCCCGATCTGCAGCTCACCGGCCGGGCCCTGTTCGGCAAGCCGTCGCCCAAGGGCCAGCAGTTCGACGACCACTACTTCGGCGCCATCCCCGAGCGGGTGCAGGTGTTCATGCAGGATGTGGAGCGTCAGCTCTACAAGCTCGGCATCCCCGCCAAGACCCGCCACAACGAGGTGGCGCCGGGACAGTTCGAGATCGCCCCCTTCTTCGAGGCGGCCAACGTGGCCACCGACCACCAGCAGCTCACCATGACCGTGCTCAAGGCCACGGCCAAGAAGCACGGTTTCACCTGCCTGCTGCACGAGAAACCATTCGCCGGCGTGAACGGCAGCGGCAAGCATGTGAACTGGTCGATCGGCAATGCCAGCCACGGCAACCTGCTCGATCCGGGCAGGACGCCCCACGACAATCTGCAGTTCCTGCTGTTCTGCGGAGCGGTGATCCGCGGCGTCCACGCCTACGGCCCCCTGCTGCGCTCGGTCGTGGCCACGGCCGGCAACGACCATCGCCTGGGGGCCAACGAGGCGCCGCCGGCGATCATCTCGGTGTACCTGGGCAGCCAGCTGGAGGATGTGTTCAACCAGATCCGTGAGGGGCGGCCCCAGGGCTCGGCCAGTGGCGGGGTGATGCAGCTGGGGGTGGACAGCCTGCCTGAGTTCGCCAAGGACCCCGGCGACCGCAACCGCACCTCCCCGTTCGCCTTCACCGGCAACCGTTTCGAATTCCGCGCGGTGGGCTCCAACCAGTCGGTGGCGGGCCCGCTGGTGGCTCTGAACACGATCCTGGCCGACTCCCTGGAGTGGATTGCCAGCCAGCTGGAGGCCCAGCTCGCCGGCGGCGCGGCGATCGGCGACGCCGCCTTCGTGGTGCTGCAGCAGGTGATGCGCGACCACGGCGCCGTGGTGTTCGGCGGGGACGGCTACTCCGACGACTGGCATCGCAGGGCCGTGGAGGAACGGGGGCTGGAGAACCTGCGCACCTGCGCCGATGCCCTGCCGGTGTTGCGGCGGCCCGAGGTGCGTGAGCTGTTCAGCCGCCACGGTGTGCTCAGCCCCGTGGAACTGGAGAGCCGCTTTGAGGTCTACGGCGAGCAGTACGTGCTGGCGATCGAGGTGGAGGCCCGGCTGGCCCTGCAGATCGCCCGCACCCAGGTGTATCCGGCCGCGGTGCGCTATCTCACGGAGCTGGGCCAGGCCCTGCAGCAGCAGCAGGCCATGGGGCTGCAGCCCAGCCTGGCAGTGCGCGACCAGCTGGCCGAGTTGCTGAGCGGTCTCAATGATGGCTGCGATTCCCTCGACCAGGCTCTCGCCCATGGGGCTGAAGGGTCCACGGAGGAGCACCTCCGCCATTGCGCCGACGCCCTGCTGCCGCGCATGGCCCAGTTGCGCGCGGCGGTGGATGGGCTGGAAGCGCTGGTGGACGATGCCCTCTGGCCCCTGCCCACCTTCGCCGAAATGCTGTTTGTGCGCTGAGGTCCCGGACCACCCCGCAAGGTCAAGACCATTGTCACAGGATGGTGTTGTGAAGGTGACAGTTCTTCTTTGGCACAGCGGCCATGATGGGAAGGTTCGGTGACGTGAGAGATGGTTCCGGTCCAATCGAATCCTGTTCAGGCCCCTTCTGGACAGCCTTCTGCCCAATCGGCGGCGTCTCGGCAGTCCATGCCGTCTCCTCACTGCCTGCAGACATTGCGCCTGCACCAGCGCCACTACCGGCTGGTGGATCGTCAGGGGCAACCCCATCCGGTGCTCGACGACCTCTACGACTCACTCGACGCCGCCTGGACGGAGGCCATGGTGTGGTGGCAGCAGCAATTCGGGGTCGCCCAGGTGCCTGTGGAGATCGGTGTGGAGGTGAGCACCGCCAGCGGCGACTGGCGCACCCTGCGGTATCCGGGCAGCTGATCTCCCTGGCGCTGGCCCTGCTGCTGCTGATCGGTCTGCCCGGCATGGCGGCCGGCCTGTCTCCCGCTGACCCTGGTTCCTGTGCGGCAGTGGCTCCTGAGTTGGTCGATTCGCTCTTCCAGCACTGGGCAGAGCTGGTGAACGCGGGCGATCCCGAGGCTGTTGCCGATCTCTATGCAGCGGATGCCCTGCTGCTGCCCACCCTCTCGGCCCGCACCCGCCACAGCCACGGGGCCATTGCCGAATACTTCAGCGGCTTTGCCACCCGCCATCCCCAGGCTGAGGTGGTGGAGCATTCCGTTTATGCCGCCTGCAACCAGTTGGTGGATGCAGGCCTCTACCGCTTCCGCTTCCCCGCTGCCAACTCCGCACCGGAAACAAGTCTGGAGGCTCGCTACACGCTGGTGTATGGCTTCAACGGACAGCAGTGGCAGTTGCTGCACCACCACTCGTCGTTGTTGCCTGGCTCAGCGTTGCCCGGTTCAGCGCCAGTCGGCCCGGTAGATCCGTAATGTGCCGAAGCCCAGCGGGGCCGGGGTGGGATTGGAGCCGGCCGGCAGGGCCGTCACCTGGAACATGTAGGTGTCGGCCTGCATCGGATTATTCCAGGGCTTGAGGCGCACCGTGAGGGTGGAGCCCGGGGCCACCGGCTGCGGGAAGCGCACGGTGATCAGCCGCTCCTCCTGGGAGAAGCTGGCCTCCACGGGCAGCGAGGGCCCCCGCTGGCGGGGACGCCCCAGAAAAGCTTCGGTGCGCTGGGGGCTGAACCGGAAGTTGCGGTCCACGCCCCGGGTCTGGCGGATCTGCAGCTCGCCCAGGCTGGCGCCGGCGTCCCTCGGCAGCTCCAGCGTGAGGAAGTACTCCGCGCGCAACTGGCCCACATCGGTGGTGTAGCTCACCAGCTCCACCTGCGCCGGAGCCCGCAGGAACACCGTGGACCCCCGCAGCTCCAGGCTCGCCAGCGATGGCGGGAAGGCACCCAGCATCGCGGCTGCGGCCAGGCCCAGAACAGCCTTCCCAGGGGCGCGGTTGACAGGCTGCATCGCTGACGGGTGATCCAGTTCAGACCTTAGGGATGGCCTGCAGAAAAGGCTGGGGATCCTGGTCGCGGCGATGGCGGTCCGGGATCGGTTCCCCCTGGCCCGCCGGGTTGAGCGGGTCGAGCCTGGCCGTGCGCTCCAGTGCCTGCCGCAGCAGGCGACCGGCATGCAGGGGCATGTCGCGCGGCACGCTGATGCGATCACGCAGGTGACGCAGTCCGCCCGCGCTGCCGGCGGGCGCCGCCAGGCAGTCGCTGTTGATCAGGTTGGTGAGGGCGGTGCGCAGGGGCAGGTCGAAGCCCGCTGCACCCAGGGGATTGCGCTGCAGCAGCACCTGCCGGTGACGCAGCACCCGCGCCAGGGCGGTGCGGGCCGCTGGGTTGCGGGTTCGCTGCCCCTCGCCGGGCGCCAGCGGCGGCGGTTCGCTGGTTTCCGGGTCTGGCTGGTCTCCGTCGAGGATCGGCCAGGGGCCGCCGTTGATGCGGGCGGCCAGCCGGCGCTGGTCCTCGCTGCCCTTAGCGTGGCAGCCGCCCATCTGGGGCGGCAGGTCGTGGCAGTGGGTGTGGAAGTCGCTCTGGGTGCCCCGGTAGGTGCTGCGCTGCTCCAGGGCCTGGAACCAGCGATCGATCCAGGGGTGCTTCTGGCGCAGCAGGTAGCCCTTGTAGTAGGCGAGCGACGCGTTCATCCGCTCCACGTAGGGCACGAACACCAGGTCGGCGGTGCCCAGCTCGGCGCCCAGCAGGAACGGCCCGCCGTTGGCGGCCAGGGCCTGCTCCATCGCGCTGGCCCACTGCTGGAACTGCTCGCCGGCCTGGGCGTCGCCCCGGCTGCCATGGGCCACGCACAGCCACTGGCACCAGGCCCGGAACAGCAGGCGCTCCAGATGCCGCAGCGGCAGTACTGCCGGATCGGCCATGCCCGGCCCCAGGCTGCCGAAGGCCCGCTCCAGCTCCTCGAGGATCCGGTCGCTCTCAGTGACAAGCCGGCCATCGAGGTCCAGGGCAGGCAGCATGCCCGAGGGCACCAGCTGTTTGTACCAGCTCTCCTTCTCGCCGTAGCAGAACATCGTCACCTTCTCCACCCGGTAGGGGACGCGCTGCTCCTCCAGCCACAGCCACCCCTTCTGGCAATAGGGGCACCAGGCGTGGTGGTCGCGGTAGAGGGTCACCCGCACGCTGCTTTCGGGCTGGCCGAACAGGCGCAGGCGGGCCTGGGCGTTGCAGGGGCCTTCGCTGCGGCCGCTGCCGCTGCGCTCCGGATCACCCTCCACCAGCGCCTCCAGGTCAGACCAGCTGAGGGCAGCGGAGACCATCGTGAAACCAGGCAGGGCCCTGATCCTGGCAGCTGCCCCTGCAGGCTCGCGTCTGCCGAGCTCCTCTGCCTAAGGTCGGATCTTCGACGTCAGTCTCTGAAAAAGCCATGTTTGACGCCTTCACCAAGGTGGTCGCCCAGGCCGACGCCCGCGGCGAATTCATCAACGCCGGTCAGATCGACGCTCTCGCGGCGATGGTTGCCGACAGCAACAAGCGCATGGACACGGTGAACCGCATCACCTCCAATGCGTCCAAGATCGTCACCAACGCTGCCCGCGATCTGTTCGAGGCCCAGCCGGCCCTGATCGCCCCCGGCGGCAAC
>Ga0164293_10002402_pt1 | contig 15881 bp, 6 predicted proteins | sample GEODES118metaG_FD_111487 | JGI IMG/M metagenome (GOLD analysis project Ga0164293, IMG submission 111487) | Eutrophic lake water microbial communities from Lake Mendota, Wisconsin, USA - GEODES118 metaG | ecosystem: Environmental > Aquatic > Freshwater > Lake | place: USA: Lake Mendota, Wisconsin...
GGTAAAACTTTATTAGCATGTCAAATAGCATTAGAAAAGCTATTTATGAAAGAAGTAGAAAAAGTAATTATTACTAGACCTACAGTATCAAAAGAAGAAATTGGTTTTTTACCTGGTGATTTACGTGAAAAAATGGATCCTTGGGTTCAACCAATTTACCAAAACATGTTTTTATTATATGATAAAGTTGCTATAGAAAAACATATTAATGAAGGTAATATAGAAATTGTACCTGTATCATTTATGCGTGGTAGAACATTTGTTAATTCAATTGTTATTGTAGATGAAGCTCAAAATGTAACACACGAACAGATGGAAATGATTGTTACCCGTATTGGTATTGATTCTAAAATGATAGTATGTGGTGACGATAATCAAGTAGATTTAAAAAATAAACGCGATTCTGGATTTAAATTTTTATACACAGCGGCGTCAAAAATTAAAAATCTAGTTGGAATTAAATTAAATACTAACCACAGAAATCCAATAGTTGAAGATTTAATTGAATTATATAACGATGCTTACGAAAGAGGCATGACTAACACTAAAATTAAGTAAGGAACCATATTTTTTTGATATTTATAATTAAAAGGCATGGCAACTTTCACTTCCCAAATATTTGAGATTTTAACTTTGAACGGAGATAATGTAGGATCTTCTGTCACTAACACAATTAATAATATTAATTATGTAGATAACAGAATTCTTAGTATCCCTACAGGATCAATTACTACATTATTTTCAATGGATTCTGTTCCTGGTGCTGGTACTTTTGTATCTAGTAGTGTTCAATATGTTAGAGTAACTAATAATTCAGCTACTGTTCCTGTTAAATTAATTATATCTTCTTCAACACAAGCAATGAGTTATTTAATTTCCGCAGGTAGTTCGTATATGATATCAACAAGTAAAATGACAGGAAGTGTAGATAGTGGTAGCTTTAATTTTGATGATATTAAATCAGTAAAAGCTCAACCAACAGGAAGCGCTACATCAATAGAATATTATATCGCAACTACTTAATAAAATAATATGAATATACCTATTTGGCCTGGTTCTAGTTCATTTGCTCAAGTATCAGCATCTTATTATAATACTCCATCATCAGGAATACCTCCAACTCCGTTTGGATTTTATGATAATGAAGCTCAATTCAAAACAGATGCTGATAGTGTAGCTATGTTTGTTACTCGTAGATTAGGATATCCTATTATGGATATTGAACTTCAAGATATTAACATATATGCTGCTTTTGAAGAAGCAGTTACTACATATGGAAATGAATTATATGCTTTTTTAACTAGAGATAATTATCTTACATTTGAAGGAGCTTCAACATCTATTGATGCTGATAATGCTTTAATTACTCCTTCAATGGCTAATATTGTTAGATTATCTGAACAATATGGTGAAGAAGCAGGTTCAGGAGGTAATGTTACTTGGAGAAAAGGTAGATTAACTTTAGTTCCTGGAGTACAAAGATATGATTTAAAAGCTTGGGCTGAGTCTCAAGGTATTGTAGGCGGAATTGAAATTAAAAGAGTATTTTATCAACCACCTCCAGCTGTATCTCAAATGTTTGCTCCTTTTTTAGGAACAATGGCGGGAGGTTTAGGTGGAGTACCGGCAGCCGGTGCTTATGGTTTAGGAATGGGTTATACAAATTATTTAATGATGCCTACAAGTTTTACAGCTCAAACTATTCAAGCTATTGAGATGCAAAACACTATAACATTATCTAATTATACTTTTGAAATTACAAACAATGTAATATCAGTATTTCCAGTTCCTGGAACTGGTTTACTTGATGGAGATTATGATAGTAATTTAGATTATGGTATTTATTTAAATTTTGAGTATATTTCATTACAAGAAAGATTAGATTCAGCTTTTGAAGACGGTACAAATAAAATTACTAATACATCAAATGTACCTTATACTAATCCTAATTATAACGCTCTTAACTCAGTAGGTAGAAGTTGGATATATGAATACACATTAGCATTAACTAAAGAAATATTAGGATATGTTAGAGGAAAATATAGTACTGTCCCTATTCCTAACGCTGAAGTAACTTTAAATCAACAAGATTTATTATCTTCAGCTACAGCAACTAAAGACGCATTAATTTTAAGATTAAGAGAATATTTTGATCAAACTTCACGTCAAGCATTACTTGAAAGAAGAGCAGCAGAATCAGCAGCGCGCGTAACAGAAATAAATCAAGTACCAATGGTAATTTATATAGCATAAAATGGCTTTATTTGGAAGTATAAGAGATGTTTCAGCTTTAAGATATATTAATAGAGAATTAATGGGTAATATTATTACCCAACAAGTTGCTTATTACAAATATAATTTAGGTCAAACTAGAGTTAATATGTATGGTGAAAATGTAGAGGGTAAATTTTACATTGGACCAGTTTTATTAAATTGTTTAATTGATAGAAATGACCAAGCATTTCCTACAAGTGATTTAGGTGTTGATTTAGCTTGGGGTATAAAAGTAGCGTTTTTAAAAGATGATTTATTAAATAAAAATTATGATTTTAATATTGATACTGAGTTTTATGGAGCTAATTTAGTACCACAAGTAGGAGATGTTATTTTATTCCAAAATGGATATTTTGAAGTAGATAATGTAATTATAAACCAACAATTTGTAGGTAAAGATCCTGAGTATCCTTACGCTGTAAATCCTTTAAACCCAGGACTAGAAAACTTTGGTTGGGATCAATCAGTTGTTTGTGATTGTCATTACGTACCACAAGATAGAGTAAATATAACTAAAGCAAGATTATAATGGCTGGAAGAATACCTATACCTAAAACACAAAAACAGATACTTGTAGATCAACAAGTACCGTTAGATGTTGAAATGGGTAATCCTAACAATTCTAATAATCCTAATAGAGCTACTCAAACTTCTTTTAGAAATGATAATACTAAACCATTTAGTATTAGTCTTCAAGATATTGATAGTGCTATTATGTATTACTTTCAAAATGTTATTAAGCCTTTTGTAGTACAAAATGAAGAAAGAATAGAAGTTCCTGTTATTTATGGTTCACCTGAAAAATGGAAATCATTTCAAAAGGATGGGTATTATAGAGATGCAAACGGCGCTACTATGGCTCCGCTTATTATGTTTAAAAGAGATAGTATAGAAAAAAATAGGACTATAGCTAATAAATTAGATGCTAATAGACCTAACAACTATACAGTAACAGAAAAACAATACTCTCAAGGTAATGTATATAGTAATTTTAATGTTTTAACAAATAGACAACCAGTAACTACATATTATGCTTCAGTAGTACCTGATTATTTAACATTAACTTATAGCTGTGTAGTATTTACTTACTATGTAGAACAATTAAATAAAATAGTAGAAGCAATTGAATACGCTTCAGATGCATATTGGGGTAACCCAGAACAATTTCAATTCCAAACTCGTATTGATACATTTAATACAGTAACAGAATTACAAAATAATGCGGAACGATTAGTTAGAAGTACTTTTAATATTAAAGTATATGGCTATATAGTTCCAGAGGTATTACAAAAAGATTTAAACTCTATCAAGAAATTTTCAAGTAAGAGTAAAGTCATTATAGGATTAGAAACAACAGTAACAAACCCAACAACAAACGAAATACAATATGGCCAGAATTAATAACTCCATACCAAGAAATAATGTAAGATTTTTAGATCAAGTATCTATAGCTTCCTTTGAAGTACCTACGTCAAGTGGCGGTGGGAATGGTGAATCCGGTTTATCAGGTTTAGCTGGTTTCGGAAGTGGTTCTTCTGGTACTTCTGGTTTATCAGGTTTATCAGGTTTAAGTGGAACCGATGGAGCAAGTGGTATAGGAGGTACAAGTGGTATATCTGGTTTAAGTGGTATAGGTATAAGTGGTTTACAAGGTATATCAGGTTTATCGGGTGCTGACGGATCTGGAATTTTTATACAATCAGCTTCATCCGATGTATATTATACTACTGCTTCTTTACAAATTACAGGAAGCACATTATTACCTGCTGGTTTAACCCCAGTGACAACTACAGCTTCTCAAGCAACAGATAATTATGCTGTTGTAGTAAGCGAATCAGGATGGTTTTATAATGTTAACGCTGGAGTTCCAACTTCAAATGCTTGGGGTTCAGGTTTAACCGGTTCATATTTTAATAACTTTACAAGTAATACAGATGTATCTGAAATTTTAAGATTTATAGCAGGATTATTAAGTGCTTCTGCACCTGATGCTTCTCCTAATACTAGAACTTATAGTACTACTCTTACAGAAACTCAAGCAAATAACGGAACTGGAACTGCACCAGCAGGATATGTTCCTCAATCATTTACTAATACCGATATTGCTTATTTAAATAGTAAAGGATTTGCGCCTACTGGATCAACAGTATTTGCAGGTAAAACTATATATAACAATTCAGCATTTTCTTCTAATTATTCAAGTTTAGCAGCTGGATCTACTACAGTATCATCTTCAGCAAACGCTCAATTATTTGGATTAGGAGTATTAACAAGTGGAGGTCCAACTCAATTTAATGTTTCAGGAACTGTTAATTTCTTTTACTCTGATAATAACCTTGAAACTAGTACAGCAACATCACAATCAAATTCTTTATTATCACAATCTACTTTTGGAACAGCGAATGGATTAACATTAGCTAAAATTAATACATCTAACCCAGCTGTAATTCCCGCTGCATATCAAGATGGTTTATTTGCTAATATTTTCTCTTCAAATCTATATAATGGTGGTTTATCATTTACAAGTGTAAGTTCATCAGGTTGGTATCATATTAGTGCTTCTGTACAAATACAATCTGGTAGCTCAGCTTATAGTGCACCCGCTTTAGATACAACAAGAATATTTTATTCTCCATTATCTAGTTTAACAGTTCCTAATAATACATTAACAGCTACAAATTTTGGAAATGTCGCTTTAACAGCTACATCACGTTCATTATCAGGAACTCCTTATTTACAAACAGCTACTTGGGCAATTTCATCTTCAGCAACAGGATTATTTAATCCATTATACGCTAACTCATCTACTATTGCTGATCTTAATGAATCAGATGCTTTAGTAACATTAGCTGGAACTACAGCAGCATCAACTAATGGTGGTACTGTACAAACAACAAATGCAATTTATGACTCAACTGGTACTACAGCTAGAACAGTTGGTACTATACCATTTGAAACAGATATAGTAAAACTTACAGGTTCTGCTACATTTGATGCTGGTTCAGCAGGAGCAGAAAATATTAATCAAACTGGATTAGGTACTACTACTTATAATTTATTAACAAGAGGTGTTAATAAAAATGGTACTCAATCTACTTTAACAACTCAAACAATAAATTATTTTACTGCAGGTACTTTTGGACAACCAGCTGCATCAAGTTCAATGGCTTACTATGGTAGAGCACAAGGATATGATGGTGGAACATTAACAGGAGGTTCAGAAACATTTACAGGAGAAACTTATAGAATTCAAATTACTAATCCTTTATTGTCAGGTTCATATACTAGTGGTAGTAAATTTACTACAGGTTCATATGATGTTTATAATTTAGGTTCTTTAGATTTACAAGTAAAACCAGGATTTTTAGTTAAACCAGGAGGTACTTATGCTTATTGGTTAACAGATCCTAATCCATCTCAAACTTACAAATATTACGCTAGAGCATTTCAAACAAACGGAAGCGCATTCTCAGCAATGACATTAAATGTAGGTCAAACTTTAATACCTTGGACAGGATCAGGAGCTGGAGTTTCAGCGGCAATTATGTTACAATCAGCAGGTCCTGGAGTAAATGTTGGTTTTGGAGCTTTAACTAATCCAATCATATTTGATCCAAGTGCATTATTAAATTTAAATATAGCTACAGGACAAGCAAATGATAATTTTTTAAATCCATTTACTTCAACTATTGATATTAAAGGAAATAACCAAGGAGGTTCAAGTCTTGTAGGAACAACTTATACTATACCAATGGTTGACAGTTTGAACCAAGTTCTTAATTCTACCTATAGAAATTTAATAGTTATAATAAGATATAATAGCGACGCAGCTCCAGTAACAAGCATAAACGTAACATTTAGTTAATAATATAAAATGGCATTTGATAAAAATATAAAATCGAGTAGATTACTCCAAAGTAAAAGATATACTGAAGCTACGTTTGACAGTCAAGAGGCATTCACTTCTGTACTTGATATAAACTCAGGAGAAATATATACTCAACAAAATTCAATACCAACATCTAGTATTCCTTACTCAGGTTCTAGTCAAAACGGTTTACTTATTACTTCAGGTTCTGATAATATTTTACAATATTATTATCGATTAGCTTTAACTCCTGGACCGGCTTCAGGAAGTTTATATCCAGTTTGGTTTGTACTTGATCCTCCTACAGGTTCTGCAGTATCAAACCAAGTAATTCAAGCTAATCAATTAACAAGTTTTATATCTAACAAATATGCTTCACCTGCTTTAGGTCCTTATGATGCTGAAACAGCGGGTTCTCAAACAGCATATAATATAGTATTATCTAAAGGAGCTACAAGTGGTTCAGCTACTGTAGTATCAGTTAATGATTATTCATTTGATTATAAACAAGGTGTTGTAGAATTTGTTCAAAACGATCCTTCAACATCACAACAATTATATATTACTGCATATCGTTATGTAGGACAAACATTAGACCAATTTATTTCAAGTTCTAATAATGCTGGTGCTGGTTTATCTGGTCTTTCAGGTTTTAGTGGAACTTCAGGTTTATCAGGCTTAAGTGGAACAGGTATATCAGGTCTTTCAGGTTTAAGTGGAGCTGGTACTTCAGGCTTATCAGGTTTAAGTGGTAACAGTACTTCAGGTTTATCAGGTTTATCAGGTTTAAGTGGTACAGGTGAATCAGGTTTAAGTGGAATTGGTACTTCAGGTTTATCTGGTTTAAGTGGCACTAGCACTTCAGGTTTATCAGGACTTTCTGGTTTATCAGGTTTAAGTGGAACAGGAGAATCTGGTATAAGTGGTTTATCAGGTTTAAGTGGTACTAGTGGTATAAATGGTGATTCAGGTTTAAGCGGTTTATCAGGCCAATCAGGTGAGTCAGGTATCTCAGGTTTAAGTGGTACTGGTATAAGTGGTTTATCTGGTACTTCAGGCATATCAGGTTTAGAAGGTACATCAGGTTTAAGTGGTGACAGTACTTCAGGTTTATCAGGACTTTCAGGCTTAAGTGGTACTGGTATAAGTGGCTTATCCGGGTTAGAAGGACTTTCAGGTTTAAGTGGTAACAGTACTTCAGGTTTATCTGGTTTATCAGGTATTTCAGGTTTAAGTGGTACTGGTATAAGTGGTTTATCAGGGTTAGAAGGTATATCAGGACTTTTAGGTACAAGTGGTTTATCAGGTTTAGAAGGTACATCAGGACTTTCAGGATTAAGTGGTACTGGTATAAGTGGTTTATCAGGTTTAGAAGGAATTTCAGGTTTAGAAGGTACAAGCGGTATTTCAGGTTTAAGTGGTACATCTGGAATTTCAGGCCTAAGTGGTACTGGTATAAGTGGTTTAAGCGGTTTATCAGGTGAATCAGGTCTAAGTGGTATATTAGGTACTTCAGGACTTAGTGGTTTATCAGGTGAATCAGGTATTTCAGGTCTAAGTGGAACTGGTATAAGTGGCTTATCAGGTATATCAGGCTTAGAAGGTACAAGCGGTATTTCAGGTTTATCCGGTACAAGCGGTATATCAGGTATTTCAGGATTAAGTGGAACTGGTATAAGCGGTTTAAGTGGCTTATCAGGACTTTCAGGTGAATCAGGTATTTCAGGCTTATCAGGTTTATCAGGCACATCAGGTATTTCAGGCTTAAGTGGAACAGGTGAATCAGGTTTAAGTGGCTTATCAGGAGTTTCAGGTTTATCAGGAGTTTCAGGTTTATCAGGCATTTCTGGTACAAGTGGCTTATCAGGTGAATCAGGTATTTCAGGCTTAAGTGGAACAGGTATAAGTGGTTTAAGTGGTTTATCAGGTGAATCAGGTCTTTCAGGTACAAGCGGTATTTCAGGTTTATCCGGCGAATCAGGTATTTCAGGTTTAAGCGGAACAGGCATAAGTGGTTTATCAGGTTTAAGCGGTATATCAGGTCTAAGTGGCACCTCAGGTTTAGAAGGTACAAGTGGTATTTCAGGGTTAGAAGGTATTTCAGGCTTATCAGGCCAATCAGGTATTTCAGGTTTAAGCGGTATAGGCACAAGTGGCTTATCAGGACTTGAAGGCATATCTGGTTTATCTGGTTTATCAGGAACTTCAGGTATTTCTGGTCTAAGTGGTGAATCAGGTATTTCAGGTTTAAGTGAAATAGGTACAAGCGGCTTATCAGGTTTAGAAGGTACAAGCGGTTTATCAGGTATATCAGGCATTTCAGGTTTATCCGGCGAATCAGGTATTTCAGGTTTAAGTGGAATAGGCACAAGTGGCTTAAGTGGTTTATCAGGAACAAGTGGTTTAGAAGGAACAAGCGGTATTTCAGGTTTATCAGGAATATCAGGATCAAGCGGTATATCAGGACTAAGTGGTATAGGTACAAGTGGCTTATCAGGCATCTCAGGTCTAGAAGGTTTAAGTGGTCTTTCAGGTTTATCAGGTATAAGTGGCTTATCAGGTGAATCAGGTATAAGTGGTCTTTCAGGTTTAAGCGGAATAGGCACAAGTGGCTTATCAGGTATAAGTGGTTTAGAAGGTACAAGTGGTTTAAGCGGTTTATCAGGCACATCAGGTATTTCAGGTTTATCAGGTGAATCAGGTATATCAGGTCTAAGTGGAATAGGTACAAGTGGTTTATCAGGTATTTCAGGTTTAGAAGGTACTTCAGGTTTAAGTGGAATTTCAGGTTTATCAGGTATAAGCGGTATTTCAGGCTTAAGTGGCATAGGCACAAGTGGTCTTAGTGGTGAATCAGGTATTTCAGGTTTAAGTGGTACTTCTGGACTTTCAGGTTTATCAGGTACAAGCGGTATTTCCGGTATTTCAGGTGAATCAGGTATTTCAGGTTTAAGTGGAATAGGTACAAGTGGTCTATCAGGCATAAGCGGTTTAGAAGGCATAAGTGGTTTATCTGGTTTAAGTGGCACATCAGGTATAAGTGGCTTATCAGGTGAATCTGGTTTATCAGGATTAAGTGGAATAGGCACAAGTGGTCTATCAGGTTTAGAAGGTACAAGCGGATTATCAGGTATAAGTGGTCTTTCAGGCCAATCAGGTATTTCAGGTTTATCAGGTATATCTGGTTTAAGCGGAATAGGCACAAGTGGTCTATCAGGTATAAGCGGTTTAGAAGGCACAAGTGGTCTTTCAGGCGTATCAGGTATAAGTGGTCTTTCAGGTTTATCAGGTGAATCAGGTTTAAGTGGAATAGGTACAAGTGGTCTATCAGGTATATCAGGTCTAGAAGGTCTTTCAGGTTTAAGTGGTACATCAGGCTTGTCAGGAACATCAGGTATAAGTGGTTTATCAGGTGAATCTGGTATATCAGGTTTAAGTGGTACATCAGGTTTAAGTGGCATAGGCACAAGTGGTCTATCAGGTTTAGAAGGCGAATCAGGCATCTCAGAATTATCAGGTGAATCAGGCATTTCAGGTTTATCAGGTATAAGCGGTATTTCAGGTTTAAGCGGTGTAGGCACAAGTGGTTTATCAGGTATCTCAGGTTTAGAAGGTACAAGTGGTTTAAGCGGTTTATCAGGTATTTCAGGTATAAGTGGAATATCAGGTTTATCAGGTGAATCAGGTCTTTCAGGTCTAAGTGGAATAGGTACAAGCGGCTTATCAGGTTTAGAAGGTACAAGCGGTTTAAGCGGTTTATCAGGTACATCAGGTATAAGCGGTCTTTCAGGTACAAGCGGTATTTCAGGTTTAAGCGGTACATCAGGTTTAAGCGGTACTTCAGGTTTAGAAGGTATAAGTGGCTTAAGTGGCTTATCAGGCGAATCCGGCATCTCAGGACTTTCAGGTGAATCAGGTATTTCAGGCTTAAGCGGCCAATCAGGTATTTCAGGATTAAGTGGAATAGGCACAAGCGGTTTATCAGGTTTATCAGGCGAATCAGGTCTAAGTGGCACTTCAGGTATTTCAGGTTTAAGCGGTATAAGTGGTTTATCAGGTGAATCAGGAATATCAGGCTTATCAGGTGAATCAGGCATCTCAGGTTTAAGTGGTAATTCAGGTATTTCAGGTTTAGATGGTACTGGTGGTAACTCAGGTCTTTCAGGCCTAAGTGGTACATCAGGCTTATCAGGTTTAAGCGGTATAAGTGGTTTATCAGGCGAATCAGGCATTTCAGGTTTATCTGGTCAATCAGGCTTATCAGGTGAATCAGGCATCTCAGGTTTAAGTGGCACATCAGGTATAAGTGGCTTATCAGGCGAATCAGGCATCTCAGGTTTAAGTGGCACTTCAGGTTTATCAGGACTTTCAGGCGAATCCGGTTTATCAGGTTTAAGTGGCACAGATGGAGGATCAGGTACATCAGGTACATCAGGTCTAAGTGGCATAAGTGGTTTATCAGGTGAATCTGGTCTTAGTGGTTTATCAGGCTTAAGTGGTATCTCAGGTACTTTAGCTTTAACAGGTACAACAGATAATGGAGTAATTACTTATATAAGTTCTTCAAATTCAGGACAAGTAGAAGCTAATTTTACATTTAATGGTACTAGTTTATCGTTAACAGGAAGTCTTACTTCATCAGGAGACATAACAGCACCTTATATTTCTGCATCGAGTGGTATATATGATAATTCGGCTACCGCCGCTATACAATTCGTATATATATCGTCCTCTAAATTGTTGACGTATATAACGCCTTTAACAGACGGTGATATACTCCAGTATAGTGGAAGTGTGATGACTGGTTCAAATCTTATTGACGGAGGTACATTCTAGGTATATTTATATGAGACCTATATAGGTATCTTTTATATAAACCATAGATATGGCCCAAAAAATAAAATTACGCAGAAGTTCTGTAGCAGGGAATGCCCCTACTACATCCCAATTAGACTTGGGAGAGTTAGCTATCAATACAAATGATGGTAAAATATATTTTGAAAAATCATCTTCAGTAGGAGAATCAATTCAACAAGTAGTTGTAACAGACGCTTGGATTACAGGTTCATTGACTATATCAGGTTCAATTACTGTATCAGGTTCATTTACAGGAAGTTTATTAGGAACTAGTTCATATGCTTCTCAAGCATTAAGTTCTTCTTATGCTTTATCATCTTCATATGCTAATTTTGCAGCAACTCCTACAGTATCAGGACTTTCAGGTTTATCAGGTTTATCAGGTTTAAGTGGCTCAGCTGGTATATCTTCTGGTCAAACATATTACTTTAATGAAAGTCAAAACTCAGATGTCTCAGGATATAAAGTATTAGCTACTACACCATCAACAGCGTCTCAACAAACAGTAACAACAGCTTTAACAAGTAACCAACAAGATGTATTGGTTTCTGATTATATAACACCACAATTAGGTTTTGCAGTAATTCCAGGTGGTGTACAAAGATTTCATTTACACTATCTAAAACAAGCATCTAATGATGATATTGATGCTTATGTTGAAATACAATTAGCAGATTCATCTGGTACACCTATAGGATCAACAATAACATCTAATATTGCCTTAATTGGTTGGGTTAGTAGTGTTGTTCCTGTTGAGGTTAATGTTGATATAGTATTACCTACTACTACAATTGATCCAACTAACAGAATGATTGTTAGGTTATATATTAGTAATAATGACTCAACGGCACATTCAGTTGTATATTATACTGAAGGTAATTCATATTATTCATTTGTAGTTACAACAGTAGGCGCTATAGGTAATTCAGGTATATCAGGTATTTCAGGTCTAAGTGGTATTTCAGGTCTAAGTGGTATATCAGGTCTTTCAGGTGAATCAGGAATTTCAGGATTAAGTGGTGAAAGTGGCTTATCAGGTATTTCAGGTATAAATGGTACAGGTGGAACTTCAGGTACAAGTGGTTTATCAGGTTTAAGTGGTATATCAGGTCTTTCAGGTGAATCTGGTATTTCAGGTTTAAGTGGTACTTTAGGCATTTCAGGTTTAAGTGGCATATCAGGATTAAATGGTATAAGTGGTTTATCAGGCGAATCAGGTATTTCAGGATTAAGCGGTACATCAGGCATCTCAGGACTTTCAGGTGAATCAGGAATTTCAGGCTTATCAGGCCAATCAGGACTTTCAGGACTTTCAGGCGAATCAGGTATCTCAGGACTTTCAGGTCAATCAGGCTTATCAGGTCTAAGTGGTATAAGTGGCTTATCAGGTGAATCAGGAATATCAGGAATATCAGGATTATCAGGCGAATCAGGCTTATCAGGTCTAAGCGGTAATTCAGGACTTTCAGGAACATCAGGTTTAGATGGTAATACAGGTACAGGCGGTACTTCAGGTCTTTCAGGTTATAGTGGCTTATCTGGTTTAAGTGGTATTTCAGGTTTATCAGGTGAATCAGGTATTTCAGGACTTTCAGGCGAATCAGGTATCTCAGGACTTTCAGGTCAATCAGGAATTTCAGGATTAAGTGGTATTTCAGGTTTGTCAGGTGAATCTGGTATTTCAGGATTAAGTGGTCAATCCGGCATTTCAGGTCTAAGTGGTAACTCAGGTCTTTCAGGTACATCAGGTTTAGATGGCAACACAGGTACAGGTGGTACTTCAGGTCTTTCAGGCTATAGTGGCTTATCAGGTATAAGCGGTTTATCAGGTGAATCAGGAATTTCAGGACTAAGTGGTACTTCAGGCATCTCAGGTTTAAGCGGTATTTCAGGACTTTCAGGTGAATCAGGAATATCAGGACTTTCAGGCGAATCAGGTATTTCTGGTTTATCAGGTGAATCAGGTATTTCAGGATTAAGTGGACAATCAGGCATCTCAGGACTTTCAGGAGCCTCAGGTTTAGATGGTAATACAGGTACAGGCGGTACCTCAGGTCTTTCAGGTTATAGCGGTTTATCAGGTATAAGCGGTTTATCAGGAAATTCAGGCATCTCAGGTTTAAGTGGAAATAGTGGTATAAGTGGTATAAATGGAATAGCACAATCAGGTGAATCTGGTTTAAGTGGTAGAAGTGGTCTTTCAGGTTTAAGTGGTGAATCAGGTTTAAGTGGTGAATCAGGTATAAGTGGCAGAAGTGGTATTTCAGGTTTAAGTGGTGAATCAGGTATAAGTGGTGAATCAGGTATAAGTGGTCTTTCAGGTACAAATGCTGGTATAACATCTTATACCAATCCAGGTGATAACCGTGTTATAACATCAGTAAATGCAAATACAATAAATGCTGAATCTAATTTACAATTTGATGGTTCACTTTTAACAGTATCATCTTCAATACAGATTATTAATGGTTTAGAAAGTTTTGATATAAATCAAGGAGCAAATCCTACTCAATCAATAGCTATTGGTAATGGTATATTAACAAATAATACAACAGGACAGTTAAATATTGGTATAGGTGATGGAGCTCTTACAAATAATATTACAGGCCAACGTAATACTGCTATTGGTTCATATGCATTACAATCAAATGAAACAGGTAATTATAATGTAGCAATAGGTAATTTAGCTTTACAAAATATATCAGGTAGTTATAATACAGCAATTGGATCTGCGGCGGGAAGTACTGGAGGTGGTGATACTATAACTTCACAGTCAGTGTTTATAGGTTATGGTGCTGCCCCTAATAATAATAATCAAATTAATCAAATTGTTATAGGAGCTAATGCTGTTGGTAATGGTTCTAATACAACAAGAATAGGTAACTCAAACACTGTTAGTACACAATTATTTGGAACTATAACAGGTTCTGGAGCACAATTAACAGCTATACCAGCGGGTACAACTGAAACAAGAATATTAGTATCAGATAATGATGGAAATATAGTTTATAGAACTAATTTAAGTTTATCAGGCCTATCAGGTCGCTCAGGCTTATCCGGCCAATCAGGCATCTCAGGTTTAGAAGGTACATCTGGTTTAAGTGGCCGCTCAGGTTTAAGCGGTACAAGCGGTATTTCAGGAACTAACGGAACTTCAGGTATATCAGGTATAAGTGGAATATCAGGCACAAGCGGTATTTCAGGAACAAATGGTGAATCTGGTATTTCAGGTTTAAGCGGTATTTCAGGACTCTCAGGTGAATCAGGTATTTCTGGTGAATCAGGTATATCAGGCGAATCAGGCATCTCAGGTATTTCAGGTCGTTCAGGTATTTCAGGTTTAAGCGGACAATCAGGCATCTCAGGTATTTCAGGTCGTTCAGGTATTTCAGGTTTAAGTGGTACAAGCGGTATATCAGGTCTTTCAGGCACAAGCGGTATATCAGGAACAAATGGTGAATCTGGTCTTTCAGGCCAATCAGGTATATCAGGTGTATTAGCATTAACTGGTACAACAGATAACGGTATAATTACTTATGTAAATTCTTCAAACTCAGGACAAGTTGAATCTAATTTAAAATTTGAGTCAATATTTAATAGTTTAGAATTAACAGGTTCAATGATAATATCAAGTTCTGGTAATGGTTTATTACTTGAGGGAGGTTATCTTGCTTTTCAGGATGGTAATAGTTCATTTACTATATATCAAGGTCTAAATCCTACTGAATCAATTGCTATTGGAGGTAACTCATTACAATCTAATATTAATGGTATTCGTAATATTGGAGTAGGTTTAGCTACTTTAGCTAATAACACAACAGGAAATTCTAATCTTGCTTTAGGAGCATCTGCTTTACAACAGAATTCTGTTGGTAATAATAACGTTGCAGTTGGTGATTTAGCATTAACATATAATACTTCAGGAAGTGGTAATACTGCTATAGGATGGAATGCAGGTGCCGCTGGAACTTTAAACTCAGGATCAAATTCAATATTTGTAGGATATAATACCCAACCAAAGGCTCGTAATCAAACTAATCAAATAGCTATAGGTTATGATATAGCAGGTAACGGTTCTAATACAACAGTAATAGGTAACTCAAATACAATTAGTACACAATTACGAGGAACTATAACAGGTTCAGGAGCACAATTCCTTTCTTTACCAACTGGAACAACAGAAACAAGAGTATTAGTATCTGATACTAATGGAAATATAGTTTATAGAACTGATTTAAGTTTAACAGGAACATCTGGTCTATCTGGTTTATCTGGTCAATCAGGAACAGGAGGAGGAAGTGGTACTTCAGGCATTTCAGGTATTTCAGGTCTATCAGGTCAATCAGGAATTTCAGGAACTAACGGTAGTGAAGGTTCAAGCGGTCAATCAGGTATAAGTGGCTTAAGCGGTACTTCAGGTATCTCAGGCACAAATGGTAGCAACGGAGCAAGTGGTCAATCAGGCATCTCAGGTTTAAGCGGCACAAGCGGTATCTCAGGAACTAATGGAGGTGAAGGAGCAAGTGGCCAATCAGGTATTTCAGGGTTAAGTGGTACTTCAGGTATAAGTGGAACTAACGGCGCATCAGGTCAATCAGGAATTTCAGGCCTGTCAGGTACATCAGGTATAAGCGGAACTAATGGAGGCGAAGGTGCAAGTGGTCAATCAGGTATATCAGGTTTATCAGGAACATCAGGCATTTCAGGAACTAATGGAGGTGGCGGAGCAAGCGGTCAATCAGGTATAAGTGGTTTAAGCGGCACATCAGGTATCTCAGGTACAAACGGAGCTTCAGGACAGTCAGGAATTTCAGGCTTATCAGGAACTTCAGGTATAAGTGGAACTAACGGAAGTGGAGGTACAAGTGGTCAATCAGGTATA
>Ga0164293_10002404_pt1 | contig 15872 bp, 17 predicted proteins | sample GEODES118metaG_FD_111487 | JGI IMG/M metagenome (GOLD analysis project Ga0164293, IMG submission 111487) | Eutrophic lake water microbial communities from Lake Mendota, Wisconsin, USA - GEODES118 metaG | ecosystem: Environmental > Aquatic > Freshwater > Lake | place: USA: Lake Mendota...
ACAACTTCTGAGCCTAAACTATTAGAGGCTTTCTTTGACAATACAAATTCGCCATAATATTTTAAATCATAAATATTTATTTTAGTCGTTAAATCGGCGTTTTAAATGTGCAAAGGTGTAAAATTAAACCTAATATTTAATTATTCTGGAAAAGATAAATAAATAGCAAGTATAATAAAAATAACATACATATCAATAGTGATCATATTGATTAATTTTATAATATTTAAACAAATTAAAACATTTTTATATTATAAATATTTCTAAGATAATAAACATATATTGTAGTGTATTTGATATTAAAGATATGTTTATTTTGTTATTATATATATAATGAATTATATAGAAAACTTTAAAATAGAACAATCTAATTTAAATGATGTAATAAATAAAAGTAATCTGAAATATATAATTACAATAAATATTGAACCACCCATTTTAGATTATTTAAATAAACTAAATTTAGGCATATCTATAATTTCAATAAATAAAATCGATAATATTAATAAATTTAAAAATATAATTTATACTGATATTGATTTCGATAAGATCGACTGGAAAGTTATCATTAATAATGATTATTACTCTACACTTTTAATAATAAATAATAGCAATTATAATACTTTGGTAGATATAATTAAAAAAAGCTATTTTTATAAATTAAATTATATATTTTTATATTTAAATTACGATTTAAAAACGATGAATAATTTTAATATTATAAATGATAAATACAATATCAACTTATTACAAAGTAATAATAAAAATTATATATATTATGGTGACATAAAAATAATTCCAAAAATAATTCATCAAATATGGGTTGGTCCTAATGAAATTCCTGAAAAATCTAAATATTTTATACAAAAAATTAAGCAATTACATCCAAATTATGAATATAAACTTTGGATAGATAATGATATTAATTCTGAAAATTTTTTGAATTATAAATTTATAGTTAAAACGTCTAATTACGCTCAAAAGGCAGATATTATGCGTTATGAGATTCTTTATCGTTATGGTGGCATTTATCTTGATATTGATTTTGAAATTTTGCAAAATTTAGACAATTTAATAAATGGGTCTTTAGTAGTATGTAATGAAGATGAACATATTAATAAATATATGTCAATTGGATTTATAGCATCAACCGTAAATAATAGTGAACTGCTAAATTGTATTAATAATATTAATACAATTAATTGGAATACGCATGTAAATGAAGCTACGGGACCATACTATTTTCGTAAATGTATTAATTTAGAAAATGCAAATGTTTTGAAAACTAAAAATATGTATCCTATATATTATACTGAAAAAAATAAAGAATTAATATTAGATGATGATATTTATGGAATACATCATTGGGATAAAAATTGGTAATTAGATAATATGGTTTACTATTTTATAGAAATCCATGTCAAAATAAAAATGATATTTATATTATTATTCTATAACGGAATAGAATAAATGTTTAAAAAATATATTTTTATAATTCATAATACTAATATAAAATTATATTACATTATATACAATATAATGTCTAAATCATATTCATCACATGGTGAAGATAGTGTATTTATAGGAATATTAAAACGAGCAGGTTGGTTATTAAATAAAAATTTATTAAATGAACCAAAATATTATATAGATATTGGCTGTTTTCATCCAATTAATGATTCAAATACATATGCTCTTTATGAATTAGGATGGAATGGAATTCTTATAGATCCAAATCCATCAATAGAAAATTTGATTAAAAATCATAGACCACGAGATATATTTTTAAACTTAGCTATTACCGAAAATGATAATCAACTTATGAATTACTATTTATTTGATGAAAATGCTTCTTCAAATACGTTAGATAAAACTTTTGCGGACTGGATATCAAAAAGTCAAAATATTCCTATAAAACAAGTTTTTCAGGTTAAAACAAGTAAATTAGATACAATAGTAGAACTATTTGAAAAAGATATTTTTTTATTAAATATTGATGTTGAAGGTCTCGATGCCATTATATTACAAAATTACTCTTGGAAAAAAAGACCAACATTTATATGGGTTGAAGACTGGAATCATAAAACAAAAAAACAAGATGATCAAATAATTTATTTTTTAATTAATAAACAATATAAACCCATAGCTAACGTTTATTTAACTACATTATATTTAGATATAAATTCAGATATTTATAACGTTTTATGTTAATTTTATATTATTTAGGTACAATGAATCATGTAATATAATGCTTTACTAAAATCAGTTTTAAAAAGAATATATACATTATCATAATATTTCTTCATATTATATATATAAATATTTGTATTTTCTTGAATATATCCTAAAGAAAGATTTCGTATCCCTGTTGATATATTTAATTCATTTTTATTATAATAAAAATTATATATATATAAATTTACTAAATTTTTATTCATAGCACCTAAAATAGCTCCCCAACTGCCATTAGGTAATACTAAATTTTTAGCATTAATTAATATTGTAAAATCACGTATAATAATATGATTTGATTGACTATTTTCAATAATTGGTATAATTTTTGGATATAATTCGAATAGTTTATTAATAACCGGATTTGACCTATCTTCAGCTATCAAGTATATATTTTTATAATTATTTTGTTGAATATTCTCACTACATATATTAAATAAATAACTATGTAAAAATTCTATTTTTTTTCCATCCATACTGATTCGTGCTGCGGAATAGTAACATCAATATTTTTTTTAAAACTACCACCGAAATCAATATGATAATACTTATTTATAATATTAACCAGAGGCATTCTAGTATTATTATTATCGTGTCGACATATAAGAATCCCCTTGTCATTTTTTGTTTTATAGAGTTCTAATATTTCTTTATTCTTTTTTTCCAATTCTTCAACATTAACAACAAAATCGTAATAATCTAACAACCATAATGGATAGTATAAACTTATATTTACAGGTATTTTATTTTTCGAAGGTTCATATCCCAATATTATATCAGGAATTATATTTGTTTTCATTACAAATTGTTCGAACACATTATAAGGCTCCCCTATATACATAATTTTGATACAATTATTATTTATAGGAATACACTTTGAAAAGTCTTTAAAAACACTGAGCATTAAAACGTTATATGAATCGTCATCTACAATTTCATAATTGTAATCTTTGAATAAAAAATTAAATTTTTTAGGGTCAAAATCACTCCAAAAATACAAATAACGTATTCTCAACATTTATATAGATAACAATATAACGTTTATTTTTATGTATGAATCTATATTATTAATTCATGTTGAAATAAATTAGTTAGTTTAGGATTATATAATTTATTAACTATCGCATTGTACAGGTTATTAACATGTATTCTTAATTTATAAATATAAATATAAATTTCAATAAGATTATAGCATTATTGCGTTTATACTGTAAATCTTTTTAAAAAGGGACATTACATATATTGTAAATATATTCATATAGATAAATTATCTAGTAATTTTTTGAATAATTCATTTTAATATAGAATAGTTCCCAATAAATTATTTTTTCAAGTTTTAAGAAATATGATCAGCATAAATTATATTGAATAAAATCTTTTTACAACAAATATAAATATTTATGTTAAAAATTTTCTTCTTTTTGTTAGAATATTAAATATATATTGATTATATATTATATGTATAATGTTCAATGAATATTATTTATTAACACATCAAGGATAAACAGATATATTTAATTGTTTGACACTTATAAATTATTATTCTTCAAAATATGAATTTATTTATTATATTGTAAGAGATGATGCAGAAGAATTTGTGAATTTTTATATTAGAAATTTAAAAAATGTAAAAGCTATTTATTGTAATAAAGAAAAATTGCTTGATTTGATTAATATTAAAAAGTATTTACACGATGTTCATAATTTATATCAAGGTAAATTTATCTTCCATAGTATTCATGATATTTATAGAACAGATGAATTTCATGAAATTTTTAAGAGAAATAAATATGATTTTGTAGAAAGCTTTTATGTACTTTATAATATACCTTATTCAGTAAGAATTGATTATTTTAATTTTAATAGGGATTTACTATTAGAAAATAAAATTTATAATAATTTTATTAATAAATACGGAGAAACATATATTCTTCATCATGAAATACATGATAAAACTAATAATTTAATAGATAATTCTTTCCGTATATTAATCTTAATGGTATAACCAATACTTTTTTTGATTTTATTACAATAATTGAAAAAAAGTGTGGAACTTCATTGAATTGATTCAGTATGGGCAGTACTTATATATATGATTGATGTCAAACATAAATTTTTTAGTAATAAAAAAATATATGTTTATTGTAGAAAACAACATTATGAAATGTTTTTAAAACCAATTAAACTTGATAATTGGATATTAATATAAATTATACTATTTCTTTTATTATATTTTTAATATTTTTATAAAAATCATTATGTATTTCTATTATTATTTTATTTTCATTATTAACTTTATAATTTTCAACTTTTGTTTTCCCAAATAAAATTTTATTTATTAAAATATTATTATTAATTGTTAAATTGCATTTTAAACAATTTTCTTGTTCAAAAAAGTTTATTATAATATCAGCATAGTTTTTTTGATTTTTTATATATTCATTATAATCATTTTCTCTTAGTTTAATTTGTTTAAAAACTTTTTCTATACTATATCCTCTTTCTTCAACATCTCTTTTTATTTTCCATTTTTTTATCAATTCCCTATCTGTATCCATAAATATTTTCAAATCTATTATTTGATTTACATTTTTATTATAAATTGTATGTAGTCCACATAAAATCACATTTTTCTTTGATTCTATCTTTTCTACTTGCGTAAATTTACCAGTATTATGGTCGTAGTCAACACTATATATTTCATTTCCAATTTTTAAATTATAAATATCATTATTCATCTTTTCTAAATTATTTGCTTTAGGATTTAAATGAGTAAATTGTAAATAATTTTTATCTCCTCTTTCCCATTTATGATATCGGTCTGTTTCCAATTTTAAATAACTATTTTTATCGAATAATTCGATTAGTTCATTTAATAAGGTAGTTTTTCCTGAACCAGAATCACCTGCTATAGCTATTATATTACATCTTGATAATATCAATTTATAATTAATATTAACTTCTTCATAATCAATACTATTTTCTTTAAAAAAATTGTATAAAATTATGTCTAAGTAATTATTATTATTTAGATATAGATCTAAATTAATTAATTTTTTTAAAATTTTATAATTTTTACATATAATAATATTATCATTACATTTATTATTTATATCTTTTGTGTATTGATTATATCTTTTGTTAGATATATATATTATATTATCTGATGTAATAAAATCTAAAAATTCTAACGAATTAAATATAAAATCACTTCTTATTACTATATATATATCATAATCTTCAAAAGTATTAATTATATTTATCATATTTATAATCTTTTGTGTATAATTTTTAAAATTTCTAAATTCACAATTATATAAATCATTAACCATCAATAATTTTTTAATTTTATTATTATTAATAATATCATTTAAGTTAAAATTATATATATACTCATTTTCATAATCTATATAATTATTAGTTAAACATAAATAATAAACTATTTCATGCTCTATAAATAATTCTTCAATATTTTTTATTACTAAATCTATACATCTAGGTTGCCCACATATTATAAAACATATTCTCATATTTATAATTTATTATTATATATTATTTTTTATATATACTCATTATTAGATCTTGAATATTAATAACATATGGACTATTTAATCCTTTATCTAGTAATTCTAATTCATTTTTATAAAAATTTTCAATATTAAAAATTATATTATTATTAAATCCTGCTACATCATTTTGCGATATATTTAAACAATATTTCCCATTTTCATATCGAGTTATTTCACCTATGTTATTATAATATTCTGAATCTGTTTTTATTATTTTTGCTCTGCAATATAAAGGTATTTCATTTTCTTCTTTATATGTTTCAACATTATAAAAATATTCTATATCACTTCCGTCCATACTATATTTAAATCTATAGTTAATATCCATAAAATATGGAGTTACTAATACTATAGATTTTGTTAATTTAGACGAAAATAAAAGATTTGCCATTCCCCCGCCTATACTTCCGATTATTAACTGTGCTTTTGAAAATAAATTTATTTTATCATCTGTTGTTAAATTTTCAGCAAATATTTCTATAAAACCTAACTTTGTTAATTCTTCAACTAATAAATCCTCATTCATCATTTTTCTTCTTGTCGTGTAATCTGTGCCAATATTAGATTTATCATTATTTATCCAAGTTCTTCTTGATATATATACTAATTTAGGCATTGATTTACTAATTATTATATTATTCTTCAAATTTTGATATAAACTATATATTTCTTTTCTAGGTGGATTATTTGAAAATCCTCCATGTGTTAATGAACTAGATATATATAAATTTTTATAAATATTTTTATTATCATGTATTAACCAATCTTTGCTATCTACAAATTTTTCTAATAATTCAATATTAAATTTATAAAACTCCCTCTTATACTTATTTGGATAATTTATTAATAACTTTAATTCAGGTTTTTCTTTTTTTAATTCTAAATATGTATATAAATATGGTATTGTGTCATATAAATAATGATAGTAATTATCAAAATTATATATGAAAAAAAAAACATTCTCATTTTTTTCTATATAGTTATTTCCTATTTCTACATTTATATCTTCTATTTTATAAATATTATCATCATAAAAAGAGTCTTTATTTAATGACATTACTTTTTCATCATAAGGTGAATATAAATTTTTATTATCGTATACAAGAACATTAGGATAGAAGGAGTTCCTGCCAAAAAGTACACAGTTTTGTATAACACTATATCCAATATCTCTTCCTGTATTATCTTTATCTTTTATAATTTTATAATTAAAATTTTTAAATAAAACTATATTCATATAATTAAACTATATAATATTAGTATTATAATTATATAATTTAATTAAACTTACTATTTTTTCTATATTTTTCTTCTTCCATAGTTTGGATATAATTATTATCAATACTAATTAAATTTTCATAGTCATCGCATAGTTCTACATATTTATCCATGGTTTCTATCATACAATATAATTTAGTTAATGTTTCAGCTATTAAAATATATTCATTATTATAAATTATTAAATCAGGAATAATACCAAAATTATTAATATCTTCTAAACAATCTATCTTATAAATTTTATGAAAATATACTGCTAGATCTGGAAAACAATATTTTATATCTTTGTTAATATTATATTTTAAATTTGTATTATTATAAGTTCTACATACAATTGATTTTTGAAACTTTAAATATAAAAGCTCATTAATATTAAATGTTGTTATTTCATTAATATATTTATTATCTAATAATTTATTAAAATAATCAAATACTTTTTTATACAAATTAATTAATTCTGATAAATTATCATTTGTTATTATTAAACCATGATTCTTTAAAAAATATAAATCTATATTTTCATCATACTCTTCATATATTTTTTGTGCTAAAATTAACCCAGGTGGATAATAATCAATAATTTTATGTTTTAGTTCAAAACTATTTAAAATATCTACTTTTTTACTACATAAAAATTTATTAGATAATGTAAAATGAATATGAACAGTATATTTTTTCATAAAACAATGAAAATATGTTTCCATTGATGGCACTTTATATCCAAATATTTTAGTTGATAAAAGTTGAGTGACTGAATTATTTTTTAATAAATTTAAACATTCATTATTATTTACAATACAAAAACCATAATTTTTATCAATATTACCTAAAATAGTTCCAGAGGATTTTATTACTAATAAATTATTATTTTGTGTTTTAATAGAAATATTACCACCTTGTCCTTGAATATTAATAATAGACTGTCCAAATAATTTACTTAAATATATTAATTCATTTTGGGTTTGTGTATATTCCTTGTGGAAAATAATTAATTCATTATAATTATTAAATTGAAAAAATTTATTTTTTATATTGAAATTCGTATGATCTTTTTTAAATAATATAGGTATTAATCCGAGTTTTAATGCTGGTTCTATATCATGTTCGTAATTATCACCTATCATTAAAATATTTTCAGTAGGAATTTTCATTTTATTAATTATAGAATAAAACATTGAAATATGTGGTTTCTCATATCCATTTTCATCACTCGTTTGAATATAATCTATGTAACTAATTATATTTAACTTAACTAATTTATCATACTGCTGTTTAAAATTATTATTTGATAAAATACCTATTTTAATATTATTTTGTTTTAAAATTTTTAATAAATCTTCAGTATGAGGATACATAAATGTTAGTAAATTATCATAAAATTCATCATAATATAAATTTAATATTTTATCTAGTTCATCAAGAGGTATATTTAGACTTTCTAATAACCTTTTAAAATATATATTTTTATTATACTTATTACAATAATTATTGGATTGTTTTATATCAATACTAATTTTTTCATAAATTTCTTTTATTTTTTTCTTATAAAGTTTTTCTTCAATATATGTAAATACTTTACATAATGAATTTTTATTACAAATATCATAATCATATATTGTATTATCAAAATCAAAAATAACACCTAGTATCATTTTATATAATAATTTATTATAAATTTATATTTTTATATTCTTTCATTTATAACTTATTTAGAATAAAAAATTACCGTGATATAGTAATTAAAAGCAAAACTTATAATTGATCATCATTTTTGATTGTCTCTTAATAATATTTTTATACCTTTTTGAATATTATATAATTTTGATCATAAAAATATATGAAATCATCATTAATACATTCCCTTAATCCAATGTTATTACTAATCAAAAACATATCTTTATTTGATAATATATATACTATCTGCATCACAATAATAAGCTTATTGATTACTATTACATTCTTTCTATTCTTTCATTTCTAAAATAACCCCATTCAAAATCTTTTTTATCTAATAATATAGTATCCTTAAAAAAAATATTTTCTTTAAAATGGGTATAAGTTAATTCCTCATAATTAAAAACATAACCTTTGTCATAATATTCATCAATTCTTTTATATAAATTACAATATGATTCAATATAAATATTAGGAACAATACAAACCATTGTTTCTAAAACACCATCTGTTCTTTCGGGTAATCTATTCCAAATAATAAATTTATTTATATCTATTTTATTTTTATTAGGGAAATTAAATATTAAAATATCACTTCTTATTATAATATAAAAATCATATTTTATATTACTTTTCTTTGTTAATTCATAACATTTATTTAGTGAATATACGTATGAATAAAAATTATATCTTGTATCTGGGTGACTAGTTCTATCATATGTTTTTTTTAATGGAATAGAATCTTTATCAAGACTTTCTTCAATTTCATAATATAATGGATTATATAAATTAATATAATCTTCTATATGTTCCTTTTTTTTATTATATCTCCTAGATTATTCCATGGAGCTGCCTTAGTTTTATTATCTTTATATCTCCAGGTGTGAATAAAAACATTTGGATTATATTCATCTAAAATAAATTTTTTTATAGTTTCATATCCTTTTGAAAAAAAACGAGCTTGACCTACTATGAGTAAAGCACAATTCATTATATATATGATATTAATATTATACTTTATATCCATTTATAAATATTATATTCTTTACAACATATTGCGTCAGGTATAATATCATTATCAAATAATTGCTTTCTATATAATTCTATTTTTTCAGGTTGTCCTTGTAATTCGGGGGATACAATACATATTTTTTTATTTAATAAGTTTATTCTTTCATATATTTCTTTGTTTAATGGTAAAATAGTAAAACAATCAATCCATATCCAACTAATTAAATCCTTAATTTTTTCAGTAAATTCTAAACATTCATATTCTGAGTATCTAGAAGCAATATTATTATTATTAAATTTTTTATTTAATACATTAATCATTGGGAACGATGAATCTAAAAAGAAATAGTTATTAATATTATATTTTTCTAAAAGTTTTAAACATTCTAATTCAACTCTTTCAGATTTAATGTTTAAGATAAGTGTATTATGTGAATAATTCAATAAATAATTTTCAAAATCTTCACCATCAACAAAAGGGTCATGAGCTAAAATTAATTTACCTGTTTTATGGTTGTCTCTTATATCTAATTCAACACCATAATTAACATCTATATTTTTTAGTTCTTCTAATTTATTTATTCTATGACAAATAAATTGTGTATAACATACTAAACTATTATTAATTTCTATTTCTTGATTATTAATTATTTTAAAATACTTTTTATCTGGATTTTGTTTAATAATATATATAATTTCTTTTATTGTTAAATTATCTATTATTTTATTTTTTTGGATTGTAAAATTACTGTAATCTTTAATAATTAATTTAAGCATATTTTATTAATATATATATATATATATATAAAATTACTGTAGTCTTTAATAATTAATTTACGCATTATTAATATAGTAATAGATAATAAATAAGAAGAAACTTGTAATAATAATTCAAAAAAAACATGCCATCAGATGATGTTTATTCACATTTATATAATTTTTTAATAAAACTGCCGATTTACTTGGAGATATTGTTGAACTTTGAGTTTTCAAAGGTTTGTGTGTAGCAACATTTTTCAATATATATGTCCTAAATTTAAATAAAAAATTATTGGTTTTGATATTATTGTTCAAGGTAATTCTCATGAAATCTTTAATAAACATGGTAAATATGTAAAGATAATATAAATAATGTTTATTCAAAAATCAGAACTTTCTATTAATAATGTTACAAAACGATTAGAAAATATGGAACTTCATAAAAAATATATATTAGTCAAAGGAGATGTTGAAGAAACACTACCTAAATTTTTAGAGGAGAATCCAGGATTTAGAATAAGTTTACTATATATAGATGTAGATCTTGATAGACCTATCTATAATGGATTAAAATATTTATGGGATAGAATTCTTCCTGGTGGAGTAGTATTATTTGACGAATATGAATATCATAAGTTTAGTGAAAGTTGTGGAGTAGATAAATTTTTAAAAGAAAAAAATATACCATATGAATTAAAAAGTACTAATTGGATGACTCCAACAGCTTATTTAATTAAAAGATAAATATAAATAAAATAATATATAATATATATAATATATATAATATGAGTTATATTTTAAGAGAAAAATGTATTTTTTGTAGTTCACCTTTATCAAAACATTTTTTTAATAAAGATAATGAAAATTTTATAGCACATTATCAAGTACCTCTTGATTATGATAATAATAAAATGATAAAAATACCATATAATGTATGTATATGTGATTTATGTAAAACAGTTCAAAATAAATATTTAGGTGATTTAGAAGAAATATATAAAATAAATCACGCTGATAGCACTGGAACTACTATGATTAATCTTCATAATAAAACTGCTAATTTAATTGAAAAATATAAAGATAATGTTACAAATATTTTAGAAATTGGAAGTTCTTATGGTGTATTAGCTGATATTATCTTACAAAAATTAAATGTTAAATATAACATTATTGAACCTTCTTTTAGAGGAATTCGTGATAATAAAACAATTTATGATGATTTTTATGAGAAAATTGATGATACTAAAATTGATGCTAATACATTAATAATTTCTCATGTATTTGAACATTTTTATAATCCAAAAGAAATTTTAGATAAAATATATTTAAATAAAAATATTATAAACTTTTTTTTGATATTCCCAGATTTAGAATATTATATTAATAATAATGTTTTACATGTATTAAATACAGAACATACTTATTATGTTGATAATGAATTTTTAATAAATCAACTTAAAAATTATGGTTTTGAACTAATTGAAAAAGATTTTCATGTTAATCATTCTGTATTATTTTATTTTAAAAGAGTTAATAATAATAAATTTGATACTATTTATAAAAATATAAATTATTCTCTTGAAACTTTTTTTAATAAAATATTTACAACTATTAATTTATTTAATAATGAAATTAATAATAAAAAAGATAATAAAATTTATATATGGCCTTCATCAATTCATTCACTATATTTATTTACTTTTGGTTTAAATTATGATAAATTAGATGGTATGCTTGATAATAGTATAAATAAAATTGGTAATAAAATGTATGGAACTAATTTAAAAATAAGTTCATTTTCTGATATGATAAATAAAAATAATGAAAAAATTATAATTTTATTAAATGGTGGTATCTTTAATAAAGAGATTATTGCTAAAACAATTAATTCAAAAATTAAATTTATAAATATTGATTAAATTGACTATCAAATTTAATATAAAAAGTAATTAATTATTTAATATATATTATGCACATCATTATACCAATGTCTGGAATTGGTAAGCGTTTTATTGACGCTGGTTATTCAGAACCAAAACCACTAATCCTAGTTGAAGGAAAACCTATAATAGAACATATAATAAGTCTCTTCCCAAATGAATCTAAATATACTTTTATTTGTAACGATTTACATTTAAGAGAAACACATATGAGAGATATCTTGACAAATCTTGTTCCTAATTGTAATATTTTTGAAGTAAGTGTTAACAATAGACGAGGCCCGGTTGATGCTGTATTACAAGCAAAAGAATTAATAAACGATAAAGAACAAGTTATAGTGTCATATTGTGATTATGGAACTAGTTGGAATTATGATGAATTTAAGAAACAAATAAATAATGAAGATATTTTTGGAGCAATTCCTTGTTACACAGGTTTTCACCCGCATATGTTAGGTTCAGATAATTATGCTTTTTGTAGAGAAGAAAATAAATATTTATTAGAAATACAAGAAAAAAAACCATTTACGCATAATAAAATGGAAGAATATGCTTCAAATGGAACTTATTATTTTAAATCCGGATCAATACTAAAAAAATATTTTCAAGAACTTGTTGATTTAAATATTTCAACAAATAATGAATTTTATGTAAGTATGGTTTATAATTTATTAGTTAGAGATAATCTAAAAGTGCTTATTCATAAAATCGACAAAATGCTACAATGGGGTACTCCAAAAGATTTAGAAGAATATTTATTATGGTCTAATTATTTTTTAAATAGAGATATTAATTTTAATAAATTATTTATCGATAGTTATGATACTACATTAATTTTACCTATGGCTGGTGCTGGTAGTAGATTTTTTAATGTAGGTTATAAAGTTCCAAAACCGCTGTTAGATGTTGAAGATTTACCTATGGTTATAAAAGCAGTTCAAGATTTACCACAAACATCTAAAAAGATATTTATTTGTCAAAACGAACATTTAAATAATTATAAAATCAAGGAAACTATTTTAAAATATTTTGATAATACTCAAGTTTTAGGTATTGATTATGTAACTGAAGGACAAGCCTGTACTTGTGAACTGGCTTTTAAAAACTACCACATACCATTAGATAAACCTATTTTAATATCGGCTTGTGATAACGGCATTTATTATGATATAAAAAAATATATGGAATTAATTGAAGACAACTTTGTAGATGCTATAATTTTTAGTTTTTCGAATAATCCAACAAGTAAGCTTAATCCTAATATGTATGCTTGGTTAGATGTAGATAAAAATAATTATATTAAAAGAACTTCTATTAAAAAACCTTTTAATGATTGTCAAAATAAATACGCTATTATCGGAACAATGCTATTTAAGAAAGCAAGCATATTTTTAGAAGGATTGGAATTAATTTATAAAGATAATATTAGAACTAATGGTGAATATTATGTTGATAATATGATAAAACCATTAATAAATAAAGGATATAAAATTAAAATATTTGATGTAGATTACTATTTATGCTGGGGAACACCAAATGATTATAAAACATATAATTATTGGTTAGAATATTTTTCAAAAAAATAATAAACAGTCCACAAATCACAATCATTTTTAAAATATTACAAATGAAATATTTTAAAAATGATATTTAATTAAATGTAAATGATTAACGGATGATTCCGATTATATATATTTTAGTTAACACTTATATCATTTAATAAATTACAAAAATAATAAATATAAGTACTAATAAGTTTATACCCTTTAAATATCTAATAATATTATAGTAAATAAACTACAATATACTAATTTAAATACTAACATTAATTAATGTATAATCTTCACAATCTTTTTTAAAATTTATTTTAAAATCTATTGAAGATAAACCATCATGAAATGACCCTGATTGATTATATATATACTTGTTCTTCTCATATTGCAGTTTATTTACTTCACAATAATATTTTTTCTTATTCATTTCTTGTTCATCCTTTTCACCAGCTAAATCTTCACGAATATTTGTATCAAAATTATTTAAGAATAAAAACTTTCTTTCTTCCACTGGTTTATTTTTATCTATATCCATATCTGAAAAAATACCTTCAGCTTCATCAATACATAATCCACACATTTCTAATTTAAACTTCAAATCCATATCTTCAAATCCCCATCCCCAAAAATTATTATAATATCCATTTATACGTTCAATTATAGATACAGATAATGATGTCACACCACCAACTGACATTGTATAACCAAAAATATGATTTATTTTTTCTCCTGGATAATCATAAAAAATGTCATTAGATACCGGTATAGTATCTACATCATGATACACCAAATAATCACACCCATCTATTATAGAAAAAATAGTTCCAATATTTAAAAGCTTTCCACGATTAAATGCTCGGCCTTCTTCTTGTTCAATAACATAAATTTTATAATCAAGATTTTGATGTTTTAAAATTTCAACTATTTTTGGAATAAAAATTTTTAAATGATATTCTCTATCACGATAAGGAATAACTATACCAGCTTTATGATTATTACTCATTAAATATATAATAAATATAAAAAGTATCTTTATATAATAATAAAGATTTATGAATTATTATATAGATATAAATGTGTTCATTCTTGATATCTTCTATTGATTTTACTAAACTCGATTTAACAACTATTAATAGATTACTCCAATTAAGAGGACCCGATTTAACGAATGTAAGTAGTATTCAAAACATATTTTTCTTACATAATCTATTAAATATCACAGGAGATATCATTCAGCAACCTTTTGTTAATAGTGAAAAAACAGTTGTAGCCATATATAATGGTGAAATATATAACTACAAATCATTTGAAACTGAATTTAATACTACCTTTAAAAGCGATGGAGAATGTTTACTTCCACTTTATCTAAAATATGGGGAAGAGGTATTTCATAAACTAGACGGCGAATATGCTCTTATTATATTCGATTTTAATCTCGGTAAATTCTTTATGAGCACTGACACATTTTCAACAAAACCACTATTTTATGCTGTAGAAAATGGACAAATTGGTATTTGTAGTTATCCAACACCGCTTACATTGATGGGTTTTACTAGACCCGAAAAGATGACAGCTAATCTTATCCTAACATTTTCTATAGAAACCTTACAACCAATCAATTTAAAACAAGTATATAATTTTAGTTTAGACCAACATAAAGATAATTATGAGGATTGGTGTGTATCTTTTGAAAAGGCAGTTATAAAACGATATAGTGATAAATATCCTGTATTTATTTGTTTAAGCAGTGGATATGATAGTGGTGCTATAGCATGCGCGTTACATCGACATAATAAAAAATTCTACAGTTATACAATTATTGACTGTGAAAAGATGGATACTTTAGGAAAACGACT
>Ga0164293_10002406_pt1 | contig 15868 bp, 18 predicted proteins | sample GEODES118metaG_FD_111487 | JGI IMG/M metagenome (GOLD analysis project Ga0164293, IMG submission 111487) | Eutrophic lake water microbial communities from Lake Mendota, Wisconsin, USA - GEODES118 metaG | ecosystem: Environmental > Aquatic > Freshwater > Lake | place: USA: Lake Mendota...
ATTCGCGCACGCATCAGCGAAATAACGACATTTCTTGATGTGTCACGCAGATGGCTGAGAGAGAGAGTGACGAGAGAGAGAGCGGCTGACCGAGACTGGGCATACTCAGGTGGGTGGTAAGAACTCTGGTCGCAAGCCGAAGCCTGTAGAGCAGAAGCGTCGGCTCGGTAATGTCGGTGGTCGCAAACTGCCATCGCAGGCATCGATCACTGCACTGCCATCTCTGGCATCGCAGACACCTGAACCGCATCGGCCGCTAGGTCAGCATGGCCGCGCACTCTGGGTGCGTGTCTGGACTTCTGGCGCGTCATGGCTCAGGCCATCACTCGACGGTGATCTAGTTCTGATGGCGTGTGAGATGACTGATGAGCGCAGTGTGCTCAGACAGATGGTGTTCACAGATGCGACTGCATGGCGTGAGCGTCGCGGTCTGCGAGAGATCGACCGACAGATCACGAGTCTGCTCGCTCAGATAGGATTCTCACCTACTGACAGAGCGACGCTAGGCATAGGGGATATCAAACAACATGAGTTCCAAGACATCAGGCGACGCATCGAAGCGAAACGGAATGCAGCCAACGGCTAGATGGCAGCCGACCTTCTACACGCCACGACTACACACTGCGACCGACGGTGATGAGATCATCAACTTCGCACGCGAACACTTTCTCGTTCTCAAAGGATTCCGCGCAGGGTCAAACCTAGAGTTCACTGCATGGCAGAAGTGGCTGCTGCGTGCTCTCTATGAGCGCACACCACAAGGCAGACTCAGATACAGGCGTGCGATGATCGGCCTGCCGCGCAAGCATGGGAAGTCTTTGATGGGCAGTGCGATCGCTGTGTACGGTCTGATCGCAGGTGAGTCTGGTGCAGAGAACTATGTCGTCGCTGGTGATCGTCAGCAGGCACGCATCATATTCAATGAAGCGAAGACTCAGGTCATGTCATCACCGCTACTCGCAGCAGAGTGCAAGGTGTATCGCGATGTCATCGAGATGCCGCGCTTCGGTTCGATCTTGCGTGTGCTCTCATCAGAGTTCAAGGGTCAGGCTGGACTCAATCCATCGCTCGTGCTATTCGACGAACTTTGGAATCAGAGCACCAGTGATCTCTATGACCAGATGACGCTCGGCTCTGGTGCACGACTAGAGCCACTCATCGTCTCGATCACGACAGCAGGATATGACCTAGACACAGTGGCAGGTCGTCTCTACCAGTATGGGAAGCAGTGCGCAGCAGGTGAGATCGATGACCCATCATTCGGTTTCTGGTGGTGGGAAGCACCTGCCGAGTGTGCGATCGATGATCAGAAGGCATGGGCAATATCGAACCCGAATCTCTATGAGCGACTACTAGATCGAGATGACATGACTACCGCGATGATGCAGACAGACGAAGCAGCCTTCCGTCGTTGGCGATTGAATCAGTGGGTGCGTGCACAAGAGTCGTGGCTGCCTGCAGGTGCTTGGGAAGCGTGTCGATCTGATCGCTCGATCGATATCGATCTACCAGTGTGGGTCGGTCTCGACATGGCACTGAAGCATGACTCGATCGCGGTGGTCATCGCACAGCCGCAGCATGATGGTGTCGTCGTGACACGCTCACAGATATGGCAGCCGCGTGACGAAGGTGTTGATGTGGCCAGTGTCGAGCAGTACCTGCGCCAGATACATCGCACATACACGGTGCAAGAGATCGTCTATGACCCTGCATACTTTCAGAGATCAGCAGAGCATCTATCAGATGACGGTCTGCCGATGGTCGAGTTCCCACAGTCGAGCGGCCGCATGATACCTGCGTGCGGTCACGCATATGAGCAGATCGTCAATCGAAAGATCACACATGATGGCTCACCGACATACACAGATCAGGTACTCAGTGCAGCACAGCGCATGACAGATCAGGGTTGGCGGTTGTCGAAAGGTAAATCAAAGCGTAAGATCGATGCAGCCATCGCACTCGTGATGGCACTCGATAGAGCGACATCAAGACAGACGGCCGCTATATCACCTAACATCGTGCAGGTATGGTCATGACTAGGCGAGCACTCACTACAGGTATAGAAGTACTTGGCGGCATCTGTGTCGTCATAGGTGTATCGATGATCTCGATCTCACTCGCGCTGATAGTCGCAGGCGCAGGACTGATCGCACTCGGTGGTCTGCTCGCATGAGTCTCTGGAAGAACACTGAGCGTCGCGCACTACCTACGAGCATCGACCCATATCAGATCACCGCTCGACCGTTCTACAATAACTATTCAGGTGAGATCGTCACCGAACTCACAGCGTTTGCATCGTCTGCAGTTCTAGCATCGACGAACCTTCTGGCTGACTCGATCGCATCGATGCCACTCGAACTGACTGTGCAGCGTGCAGGTCGCATCGAGAAACTGCCGACACCATCAGTGCTGATGAAACCGAACGCGCATCAGACCATGTTTGAGTTCGTGCACCAGACTGTGCTCACACTCGCGATACATGGCAACGCATACATCTATGCACCGCGCACCGCAGGTGGTCTGCCATCAGAGATGCGGAACATTCACCCACGAGAGATCAGGGGTCAGGTATATGCCGACGATGGTTCGATCGTCTATACGCTCGGCAAGAATCAAACACTGACATCGACTGATCTCAGAGCGATTCACTGGTTGCTGCTACCGAATCAGATGGTAGGTATCTCACCACTCGAAGCCATGAAGAACACCATCGGCATGTCGATCGCGATGGATAGATTCCTATCTCAGTTCTATGGCGAAGGCGCGACACCATCGAGCGTGCTAGAGACTGACACTACGATCACCACAGAGCAGGCGCAGATACTGCGCGACACATGGGAAGACTCGCATGTGCGCCGACGCAAACCTGCTGTACTCACAGGCGGCCTGAAGTGGCGATCGATCACCACGAGTGCTGCAGATATGCAGATGCTCGAACATCGTGAAGCGATCGTGAGAGACATCGCTCGCGTGTACCGTATCCCACTGCATCTGATACTCGGTACAGGTGGCGATTCACAGACATATCAGAACATCGAATCGGCTGGTGTGAACTTCGTGCGATATACACTGCTGCCATTCATGCGCAGACTGGAAGATGCGATCAGCGAGATGCTGCCACTCACTCAGCGTGTGAGATTCAATGCAGATGAGTTCATGCGTGCAGACCTGATCACCAGAGTGCGTGCACAGCAGGTGCAGATCATGTCAGGCACACTGTCACCGAACGAAGCACGCGAGCAAGAGAACCGTGAACCGTATGAAGGTGGCGACCAGTTCGTGCTCGGTATCGCAGGTGCACCGATCGCAGGTATCGAAGGTGGTGATGCACCGACACTGGGTGTCGATAGCAAACCGCCGAAGGCTTAGTCATGCGATCGATATCTGTCTCAGTCGGTACTGCACCTGTGCTGTGTGTACCGTCAGATGATTTCAACCGCACTGTGTATTTGCACAACGCTGGAAGCGGCAAGGTATATCTCGGCGGCAGTAGTGTCACATCGAGCACAGGCTTCCATCTAGGAAATAGCGAATCGGTTTCATTATTTATTCCACAAAAAGAAACGCTGTACGCGGTGACTGCAAGCAGTACTCACGCTGTCATCGTGCTGACACCTGATACTGACTGACTATGCCATACGGGATATCTCAGCAGCAGAGTGACTGCGCGACATATGCGACAGTCAAGCAAGAGAGTGATGGCACATACACCACGATTGGCTGCCATCAGTCAAAGCAAGATGCGATCGATCAGATGGTCGTCGTCTCGATGGCAGAAGATGTCGAGCCACTAGGCGAGATCAGAGCACTCGATGACATGATCGAAGGTGAGTCAGAGATCGAGACAGAGATCGATGATGATGAGTATGACCTGACACCACGACAGTCAGTTATGTATGAAGCACTAGAGCAGATCGCTGAGCAGTATGGCATGTGGTCACAGGCCAGTGATGCTGATGGCTGCGACTATCAGCGTGAGTCACCTGATGCAGCGATCGGCCGCATGTGCGCTCACTGTGCTTTCTATGAAGGTGATGGCATGTGCCATATCGTAGAAGGTGACATCGCGCCAGAAGGCATATGCAGATTCAATGTCATACCAGATCGACTGCTGCAAGAGCAGCCATCTGACGAGATCGATCAAGCCAAATATGAGATGCGTGCTGAAGTCGATCTGTCTGCACCAGAGTTCATGCGAGCATCTGCACGACGCGGCCTGCGACTACATGAGCAAGGTCTCTCTGGTGATGGTCTCATGCCTGCCACTGTCGCTGATGCACGACGCATGGCTGATGGTGAAGTGAGTGAAGGCAAGTGGCGCAAGATCGGTGCATGGATAGCACGCCATCTGGTCGATCTCGAAGCAGTAGATGGTGACGAGATCACCGCAGGTCAGGTCGCAATGCTGCTGTGGGGTGGTGGCTCGACCAAAGCCACAGCACTCAGAGCACAGAGATATGCAGAGCAGATCGTCACACGCCTAGATGCTGAGCAGAGAGCAGACCCACCTGCACCACCGAAAGATCAGATCATTGGCTCAGACAAGAACGAGCCGCTATCAGCACAGGGCAAGACTGGGAACATAGTGCTATCGGCGGCGACCGAGACTGCGCTGCAGAATAAAGTACAGACGCACAATGACGAGATGAAGGAAGCAGATAAACCTGAGTGGTCTCGCGTATCTCTGGGTGCACTGAAGTCGGTGTATCGACGCGGTGCAGGTGCGTTCTCTGCTAGTCACAGACCGAATGTAAGCAGAGCGCAGTGGGCGATGGCTCGCGTCAATGCCTTCCTGTATCTCTCAAAGAATGGCCGACCACAGAACCCGAAGTACATCACAGACAATGATCTGCTCAAACCGTCACACCCGAAGTACTCGAAGTCGAGTAGTCGCGCAGCGAATACAGATATGGCTACAATGATCGAGATGACCGATGATCTAGCAAGTATGGAACACCGATGGTGCGTGACTGGTGCTGATGAGCGTCGAGTCGCATATACCACAATGGAATTTCGTGAGATGGGTGATGGCAATCATCTAGTCGGTTATGCAGCAGTGTTCGACTCACCATCTGAGCCGATGCCATTTACAGAGTATGTGAAGCGCGGCGCGTTTCAGAAGACGATCAAAGATGGTGCTGATGTGCGGCTGCTCATAGATCACGAAGGTGTGCCACTGGCACGCACGAAGTCTGGCACGCTGATGCTCGAAGAAGATGAGCGCGGCCTGAAGGTCACTGCTGATCTCGACCCTGCCAACCCTGATGCGGCACGAGTGATCTCTGCTATGCGTCGCGGTGATATGAGCCAGATGTCGTTTGCCTTTCGCACGATACAAGATTCATGGTCGAGTGATCGATCGGTCAGAGAGTTGCGAGAAGTGCAGTTGTTTGATGTGAGCGTCGTGACATTCCCTGCATATGAAGAAACGATCGCTGAGTTGCGCACCGCGCAATCATCAAGTACAGTGACATCGACGACCAGTGTCTCTGTGCGCAAAGCACAGATCGCTCTGGCTCGCCAACGATAGTCAGCCGACTCACAGCCGACCAGATAGGTCACTGAGTGAGCCACTGATACACCCATCAGAAAACTCACGAAGGAACAAACACATGACCTACTCAAAGCAACTAATCGAGAAGCGCGACGCAGAACTTGCAAAGGCTGATGCACTCGTGGCATCTGCAGCAACCGAAGAGCGTGCACTTTCCATCGAAGAAGATTCACAGATCGCATCGTCACTCGATGTCGTGCGTGATCTCGACGAGCAAATCAAGCGTCACTCTGAACTCGAAGGCCGCAACGCTGCAGCCGCCGAAGCACGCAAGGCTTCTGGCATCGAGACCGTAGTCGCACCTGCTGTCGTCAAGAGCGAAGCACGCACCTACTCACCAAAGTCTGAGACATCATTCATCGCTGACGCATACGCTGCTCAGTTCTCTGGTGACTTCTCAGCCAAAGAGCGTCTATCGCGCCACATGAATGAAGAGCGCATCGAGCGTCGTGATGTCACCAGTGCAGCATTTGCTGGTCTCATCGTGCCACAGTTCTTGACTGAACTCGCTGCACCATTCGCACGCGCAGGCCGACCATTCCTTGAGATCGCTCGTAAGCATCAGTTGCCAGACTCAGGTCTTGTCATCTCGATCTCGAAGGTCACGACTGGCTCAGCCACTGCAGTACAGACTGAAGGCTCAGCAGTACAAGAGACCAACATGGATGACACCAAACTCGATGTCTCTGTGGTCACTGTTGCTGGTCAGCAGAATGTGAGTCGTCAGGCAATCGAGCGCGGCACAAACATCGACTCGCTCGTGATGGCTGATCTCGTATCTGCATACCACACGAACCTTGATTCATTGTTCGTCACGACCAGTGCGACATCACTCACCAATGTGATCACACAGGTAGTCACCTACACCGACGCATCACCGACAGTGAAGGAACTTTATCCGAAGTTGCTCGATGCCATTCAGCGTGTGCAGACGAACTACTTCCAGACACCGAACTTCATTCTGATGCACCCACGACGACTCGCATTCATCTTGGCTGCAGTCGATAGCACAGACCGACCACTCGCAGTACCTACGCCTTACGGTTTCAACCCGATCGCCACAGGTAGCGGTGCAGCACAGTACGCACAGAGCGGCTATGCGATCGCAGGCATTCCTGTGGTCACTGATGCCAATGTCATCACGACAAACGGCGCAGGTGCAAACGAAGATGTGATCATCGTCGGCAACAGTCAGGAAGCACACTTGTTCGAGCAGGGCAGTGGCGAACCGATGATGCTTCGCTTCGAGCAGCCGAAAGGTTCTGAACTCGATGTGCAGATGATCGTTTATGGATACAGTGCTTTCACAGCAAATCGTTATCCAAACGCGTTTGCTTTGGTCGGTGGAACTGGTCTAGTAACACCAACCTTCTAATCTGAGATCGTCAGTGCGTCGCAGGCTGATCACTGTGACGCACTGATACTCTGATGCCATGACAACACATTCCAAGTACATCGACGCTCTACTCTTTGAGCGTGCAGGATACGAGAAGCGCGGTCTCACAGATCGAGTACGCGCCATCGATGCAGCACTCAGAGAGATCGGCTTCGATCATAAGTATCTATCTACGCCAGTAGAGACTGCGACCGCAGTACCACAGGCAGAGACTGCAGCACTACCGAAGACACGCGCACGCAAGAAAGGCTGAGCACATGGCCATCACAAAAGGCTATTGCACGCTTGCAGAAGTGAAGGCCGCTATGCGGCTGACTGACTCGGTAGATGACACGCTGATCGAGAACTCGATCGAAGGTGCGTCGCGTCGCATCGATGGATACTGCAGCAGGTTCTTCTATCAGACGACAAACACCGTCACATTTTATGCGACGAACTCATATCGACTGCAGATACCTGATCTGGTGTCAGTGACAACTCTAAAGACCGACAGCAGTGGCACAGGTTCATATCTCACGACATGGACTGCAAACACCGACTACATCTTCGAGCCACTCGACGCAGCACTGCAAACGCGACCATATCGTGCGATCGCAGCAGTAGGCGGCAAGACATTCCCTTTATATCTCGCACCTGCACCACCGACAGTACAGATCGCAGGCACATGGGGTTGGCCATCGATACCAGATGACATCAGAGAAGCCTGTGTGCTTCTGTCGATGCGTCAGTTCGCTCGATACAACGCTGCACTGGGTGTACTCGGCTTCGCTGATATGGCCATCACAGTGCGTGCCGTTGACCCTGATGTGCGTGATCTACTCTCGCCATACCGTGTACTTGGCATGGCCTGATGGCTGCCACTGTCTCTCAGGTTCTCACAGGTCTGGCCACCAGACTCGGCACGATCTCAGGTCTGCGCACATCTACCTACATGCCTGACCAACTGAACCCACCTGTGGGATTCCCTGTCATCGAGTCAGTCGAGTATCACAAGTCGTTCGGTGGTGGCGATGTCGTCATGCGCTGCTCAGTGTTCGTGATAGTCGGCAGGTACATCGATCGCACTGCACATACTGCTCTCGATGGGTATCTGTCATATGACGGTGCTACATCTATACGCGCAGCCATCGAAGGCGACCCTACTCTCGGCGGTGTGGCTCGCACACTGGTAGTCGAGAGCGGTGTAAATATATCGGCGGTATCGGTTGCCGAAGCAGAGTTCCTGCAAGTACAGTGCACAGTTGTAGTGCACGCTTAGGAAGGCATAACTATGACGACATACACAGTGGCAAGTGATCGACTGGCAGGCTTCGAGTTAGGTGACACGGTAAGTGCATCTCAACTAGAGTCACTAGATGTCGATGCTCTCGTATCTGCAGGTCATCTCGTAGCAGCCACAGCAGCATCAAAGAAACTGATCGACAAGAAAGAAGATATCTAACATGGCTCAACTCGTACTTACTAACGCAGACATCACCGTGAACGGTGTAGTACTCAGCGACCGCGCAAACAGCGTGACCCTTACCTATGAGATCGACAGTGTTGAATCAACAACCTTTGGTAGCAGTGGTCACACCTTTGTTGGTGGATTGCAGAACATCACAGTAGATGTCGAGTTCATGCAAGATTTTGCAGCATCAGAAGTTGAAGCGACTGTCTTCCCACTCGTCGGCACACAGACCACTGTCACGGTGCGACCATCGAGTGCATCGACCAGCACGACGAATCCGCTTTACACGGTTTCCAATACTTTCTTGGCAGCGCACACACCTGTCGCTGCAGCAGTCGGTGAGTTGGCGATGACTTCGCTTTCATTCACTGGCGGCACATTGGTAAAGACCACAGCCTAAATCACATACCGAAAGGGGAACATAGATGAAGATCGCACTGACAGTTCACTTTACAGATGGCGAGACGAGAGATGTCACCGCACGCTTCGCAGACTTCGTATCGTTCGAGAGAACATGGTCACGCAGTGTCGCCAAGTTCGAGCAAGAGATCAGGCTCACTGATCTCGCATGGCTCGCATGGTCTGCAGAGACTCGATGCAAGAACACCAGTCTCAAGTTTGACCCTGACTGGATTCAGACTGTTGAAGATGTCGAGATGGCTGACGACAGCAAAGCCGAAGAAGGTGGTAACCCTTTGGCGACGACAGTTACCACTGGCTGATTGCATCACTCGCGATCGAGACTGGCATCGCACCGTCAGCACTGATGGCCGAGTCAGAGACGATGCTCAACACTCTGATCGAGTATCTGAAGTGGCGTGCCAAGCAAAGCCGCAAGCGCAGGTGATCACGCATGGCATCTGAGCGCATCGAGATCAAAGGTCAGAAAGATCAGTTCGGCAAGATCGAGATCATCAACTACACACAGTTCATCAAGTCGATCAAGAACGCTGCAGATGCAGGTCACAGCGAAGAGATCATACAGAAGGCGAACGAAGCAGTAGCAGAGATCATCATCAGGCGAGCAAATCAGATCGCTGGTACGAAGATGGAAAAGTCAGCCGCAGCATCACTGCAGCAGTCATCAAGCAAACTGCGTGTGGCTGTCACAGGTGGCGGCAAAGAAGTTCCGTACTTCGGTGGCGCAAACTTTGGTGCTCATCGTGATACTCGTCGTCTGATCAAGAAACCGAATGTGCGCGGTCGTCGATCTCGTGCCACTCTGGTGCGTCATGGTGAAGATGTAGATGTCGTCGTCAAGGGTGTAGAGAGTCAGAGCGTCGAGTCGTCAGGCAAGACAATCTCGAAGCGTCTCGGCGGTCAGGCTGTCGAGATAGCACGCACGAAGTCTGGTGGTATCAAAGTGATCAGGGGCTGGAATCAGTTCAAGCAGTCGCAGAAGGGTCGCGACTTCTTTCTATATCGTGCTGTGGGTGATCGTGAGCAGTACATCACTGGTCTATATCAGACAGCGATCGATCGCATTACAGGCCAAGCGTTTCCAGAATAGACTGCACTGATCATGGCAGGCGCACGCAAACTCACTCTACAGATATTCGGTAACGCGAAGTCTGCGATAGGTGCACTCAAAGACACTGGTGATGCCACTGTCAATATGGGAAAGCGCATGTCGTCTGCTCTGCCATCTATGAAGACGATGGCACTTGCTACAGCCGCGTTCGGTACTGCAGCCGCAGTGACTGCAAAGAAGTTCATCGACATGGGCAGCAGCCTGCAGGAATCACTGAGCAAGGTCGATGTGGTGTTCGGCTCATCGTCTAAAGCGGTGCGCGACTTCGCTAAGAGTGCAGCACAGAATCTCGGTATCTCTGAGCAGGCCGCACTGGAAGCCGCAGGCACATATGGGAACTTGATGCAGGCCTTCGGTGTCACTCAGCCGATGGCGCAAGAGATGAGCACATCACTCGTAGGTCTCGCTGCCGACCTTGCATCATTCAACAACACAAGCGTCGATGATGCGATACTCGCACTGCGCTCTGGTCTGTCTGGTGAGACCGAGCCACTGAAGCGGTTTGGTATCGCGATCAATGATGTTCGACTCAAAGAAGAAGCACGAGCACTCGGTCTGTATGACGGTGCAGGTGCACTCGACATCACTGCCAAGACTCAGGCCGCATATGCGCTGATCATGAAAGACTCGACACTGGCACAAGGCGACTTCGATCGCACGAGTGAAGGTGTGGCCAACCGTCAGCGCATACTCGCAGCACAGTTCAAAGATGTCTCAGCACAGATCGGCACAGCACTCATTCCTGCTTTCACATCGATACTCGGTGTGGTCTCGACGAAGGTGATGCCACTGCTGACAGATTTCTCTGCATCGCTCAGCACTGGTGGTCTCGCTGGTGGTCTCGACTTCATCGCAGAGAAGATCAAGACTGGCTTCCCCATCTTCGCTGCAGCGTTCGCAGACTTCATCGGGAAGGCTGCCGCATACATTCGTGATACAGGTCTGCCGATGCTAGGCCGCGCTATCAGTTCACTCGGTGATGCACTCATCGGCTGGGTCACACCGCGCATACCGATGATCATTCAAGCGATGAAAGATTTCAGCATGGGTCTGACCAAGTTCCTGATCGGCACTGCGCTGCCTGCACTGGTCACGAATGTGCAGCGTCTCGGTGACAAACTGGTTTCATGGATATCTCTTGCAGCGCGAGAGTTGCCTGCACAGTTGGTGACATTCTTTGGTGATCTAGGTAAGTGGCTTCTGTCTGACGGTATCCCGATGCTGCTTGGATATGCGGCCAGACTCACAGGCTCACTGGTCAAGTGGCTGGCGACTCTGGGTGGCTCACTCATCGTCGGTCTCGGTGGTGCGATAGTCGCACTGGTCGCTGCTCTGCCTGATCTCTTCGTCGGCTTCTTCAAGGGTCTAGGGAATATCGCAGTCGGTGCAGTCAAATTCTTTATATCGAAGTTCGATGACATGAAGCAGGCTCTGGCGAACATCGCGATCGGTGCAGTCAATGCTCTGATCAGAGCGTTCAATGCGATACCACTGATTCCGAACATTCCTGAGATCACTATCGATACTAAGAAACTCGGCACACAGATGGGCATGACTGCTAAAGATCTGATGCAAGTGAACTCGAAGTTTGAGTCACTCGGTGGTGCAGCGACTGTCGCTGCTGGTGCGACGACGACACTCGATGTGGCTGCTGCTGAACTAGGTGGCACTCTCGATGGTGGTGGCGGTAAGGGTGGTGGCGGCGCGAAAAAGAAACTCGATGATGTAGTCGAGAAACTAAAGAAGTACAGCGACGCTGTGCGCAACTCGGTTGGTGCAGCGAAGAGCGCGACTGATGCGACTAAGGCTGTGACGAAGGCACGAGATGATCTGTCGAAGGCAACAGACAAGGTGACTGCAGCGCAGACATATTTCGATCAGGTTGTTCGTGGATATGGCAAGGGGTCGAAGCAGGCCAATGATGCTGAGCGTGAGCGTGCTAAGGCTGCGCGTGACTCTGAGCGTGCAGGGTACGGTCTGGAAGGTGCGACGCAGGCTGTCAAGACTGCAGAGCAGGCTTTGGAAGATGTGCGGAAGAATGTCGATTCGACACCTGCCGAGATCAGAGAAGCAGAGATCGCTCTCGCTGAAGCAAAACTGTCTGTCGCTGATGCAGTAGATACACAGTACGATGCGACGGTCGCGCTGCAGGAAGCAGAGACACTACTCACTGAAGTGACCTACGGTGCGCAGGAAGGGTCGGTCACATACAAGTCTGCGCTCGATGAACTAAACGAAGCGAAGTCGAAGCAGGTAGATGCGACCGATCGTGTCACTGATGCCATCGATCGTGAGACCGAAGCAGTGCGCAAACTGCGTGACGCAGAAGCAGAACTTGCGACAGTACGCGGTCAGACACCTGCAGCAGTTCAGGCAAAGGTTGATTCATCTGGTGATGTGATCACAGGTGGCGGCGCATCTAGTAGTGGCGGTGGTCTGTTCGGCTCATTTATGCAGGCAGTCAATGCGCTACACCCAAACTCAGCAGCACTGAGATCAGATACACCTGTGGTCGCTGCTCGGAAGCAGTTCCCCAAACTGTATGACCAATACAAGAAGGCTGGTTTGGCACTCGCTAAGGGTGGAATCGTGACACGACCAGTGCAGGCTTTGCTCGGTGAGAACGGTGCGGAAGCAGTGATACCACTGAACCGATCTGGTGTGATGGGGAACACAGAGATCAACATCACAGTCAATGCTGGTATGGGTACAGATGGCAGAGCAGTGGGTGATGACATCGTGAAGGCTCTCAAACAATATGAGCGTCTCAACGGATACCTACCACTCACTGCGCAAGCGGTGGTGTAGTCATGGCGACAACTCTCGTCTATGGCGAGCAGATCAGCGTGCTATGTCAACTAGGATTTCCTGCAGACCCATTCACACTCGATGATGCAGGTCTAGGTGTGCTCGATCAGAACTATCTTGATGGCACGCTACTCGGTACAGATGTCGCAGAGTACATCATGGAACTGGCGATCGGTCGTGGCCGATCTGATGAGTTTGAATCATTCCGCGCAGGCACGATGACCATGCGGCTCAGCGATAACGAGCGACGCTTCGACCCACTCAACACATCATCACCGTTCTATGACATCACCACAGGCAAGTCTGGTGTGACACCGCGACGCAAAGTGACAGTCTCATCTGGCGGCACACCGATCTTCACTGGCCGCATCACAGACATCGCTGTGAACTATGACTATCAACTCAGCACTGTGACGATCACAGCAGCAGATGACTTCGTGCTTCTCGCTAACACAGCCACAGAGATCGCGCTGACACCAGTCGAAGAGTTATCTGGTGCACGAGTCCAATATCTGCTCGACCTTCCTGAAATCTCGTATCCTGCAACACGATCTATCGCGACAGGTACTGCGACACTCGGTGACTATGTGATCGCACCAAACACGAATGCACTGTCATATCTGCAGCGCATAGCAGAGTCAGAGCAGGGGCTTTGCTTCATCGCAGGCAACGGCGATCTAACATTCACTGATCGAGTTACCGCAGCCTTCGCATCGATCTCTGCAACATTCACTGATCAGTCACCTACGATCGACATCGCATATCAAGGTCTCAATGTGGCCTATGGCCAACAGTTCTTGTATAACCGTGTGCAGGCATTCATCGAAGGCGGCACAGTACAGACATCAGATGATGCTGCGAGCCAGACCGAGTACGGTATCGCCACACTCGCGTTCGATGATCTGCTGCTCTCAGACGACGCACAGGCTCTGACGCTCACACAAGATCTGCTAGATGCCTACGCTGTACCACAGTTCAGATTCGACGATCTAATGCTCAGAGTCTCAGACTTACAATCTGGCGAGCGTGCCACAGTCATCGGCCTAGAGATAGGCGATGTGGTGCAGATCACCAGATCATTCGATGTCGGCACACCATCATCTGTCACGAGTCTCTACGGTATAGACAACATAAAGCACCAGATCACACCGAGCACCCATACTCTGACTCTCGGCCTATACAACACGCAGATTGTCTATGAGTTTATTCTTGACGACATCACCTTCGGTACGCTCGACGGTAGCAACGCACTGGCCTGATCAAGTACACTGACCGACTATGGCACGACAGACCTTTACAGCGAGTCAGGTTCTTACTGCAGCGCAGATGAATACACTGCAGGCAAACGACTACAATCAAACCGTCTCGACTAAGACAGCCAGTTACACGCTGGTCGCTGCTGATGCTGGAACTAAAGTTGTGATGAACTCTGCTAGTGCTACCACGATCACAGTAAATACTTCGCTGTTCGCAGCAGGCGACACTCTGACGCTGCTCAATATCGGTGCAGGTGTATGCACGATCACTGCTGGTACAGCAACAGTTTCTACTACAGGCAGTCTCGCACTCGCACAGTATGGTGGTGGCACTTTATATTTCAGTAGCGCAGGTGTCAGCGTGTTTCAAGCAAACGGTGTTGCTGCAATCGGTGGCGGTCTTATTCCAATTACACCAACTTCGGTTGCGGTTGGTAGTGGAACAGGTACGGCTAATGCCGTTGGTCAAGTTACATATTCGGGTGCGTCTAGTGTTTCATTGAACGGCGTTTTTACTAGTTCGTATCGCAATTACAAGATGGTTTTGGAACATACATGTTCTACAGCAACAGACCTGAAACTAAGATTACGGGCTGCAGGAACAGACAACACTACTGCTAACAGTTATGTTGCACAGTTAGCAGTTTCTACTAACGCAGCCGTTTCGGGTTCAGATTCAACAAACAATTTACTAACCTTAAATAACAACATCACTACAACGCTAATCAATTTTGCAAGTAATGAGTTTTTCAATCCACAAATAGCAGCAGCAACAGGAATTTTTACTTTTGCAATGAACGACACCAACGGCGGATACTTTTCTATGCAAGGCGCAACACATAATCAGACAGTCAGTTATGACGGTTTTACTATTTTTCCAACTCTTGGAACTATTACAGGCACGATGAGCGTGTACGGGTACAATCAATGAAAACAGACATCACACCAACAGATAGTGTTTGCCCAATCTTTTTAGAACCGCGAGACCCTGCACAAGTAGCAGCCGACCAAGCAGACGCAAAAGCAAAAGCCGATGCTCTCGTAGTCAAAGCAGCAGCCCGTGAAGCGTTGCTCACCAAACTTGGTATCACAGCCGATGAAGCCACACTGCTACTTGGCTAGATGATGTGGCTCGCACTTCTCGTTGGCTGATATTTGCGCCAGTCGCTGCACTCGCATGGGTAGCACCTGCATCTGCTGATGTAGTCACAGGTCTCGCTGTCACTGGGTACAGCATCGATGAGATACCACCTGTCATGTCAGATGATCAGTACCCTGTGTGCGGTCAGGGCACACTCGACTTCATCAATGCCACATGGGATACACCAGAGCAGCAGTTCGGTGAGTGTGGTACTGATCTCTTTATGCTGCACTACACAGGTGCGATACAGATACCAGAGCACGACACGATCGAGTTCTGGCTTGCGTCTGATGATGGTGGCATGGTCACTATCGGTACACATCAGTTCGGTTCGTGGGTAGATCAGGGTTGCTCTGCTACTGAGTCAGGTCTGCTCGATATAGATGCTGGTGTGCAGAGTCTCGATGCGTGGGTATATGAGAATGGCGGTGGTACTTGCTTCATGCTTGCATGGAACATCGATGGTCAGGGTTGGGCGATCGTGCAGCCTGAGTCATTTACCAGTGAGCCGATACCAGATACGACTGTGCCTGATACGACTGTGCCTGATACGACTGTGCCTGATACGACTGTGCCTGATACGACGATGCCAGATACCACAGTGCCAGACACCACCACATCGAGTACCACCACATCGAGTACCACCACATCGAGTACCACCACATCGAGTACCACCACATCATCGACTATCTATGTGACTACATCACAGATACCTGTGACCACATCGAGTAC
>Ga0164293_10002407_pt1 | contig 15865 bp, 15 predicted proteins | sample GEODES118metaG_FD_111487 | JGI IMG/M metagenome (GOLD analysis project Ga0164293, IMG submission 111487) | Eutrophic lake water microbial communities from Lake Mendota, Wisconsin, USA - GEODES118 metaG | ecosystem: Environmental > Aquatic > Freshwater > Lake | place: USA: Lake Mendota...
GAAGCTGGCATTGAAAAAGGGCTACGGTTTCAAGTCATATGAAGCGGTTGAAATCGCCCTATATCACCAGCTCGGAAAGCTTCCTGAGCCAAATCGAACCCACAGATTCTGCTGACGAGGCATCAATTTCCGGACAGACACTAAGCTAGAAGATCTACGCGAAGCGGCTAATTTACGCTGAAAAAGACGCATGCCAGAGTGTAGTAGATAAATAACTCAAGATCGAAAACCACTGTGAAACCGCCGATATCAACAGACTCCCTATTCCAAACCTTTCAATATTTTACTTATGACAAAAGATCAGCTAAGGTCTCATTGCAGTAATAGGTCCTAACCTGAATGGCACCAACTTCAGCAGCCGGCGCAATATGTAGCATGCAATCGCTTTTGCTTGCACAGCCGGTAGTACAAGCAAAACGGGAGAGCGTCTTCTTTGATGATTCACGATTGAAAAACTCGGCAGGATCGTTCTGAATAGGTGTTGATAACGACCATCTTTCTTGGGGACCCTGCCGTGCGCTCTGAAGTTAGCCAGTCCGATCCCGAAGTTCAACGTAAGCTCCAGTCTGCTTCAGCATTGGTTCAACGTTTTCTTAGCCCAGACCCAATCGTGAACCTTCTGTGCGAAGAACTTGGTGTCCATTGGCGTGATCGAGTCTACAGCCCAATGATCACCGTCTGGATGTTCATCAACCAAGTGATTTCAGCCGACAAGAGCTGCCAGATGGCTGACGGAAGACTTAATGCATGGCGCCTCGCCAACGGATTGGCTAAGGTTAGCAGCAAGACCACGGCATTCTGCAAAACGCGAACTCGTCTACCTGAGCTGATCTTTGAACGATTGCTTGAGATCGTTGCCAAGCGGTGTGAACAGGTCGCCGATGAATTTTGGCTATGGCATGGTCGCATCGTTGAAATGGTCGACGGTTGGACTGTAACCATAGCAGACACACCAGAGAACCAAGCTGAGTATCCGCAGATGGCAAACCAGAAAACTGGTTGCGGGTTCCCGATAGCACGCATGATCGGTCTGTCTTCCCTTGCCATCGGTGCTGCAAACCATGTCGCGATAGCTGCGTATCAAGGAAAGCAGACGGGCGAGACATCGCTGCTGCGATCCATACTGCACCTTATTGTTGCGGGTCGAAGATCGCTATTACGCTTCGTTCTGGTTGTTTGCAGCCGGCACGATGAAAAAGATTGATGTGGTAGCTCGGGCACATCACCTTCGGAAAGTCAACTTTCGTCGTGGTTCGAAACTAGGGTATCTGGATCAGGTTGATGAATACAGAAAGCCCCACCGTCCGGATTGGATGAGTAAAAAAGAATACACGAAGTATCCGGATGTGATTCGCATTCGCCATCTCCGTTACAAGGTACATCATAAGGGCTATCGAAATCGTGAAGTAACGTTGGCAACCACACTCTTGGATGCAGAGGCTTACACGGCAGAAGATCTTGCATCGCTCTATGGTCGTCGCTGGTCGGTGGAATTGCATATCCTAAGCTTGAAGACGCAGATGACAATGGAACATCTTCGATACCAAAGCCCATCGATGGTTCGCAAAGAGATCCATTGCCATCTGCTCCTACCAGCGCTTCGTCCCGGTGAAATTGTGATCATGGATAATCTATCGAGTCATAAAAGTTCGCGAATAATCGACAAGATTCATTCAGCAGGAGTAGAGGTGCTATTCCTCCCACCTTATTCACCAGATCTAAATCCGATCGAGCAGATCTTCGCAAAGATTAAAGCGATCTTGTGTCGTTTTGGGGCAAGAACTGAGCGACGACTCTATAACGCAATATCCAAAGCAATCGTTATTGTAACCGCCAGCGACTGCCTAAACTGCTTTAGCAATTCCGGATACGTCGCACAATAAAAATAAAAATGCTCTAGCTATGTTGCAAATGGGGTTAACCCCAAAGGGGTAACTCGCGCAATACTGTTGGGCACGCAGATCGTTTCGAGCCGATTTTTACGCTGTAGTTGGAGCCAGATTGCTCGTGTAGTCAACTGTGACTCTAAAGAAGATTCACGATGGCCTAACCAATCACCATATTCGAGTTGTAACGAACTCGGCCCGACGCCGTGCTTAGGTCAACGCGTTTTGTTTCCGAGAATATGTTCAAAAGTCACTGGTCGGTGTTGACAACTGGTGTTGATTTGAATCGGCTGTTTCGGCCCAAATTGGTACATAACAGCTCAACAAACCCCCAGCCGATTTCAGATCCCGCCTGAGGATCGAAGCCAAGATGACGCCCGCCGCCAAGGCATTCGTCGAAGCGGGTTTAGCTAAGTACTTGGCAACGCATCCCGAATTGGGAAATCAGGTCAGGTTGCTGGCCGATCAACTACAAAAGCTCACCCCGTGGAACTCTTCGGTCCCGTCCAGCTTCGAACACTCCCACGCCTAGCCGAAACGCAATCCGATGCCAGGAAGAAACGCAAACAGGGCGGCCAGAACGGACGCAAATTCCAGCAGCGAGCGCTGGTCTTAAATTTACATATGCATATATGTTACGCCGTGTCGACTCACCGCCTTCCGGCGATGCAACGACCCGCTGCAGGACAACCCCGCGGAACCGACGCTGAACCAAGCCTACGAACTGCCGCCGATCCACCGATCGTAAACGAATATCAACTGTTTCGAGGTCATTGGCCCCTGCTGCCCTATCTCTCGACCCGATGCGAGGCGCCCGAAGGCGTGTCGACGGGTCAGTGTGGACCTCGGCTCGCCGCCTTTATCCGTCTGCTGATTGCGCATTTTCGCTTAAGTAAGCGCAGGGCATCGTCGCTGCTTAGCGATTTGCTCAACATTCCTTGCAGTCCCGCCTGGATGGTGAAGATTTAAAACGGGGTCAGCGATGCCGCCACGGTACCGCATGAAGAGCTACTCGGTAGCTTTGCCAGCCCTTTCAAGGTGGTTTAGGGCCGGCAGTTGTTTGTCTCTTAGGCGTTTTTTTGGACAACCGTTGTCATTCTAGCAACTTGCTGGTTGCAACATGTTTGGCTCGAGCATTGGGAAGCTTTGCTTCTGGTTTCTTCGGACCGCGCGTATGCTTGAGGTATCGGCTCAGATCTGCATCGCTTCCCCACTGGAGCAATTGGTCGGCCAGTTTTGCCATGCTCATCTTCTGAAACCTTTTCCACATCGTTGGCGGCAGGGCCACCATCATCCCGCCACACACGCTTTGTATCTCGTTCGTAAGATAAAAGTTTGACACTTCCTGTTCCACCTTCTCTTCACCATGCACGCCACGCAGCACCCCTTTCAGAGCGGCCAGCACGTTATAGCTGCTGGCCGCGACGCAAAACGCGAACAACGCCGCCTTGGGATAGCCCAGCGTGTTGAGCTCGCAACGCAAGTGAGTCGTCAGTTCGTTGAAGGCCTGCTCCAGCGTCCAACGTTGGCGATAGAGATCGGCCACTCGGACCGCACTCACTTTGGATGGCAGATTGCTTAGCACGTGAATCTCCTGGTCCCCGTCGCGAGTGGCCGTTTTCAATCGGATGGTAATCCGCCGCAATTGCGTCGCGCAGTCGGTTCGCGGATCACGCACTTCGATCGGTTCTTCGTACACTCGCCCGGTCTCGCAGAGACCCATGTAGCGAGGTTTTCCCAGTGATTTCGAGGGCATTACCCGGTGTTCTCGAATAGTGAACCGGGCGCCGCGAGCTTTGATCCCGAACAAGAAACCCAGCGTGCAGAAATTACGATCGGCGATCAGCAAGTCGTTTTTGGTCAACAGCGGCAAGACCTGATCCAACATGCTGCGCTCCTGCGCGTGCCCATCCTCACACAGCACGACCTCGTCGATCAGCATCCGCTGGGGATCGAGCAGGACCAAGGCTTGCCCCGGTAGGGCGCCCGCCTTAGTGGTCCGCAACACTTTTAACCGGTGGTTCGTTTTTCCCAGGTGATTGCCGTCGAGAATCCGCGTCCGATAGCCTTTGAGCAGGGGTTGCCGCGTGCCGTGGCAATGGTCGATCAATTCGCCCGCCTGTTGCGCCGTAAAACGCACCAGAGCCTGGGAGGTCCCCAATTCGATCAACTGGAGCTTTCCGTAGAGCGCCTGAAGCGAGACGGACATCCGCTCGCGTTGGTCCATATAAGCCGTCCGGGTATTCTTCGAGACTCGGCAAACGACTTGACTGGTCAATTCGACGACCGTGGAAAACAGCAGTTCGCGCTCGTACTGGACTTCGGCAACATTGCCAAACAGATCGTCCAGCTTTTTAGGAGCGAAAATATTCTGCATCAACGCCCGATGCATGACACACACTGGCGCCGCCTCGACGAATCGCTGAAAAACCGCGTCGAAGACCATCCTGATCGCCCCCAAAGAGAAATCGTCCTTAACTCAGAAGGGCATAATGAATAATCTATCGGGAAAAATCCGCAAATATCACCTTGAAAGGGCTGGGTAGCTTTGCCAATGAGAAACAGCTGTTCGTCGACGAATCGCCGTCCTTAGAGAACAAGCGGAAAGCCTAGCTGTGAGTCGCCGCTGCTTTGAAGTTCGCGGTCTTCGGCATCTTCGCCAATTGCAAACGCGAATCGCTGGTTAAATTGATTGGGAACTACCAAGGGACCGTCCTGAACTGCGTCCACGCCAAGATGTATCTCGACGGCCGGCGCTTGCAGCGGTGCTGCGCCCATCTGAAACGGGACATCCAGAAACTGATCGACAGCAACGCCCCCAAGGTTAAATGTTTCGGGTACGACTTGCTACGCCAACAGAAGTTGCTGTTCCAGCACTGGCGACGTTACAAGAACAGCGATATCGGCTAGCCTACGCTCCAACGGCCGGGTCGCCCGATTCGGGAAGAGATCAACTCGTTCTGCCGCGTAGGCGGTTCAGCGGTCATGATCGGCTGGACACCGGGTCTTGTGATGAAGCTTGTCCCCGCCGCCGCCATATGTGGACATTTCTGAGGGTAAACGGGGTGGAGCCGACCAACAACACGGCGGATCAGGCACTGAGTCCGGCAGTGATTTACCGAAAACTGAGCTTTGGGACACAGAGCCGATACGGGACTCCGGTATCTGGAACGCCTGCTGAAGGCCTCGGAAACCTATCGACTGCAGGACCGAAATGCCTTCGAGAAGTTTGGCGTCCGCCATGGAGGCCAAGTTCAAACGGGGAAGGTGCACCTTCGCTTCTCCATGCCACCTTGGGGTCGAGCAAACCGCCTGGAATCGCACACCGGCCCGTTAACGGATACAGGGGCCGAAACAGCCGATTCAAATCAACACCAGTGGCCAACATCGACCCGTGAACGACTACCTTTCGACTTTCACCCAATGGAAATCTTGTCCAATAGTAACCGAAGAAAACCGCAGTACTCACTAAAGCGTTAACTCATCCGAACCCCCGAAACAATTACAACTCAACTCCAAGTCGTTCGCTAGGTCCCTTATAAAAAACGCTCCCAAGTAATTTGAGCTGTTGTCGTCTTGGATTCAGAAGTGCCTTTAGGCCAATCCGGAAGTCCAGGGAAGTAAAAAAAAGACTGCTTGACTATATGTTCTGACTTAGGCAAATCTCCAGGAAACTTGAAATTTGGGTTACAAAAGGCCATATGTTTATAACAAGCGGCCAGTGAGGCCTAAGCATCGACTAGTGGTCAATTTAATTGACTCCATTTCATTGTTTCATGCAACAATCTGCTCGATTCAAGTCAAATTAGACTGTTAGTACCTCGGAATGATTTTAAAAAGATTTTTCATTCATCGACGAGAAGCAACTCCTAGCGTTTCCACAAGCAATGCCAATCTTCGCGCGTCGCAAAATGCGACAAGCCTGCGCGAACTGACATAAAACACCCTATATTTTTGTAAAAGCACCTCATACCGGTTTGCAGCCTTGGGAATAATGACCTATTGCATTCATTGAGGAATGTATCCGACACCGCCATAGGTCTGGAAACATAGTTATGATCATCCCCGGCATTAAAAATGACGCCTGATTCTATTTTGTTGGTTGAAGATGACTCGGCCCTTGCAACAACAACCAGCCAATGGCTAAGGTCGGAAGGGTTCGTTGTTGAAATAGCTCATAATTTATCGCAAGCACGCTCTAAGTTAGAAAGAAAGCCTAGCAGAATTTTATTGACTGATCTAAGGCTTGAAGACGGCAGTGGGATTGACTTAATTCATTTCTTACGCAGTCGCCATAAAGAATCCGTAGCACTAGTAATAACTGGCTTTGCTAATGTTGAGGTCGCTGTTGAAGCTGTACGTGCTGGTGCTTTTGATGTGCTAAGTAAACCTGTTTCCGACCGACAGTTGCTAGAGGTTCTTAGCAGAGCGACGAATAAAGAGCATATTGCCGTTGAAAACAAAGAGCTTCGTTACTGCCTTGATTCAAAAGTAGCGATTTCGAAGATAATCGGAACGGATACTCGGATGCTGGAAGTCTTTCGACTAGTTGACAGCGCTGCGCATTCACATTTCCCAATTCTACTTACTGGAGAAAGTGGCACTGGCAAGTCCGTACTGGCAAGGGCGATTCACGAGCAAAGTCCCCAGAGTTCGGGGCCATTTATTGAAGTCTCATGCGGCACCCTCCCAGACGCGCTCCTCGAAAGTGAGTTATTTGGTCACGTGTCCGGAGCCTTCACCGGAGCAACTTCTTGTCGCGTTGGAAAATTCGAATCAGCAGCAGGCGGTACATTATTCCTTGATGAAATTGCGACCGCCTCACCAGCTTTGCAAGTTAAACTGTTACGTGTGCTACAGGAATTGAGATTTGAGCCGCTTGGTGGTAATCAAACGAAGTCGGTAAACGCACGTATCATTTTTGCTACAAATGAGAATCTGACGAAAGCCGTTAAAGAGGGAAGATTTAGACAAGATCTCTACTACAGGATAAACGTAATTGAAATCGGTCTACCCGCATTAAGGGATCGACCAGCCGACATTCCTATTCTTGCACGATACTTTTTACGGAAAATCGCAAGGATCTCTAACAAACGGGTCGCAGACTTCGATTCCGACGCTATGAAACTGCTGGAACTCTACTCATGGCCTGGCAATATACGGCAACTAGAGAACGTTATTATAAGAACTGTCTTCCTTGCTCATGCGAATAGAATTTCGGCAAAGGATCTTCCTGCAGAGATCAGGCACATATCAGGAACTGAATTGGGGCTCCCCTTAAACTCTTGTGACAGCATCGAAACCGCGTCTCTCCTAGAACAACACCCAGAGGTCGGTCAATGCTATCTAAGGGGGGCTTTGCAAGAACCCGAACGGCAGTTAATCCTTCGCACGCTCCAACAACTTCAATGGAACCGCTCACTTGCTGCTGAAAAACTGGGAATCAATCGAACCACTCTTTACAAAAAGATGAAACGCCTCGGGTTAACGAAAACTCCGATTGGCCGACAGATCAGTCGCCAAACTTGCCTCAAGCCGAAGGAACAGCCCAGTCGATAAAATCAACCAGGTGGCAAGCGGCGTTATTCTCTGATCCTCGGTTTAAAAATCAAAATGTCCGGTAGTAGTTTTCGCGAATCGGAGCACTACTCCCAGCAATCCTCGAATCGTCTGTCACTTTGGGTAACGGACTGTGGTGCACTGGTTATCGAGGCGATATCAACCGTTGGAGATATCGCTATTTTCTCGAAGCAGCTTTTCTGTTGGATGCTCTCTCAAAGGCCGGCAAAGGGAACACTTTTACGAAGTTGTTATCAAGTTGGTGTCTTAAGCCTTCCAGTTGTAGCGCTGACGGGAACATTTATCGGTATGGTTTTGGCAGTCCAAAGCTATCGGCAGTTCGAGGTGATAGGTCTGGAAAATCGTTTGGGAGCAGTTATCAATTCGTCGCTTGTACGAGAGTTAGGGCCTGTTCTTGCGGCGACCATGCTGGCCGGTCGCATAGGAGGCTCAATAGCCGCAATGCTTGGTACCATGCGAGTGACAGAGCAAATAGAAGCACTTTCGGCCATGGGTGCGGACCCCATTCACTATCTTGTCGTTCCAAGATTTTTAGCCTGCGTAGCACTAATACCAGCATTAACTTTGATTGCTGATTTTATGGGGATTGTCGGCGGATATTTTTACAGTGTGGTCGTACTTGGCATCGACCACGCAGCTTATCTCCAAAATAGTGCCGACCATGTTACCTGGTTTGATCTTTTCAGCGGACTACTCAAGAGCTTATTTTTTGGGGCTATAATCGCAATAATAAGTTGCTACCGTGGATTCAACTGCTCCTCCGGAGCAGAAGGAGTCGGTCAAGCAGCAACACTATCGTTTGTAATGTCGTTCGTATTGATCCTAGGAACCGATCTAATACTAAACATATTGCTGGATTCATTTTATTATAGCATATGGAAATCGAGTAGCATTTGATGGCCGACTGCTCATCATCTTCACAAGCAATGGAAAGCTTTCAACAGCCGATACTGGAAGTAAGGGATGTGAGCATTGCTTTCCGCGAACAAAAAGTACTCAAGAACATTAGCCTCGACGTATGCCCTGGCCAAACTGTAGCGATTATTGGCGAGAGCGGGTGCGGAAAGACCGTATTGCTGAAAACAATAATTGGTTTGATAAGACCTTCTTCAGGCGAGGTGATTTTTAAAGGCCATAACCTGTGCGATGCCAAGCAGCAGGAAACCGCGGAGCTACGTAGACGTATAGGCTTTGTTTTTCAAAATGCCGCACTTTTTGATAGCTTAACCATTTTTGATAACGTTGCCTTTCCCATGCAACAACGAGGTTCTATCTCTCCGGATCTACTTAAGAAGCATGTAATCGAAAGATTACTCGAAGTGGGCTTGCCGAGTGAAGTCGGAGATAAGTATCCAGCGGAACTGTCTGGGGGCATGAGAAAACGCGTAGGCTTAGCGAGAGCATTGATTCTTCAGCCCGAACTGATCATCTACGATGAGCCAACAACAGGCCTTGACCCGATCATGAGCGATGTAATCAATGAGCTTATTCTAGCCACCCGACGCAATCACCCAGTAACAAGTGTCGTAGTGACTCATGATATGCGAACAGCCCGAAAGGTTGCCAATAGGGTAATCATGCTTTACCCCGTAAGAAGACTGGCAACTGGTGAGTCACAGATCTTATTCGACGGTCGCCCCAGTGAGCTTGATCATTCCGAAGACCCTAGGGTCAGACAGTTTGTTCGAGGGGAGGCCGGTCAAAGGGTTGATGAACCGACGAAATACGTCTCTTTCGTTGACTAGGTCAAATCTACATAAAGACGCATGCGAACTTGAGGACCATCTCCATGAACGACGCCAAGTTGAGATTCGGAGTGGGCGTTTTAGTTTTGTCGGCTATCGGAGTTGGCGTGATTTTGACATTTCTGTTTGGTGCCTACCCGACAGTCTTATCTCGATCCTATTCGATCATCGTAGATGTTGAGTCAGCGGCAGGTATTGGCGTGAGTACGCAGATTCTCCGGGATGGCGTCCGAATCGGACGCGTATCACGCATTAACCTACTTCCGCAAGGCGGCGTGAGGCTTGAACTTGAGATTGACAGTAACTTCCAGATATCGCGTGCCTACCAACCCAAAATTGGAGCTAGCTCTTTAGTTACAGGCGATTCAAAACTTGAATTCAAAAAAGACATTTCGGGAGCGCTTGAGAATCTCGATGGGCAAGCTCCAGTTGGTGATACTGCGATAGAGCGGAATAATGCCTGGGACGCTCCAGAGCAAAAGCTTCTAAATTCTAGCTATGGCGACGGCGACTACATTTTGGCTCACCATGCAAACGATGATTCTCTTAACTCAATTTCATCGATAGAAAATGAAATCAAAGAAACGCTTGAAGCGGTTAAGCGTGCTGGTACTGCAATGGAAAACGCAGGAACATCGGTGAAATCGCTAACAGCTTCTGTACATGAACTTGTTTCTGAAAACGACAAAGGCGTTTCCGACCTGATAAGGAATTCAAATAGCGCTATAGAAGAACTGCGGCTTGCTATGACTGATATTAGAAATATTATATCGGATCCAATTATTCGCAAGCAAGTATCCGATACCCTTGAATCACTTCCCAAAGTGCTCGACGAAGCAGAACTTGCTCTTTCGTCAACGAAGTTAACGATGCAGCAATTCGAAAAGGTTGGTGCTGCTGCTGAGGAAGCCGTAGCAAATGCAGGAAATTCAATACAATCACTAGACCGAACAATTAATAACATCGAACGGTTCACCGAACCCTTGAGCGCGAATGCAGAAGCTTTAGTTGAGCAAACGCTCGACACATTTGCAAACCTTGACCGTGCGATTTCCCAGGTTAACCAATTTGGCGAACATATAAACAACAAGAATGGCAGCCTTCGACATCTACTCGAAGATGAAGAGCTTTATTTTCAAATAAAACGTACCATTGACAACATTGAGATGGCCTCCGTACGAATTAGACCCATACTTGATGATGTTCGAGTTTTTTCGGACAAACTTGCACGAGATCCAAGTCAACTCGGCGTGAAAGGCGCATTGACATCAAGGCCAACTGGCCTAGGACTCAAGTAAGTTTATTTCGATTTCGTTGCCCAACGACAACAACACGGGCATACCGAACCAAACTGCTTTGTTTATAAATACTTTGCCAAACCGGGCGACATTTCACACATTCGCCAAGACACTACGCAGCAAGCAAAATCCCATTACTTTTGAAAAACTAAAGTCGGCTTAATACTTATAACTCATAACAAATGAAGGGATTAGGCACCGTACTTCCCGAGACGCTGAGCGTTACCAAGCGCCAGCATCATTAAGTATTTAGCTTCGAATTGCCCTAATCCCCCTGTTATAGAAGTAGATTCGTTGAATTGCACATGATGATCGGGTCGACAAAACTTGCTAACAAGTAGTGTTGGAACCGGGTGCCACGAATGAGATTTTAAAACGCTCGGAGTACTATGGTCCCCAGTAATGATTAGGACATCTGGGGAGAGGCTATCTATTCGTGGCAGAACTCGATCAAGCTCTTCTAAACACCGTACCTTCTCATCAAATAATCCGTCCTCTCCAGTACTATCGGTATACTTAAAGTGGATAAAGAAAAAGTCAAAATTCTCCCACTCGGAAATCAGAACATCTATCTGATCGCTAAGTGTCGCTGCAGTTCCAATGTTTTGCATCCCAACAAGACGGGATAGTCCTTTATACATCGGGTAGACGGCAATCGCTGCTGCTTTGAGAAGATAGACGTCTTCAAAACTAGGCATGTTGGGCTTGAGTGCGAAACCTCGCATCGTAAGGAAGTTGGCTTTCGATTCCCTTGCAAGTATACTACGCGCCTGCGACAAAAACCCGCTTGCGATTGCGGCCGTATTCTCACTTATTCTGTCGCGACCAATAGGTTGAAGTGGAGGGACACCCACCGCTTGCGGATCCGTGTCACCCACTTGATCCCCTAAATCAGGCCCCCGAAGAACAGCAACAAATCGATGCTCTTTAACTGGCTCAATGAATATCTCAGCACCTTCTACTTTGATATTCTTTAAACCATTTACGATTGCCGCACTTTCTTCACTGCTTATCCTCCCTGCCCGACGATCACATATCAATCCATTGGAATCCAAGCTACAAAAATTACAGCGAACAGCGACATCTCCTTCTTGCAGAGGAAACCCAATTCCAGTGGCCTCCAATGCACCGCGACCTATTTGATAGATCAAGGGATCGTAACCGAACAACCCAAGGTGGCCGGGGCCACTTCCGGGGGAGATTCCGGGCTTTACCGGGATGCTAGCACCCTGTACACCTTTTTCTGCAAGACGATCTAGATTTGGAGTTCGTGCCGTCTCCAATTCGGTCTTTCCGCCTGGCGAAAAAGGAAGGCCCCCCAGGCCATCAGCCACAACCATCACTATTTTCGAATCGTTTTTAACGGCTAAGTTACGCGTTAGCGAATGCATATCCATGGATTTAGCTACTACCGGGAAATCAGGCTAGGGAAACAATAACGAGGGGAGGCAAGAGAATACTCGCAACATCTAACTGCATAGAAATCAGGTTTTCACCAACCTGTACGCCGATTGGTGAATTGTCCCGACAAAACTACACGAGCCAATGATATTAGAAAATTCACTTAATTCAACCACAGACAGTAGATTCACTAATTTAGCACAGCCAACTCACAACTGATTCCACCGTTAAAAACATTAAATATGAGACTATTAAGATTCGACGCGTCTGGAGCAAGAAATTTTGATAACGGAATATCGGACGGACAACTCCGAGCAATTCTTCCAGTCATTGACCACCTCCGCCACGAAATGTTGGCTAAAGACCCAATCCGATACTCAGAAGGAAATCTTCCAGAGAGCCAAAGCCCATTAGACTCTCGATTTTACTGGCTTCCGGCTGAACTACTCGATGATTACAAAAAACGTCGAGAATCGTCAGAGCTAGGAAGAGTCTTCGACCTAGCAAACAGTATCATTGACTACGTCGATGCAGTAGTTGTCTTGGGCATAGGTGGTTCCTATATGGGTGCTAAAGCACTCATGGACGCTTTATGCGACCCCTATCACAATGAACTTAGACGATCGGCTCGGGGAAGTCGACCACGCATTTACTTCGAAGGAAACAACCTCGATAACGATTCGATGCAATCTTTGATATCCCGATTGGCGTCAGGGGGCTACGGAGACTCACCTGCAGAGAAACGCCACGCATTAGTTGTGGTAAGCAAAAGTGGAACAACACTAGAAACAGCTATCGCCTTTCGGATCTTTTTGAACAATTTAAAGCAGTTATTAAATTCCGATGCTGATGAATGGGTACCGAAACTCGTCATACCAATTACTGGCAAGAATGGCAAGTTGCGTGAACTTTCCTCAGTTATAGGTTGCAAGGAAACCTTCAATGTCCCAGAAGGCGTTGGTGGAAGATTCAGTATGTTTTCTTCTGTCGGACTACTTCCCGCGGCATTGCTCGGTATCGATTGCATGAAACTGCTCCAGGGGGCGATGGCAATGAATCGGCACTTCGAAGACAGTTGTCCAGAAGACAACATCATTATGCAGTACGTAGCAGCTAACCATCTTCTAGCACAATCCCGTGGTAAAAACATTCGTGTCTTGAGCGTTTGGAGCAAGCAATTAGAATCCACTGGTATGTGGTATGACCAATTGCTAGCTGAATCTAACGGTAAGAATGGAATCGGAACCACTCCTATCACAACTGTAAATACTCGAGATCTCCATAGCCGCCATCAGCAACACCAACAGGGACGGAATGATAAGGTTTTTAATAATCTTGTAGTGGAAACACAACGAACAGACCCCCTGCAAATTGGAATGAGCGACCTAAATCAAGATGGGCTCAATGACCTAGCTAAGAAAAGCGTAAGCGACGTGCTCGACGCGGCTATTAAGGGCACAAACGAAGCTTTGCGCACTGATGCTAGACCTACAACAACAATTACTTTACCTGCGATCGAACCATTTTATTTGGGGCAGCTTTACCAAATGCTTATGATTGCAACGGTTATCGAAGGGAGACTGCTTGGTGTCAATCCATATGGCCAACCAGGTGTCGAGAAATATAAAATCAACATGAATAAAAATCTTGGGCGGGTTTAACCAGATATGTCAAAAGTCGATCAATTATTCAGCAAGCTACGTAATTCCGGAAAGAAAGCCTTCATTCCTTTCGTGACTGCCGGCGATCCAGATCTGGAGACCACGATCAAGATCGTATCCGCTTTGGCGGATAATGGGGCAAGCATTACTGAAATCGGAGTCCCGTATAGCGACCCAATTGCGGACGGCCCTATCATACAGGCTTCGTACCAAAGATCTTTAGAGCGGGGATTTCGATTGCCCCAAATTTTTGAAATCGGCCGTAGAGTAACGGGCAATTCAGAAATGCCACTTGTTACTATGGCGAGCTACAGCATCATCCATCGCACAGGAATCGAGAGGTACATAACACTTGCAAAAGAAGCCGGCTATTGCGGAGCCGTTGTGCCAGATCTTCTAATCGAAGAGGCAAAACCACTTTCACGGTCTTGCAGGGAGGCCGACTTTAACCTAATTCAGTTGGTGACCCCAACGACCCCGCCGCATAGACAACTTAAAATTGCATCACTATCAAGTGGCTTTCTCTATTTCGTTTCAGTCACGGGAATTACTGGTGAACGTCGCGAAATCCCGCATAGCGTACTAACCAACATCGAGTGGCTACGAACTCAAACGGAACTACCGATATGCGTTGGCTTCGGCATAAGCTCAGCAGCAACCGCAAAAATAGTATCTGACATTTCAGACGGAGTAATAATAGGCTCAGCAATCGTTAGACGAATTTACGAAGCGTCATCTCCAGAGATGGCAATTCAAAATGTGATCGATTTTACTCGTGAAATTGTAACTTCAATTGCGACTTGATTTGCAAAACACCTTGATTTTGGGGCTACGATCTAAACTTGGCGGCCTTGCTTAAAAAGAGCAAGTCGTCGCAGATTAGGTCTAATTGGAAGGCTCCAAGGACTGATTTTTATTGGCATGGCACTGCCTCGGCGACGAACGTCGTCTTGACGGAAGAATTGCCGTTCGCGCCTTACAAACTTTTTAATCAATTAAATGCGGGACTGGGCAAAGTAAACACATAAAAACCAAAACGAATGGACAATCCCTTCAATAATGCATCCTAAAAACCCCTAGGGGGCATTATCCTTGGGTACGGAACCTCTTCTTTAGTCGGCAAGGCCTTCCCGACCTCTTCTTGCCAGCGACTTCGCTCGGCGTTGTTCGCGTAATATCTAAGCCATGTATCAACGTCCGAGTCATCCAAACACCTCCAATGTAAGTAATTTCTGGGCAAATCAACCTTTTTCTCATAACTGGGAAGTATGTCGCGGTACATGAGGGTATACAATTGGCGGTCTGATAGATGGTCAGTACACTCGAGAATTATCCTTACTGAATAAAGCCGCTCGATGACTTGCCACAAAAATAAATGCAAGTCTGAATCACTAAGCGAATCAGGATTTGGCAACTCAATCGGAGGGTCTACCCATTGAGCGATTGGTATAGCAGGAGCACGCTCCCATGCAAGCATCGAGGCAAGATATTCATTCTCAACCTTCAAAGGCATCCGACCCGCCGCATTGCTGAACGAATCATCAATATATGGCTCTAATTCGTCGCGCAGCCGAGCGTTATCCAACAGCAAATCAACATCAGTTGCACAAGGCTGATTTAAATCACTCATAATTTCCAGTACTAGCTTGCTTCAACCCAAGGAACTACTCAGCCACGGACACCTACTTCTAGCAGGACCGATTGAACGGATCTTATCGCGGAACCTCCTTAGCTCAATCTTTGAAATTAATTAAATCCAATTACAGGTTTAAAAAACCAGACCGCACATATCGCGATCGTTACGACCGAAATAAATTCTCACCACCAACCCTGCCATTTTTTGAGGCGATACATGCGAACCGGCAACATCTGTGGGATTTTCAATCTTCAGATCTCAGACGGTATTGCCCAGGAATGCTTCGGGCCTTCGATGTACTGCAATCATATTTTGGTTCTACAGATTCTTCCTCTGTGGTTGTTGATATTGCCGGCGAACAACATTGCATCCTATATGTTTCTTCGCCACTAAGGAGTCGCTGAACAATTAATGTCCGGATTGCTATTGCCGCAATTGTATTGTTTTTGGCATGACGAGGCCATGCCGGACGCAAAACTTATTTCATGGATCAGTGAAAAGCATAACGTAATTGCAGCGGATCTGGATGAACGTACTCGTAGGCGATGGGCTGCCGCTGAGGCTCGTTCACTTGGCTGGGGCGGTATTGTTGCTGTAGAGGCCGCTACTGGTATCTCAGAACGTACGATTCGACGAGGTATTTACGAATTAGACGACC
>Ga0164293_10002409_pt1 | contig 15861 bp, 14 predicted proteins | sample GEODES118metaG_FD_111487 | JGI IMG/M metagenome (GOLD analysis project Ga0164293, IMG submission 111487) | Eutrophic lake water microbial communities from Lake Mendota, Wisconsin, USA - GEODES118 metaG | ecosystem: Environmental > Aquatic > Freshwater > Lake | place: USA: Lake Mendota...
ACCGGCAGCAGCCTCATGCCGCAGAAGAAGAACCCCGACCCCATGGAGCTGGTGCGCGGCAAGACGGGGCGCACCATCGGCCACCTTACGGCGCTGCTCACCACCATGAAGGGGCTGCCGAGCGGGTACAACAAGGATCTGCAGGAAGACAAGGAATCGCTGTTCGATGCAGAGGACACGGTGATGGGCTCGGCTGGTGCCGCGGCCACCGTGGTGCGCACGCTCACGCTCGATCGCGCGCGTACCGAGCGTGCAGCGTCGGGCTTCCTGCTTGCCACCGATGTCGCCGACTATCTCGTGTCGAAGGGCGTGCCGTTCCGTACGGCGCACGAAGTGGTGGGCGGCATGGTGCGCGACCTGCTCCGGCGGCAGCGCACCTTCGAGGATCTCACGCCCGCGGAGTGGCGCGCGTTCCATCCGCAGTTTGGCGCCGATGTGATGCGCGTGGTCACGGCCCAGTCGTCGGTGCGCGCCAAGCGTACGCCGCAGTCCACACAGCCCGATGCGGTGCAGGCGCAGCTCACGGAGCTGCGTGCGTGGCTGAACGCTCAGCGCTCCAGCCGCGCCTGACCGTCTCCCGCTCAGTCGATCGGAATGTGCTTGTCGTGCCCGAGCACCGTTTCCGCGCGCCGTGACCGGAAGATCGGGAAGAACATCTGGTGATACCACCGTTCGGGACCGTGGCGCCGGTCGTCCTTGAGGCCGTACGCCGGCGGATACTGGCGCGTGATGCGCGCCGTACCGAAGAGTACGTCCCAGAGGAAGAGCAGGTTGCCGTAGTTGCCCATGTAGTGACCGATACCGTCGTCCTGCGTGAGCGCGTGGTGCGCGAAGTGCGTGGCTGGCGTGGAGATGGTGCGCTCGAGCACCCACGCCAGCGGCCGCAGTACGCGATAGCGATAGAGCCACTGATCCCAGCGCACGGCCGAGTGCGCGCCGATGATCACCGACAGCTTCACCACGCTGTAGGCCACGAATACCCAGCCGAAGCCGAGGTAGAGCAGTGCGCCGCTGAACCACAGTCCCGGCATGAGCGCGTAGTAGAACGCATTGTTGCGGTACACCACGCGCACGCTCATGTACGCCGCCGAGTGGTGCGCCCGGTGCAACGGCCACATCACGGAGGTGTGCGACAATCGGTGCCACCAGTACTGCGTGAGATCGTCGGCGAGCAGCAGCACCAGCACCATCTGCCACCACGGCCAATCGGCCCAGGCGTCGCGCATGTCGGGGAAGAGCCACGCGCAGAGCGCCTTGGAGGCGGCGAAGACGCTCCCCGAGATGACCGGGAATGTCACCCCAACCGCCACGTCGAGGCGGTTGTCCTCGGCTGAGGCGGCGGACGGGAAGAAGTGCCCCATCAACAACTCCGCGCCAGCGAAGAGCGCGAAGATCACGAAGACGGAGAGCAGCTGGACGTTCTGGAGATCGAGCGGCATTGGCGTGCGAGGGTGTGCAGGTGTGCTATGTGAGAATTGTACTGCCCGAACCGCGTCGCGGCGAACCCGGCGCTCAGGTGGTAAGCTTGGGGCGTCCGCTGGGATGTCGGCGGCTTCACATCCACCAGTTTGCCCGCCATGCCGATCCTGCGCCGCGTGCTCCCCATCACCGTGCTGCTGCTGTTCGCGGCGGCACGTCCAGCCACTGATGCACCCGTAACGCCGAACGAGTCTCCGGCGGCACCAGGTGTTCCGGTTGCGGAGGATCGCCCGAACATCGTCTTCGTGCTGCTCGACGATGCGCGCTACGATGATCTCATCGATCATCCCTTCGCCGAGCTGCCGAATCTCAAGCGGCTGGTGAAGGAAGGCGCGAGCTTCACGAACTTCCATACTTCCGCGCCGCTTTGCTCGCCGAGTCGCGCGGTGTTCATGACGGGGCAGTATCCGTATCGCAATGGCATCGTGGACAACGGTGAGCGGGCCGAGCAGAGTCACCGCATCGTCACGTTCCCGAAGCTGCTGCACGATGCCGGCTATCGCACGGGCTTCTTCGGCAAGTGGCACATGGGGCACGCCGACGATTCGCCGCGCCCCGGCTTCGACCGCTGGGTGAGCTTCGTGGGGCAGGGGGTGTACTTCGACCCCGATCTCAACATCGACGGCAAGCCGGCGAAGGCGCGTGGCTACATGACCGAGATCCTCACGGAACACGCGGTGTCGTTCATCGCCTCGGTGCCGGACACGCAGCCGTTTCTGGTGGTCATGGCGCAGAAGGCGGTGCACCCGGAGATCTATCCCAACTTCGTGCGCTCCTTTCCGCCGGCGCCGCGCGATGCGCATCAGTATCACGACGCCTCCATTCCGCGCGGCCCGAGCTGGCGCGCGCCGCTCACCGGCAAGCCAGCGCTGCAGCGGCCGTACGATGTCTCCGACCCGCGCAGCCCCGCCGGTGGCCTGCCAGACTCGGTGGTGCTCGACCGGCTTCGCATGCTCAGCGCGATCGATCGCAGCGTGGGAGAATTGATCGAGACGCTCGAACGCCGAGGCCTGCGCGATCGCACCGTCATCGTGGTGACCAGCGATCAGGGATTCTTCTACGGCGAGTTCGGTCTCGCGCAGGAACGGCGGCTCGCCTACGAACCCAGCATCCACATTCCGTTCATCGTGCGCTATCCGCGGCTGGCGAAGCCCGGCTCGCAGCCGCGCACCTTGGCGAGCAATGTGGATGTGGCGCCCACACTCCTCGCGCTCGGCGGCGTGAAGGCACCGGCGTCCATGGACGGCCGCTCACTGCTGCCGGCCCTCGCGGCCAATGCGGCACAGGTGCGCGACGAGCTGCTCATCGAGTACTACTCCGACACCGAGTTTCCGCGCGTGAAGGGGATGGGCTACAAGGCGGTGCGCACCAGCCGCTACAAGTACATCAGGTACGACGAGCTCCGTGGCATGGACGAAGTGTACGATCTCGTGAAGGATCCGCACGAACTCGACAACCTGTATCCCGATCGGGTGCCGGCCGGCGTGATGGCCGATCTCACGGCGCGGCTCGGCAGGCTGCTGTCCGCGCGCTAAGATCACGGCCCCGATGTCGCGCGCGGGTTGCAGCAGCTTAAAACCGAGGTGGAGCGTCCATGAAGAACGTCCCGAAGATCCCGCTTCCGCCCGAGCCGCCCGCGGGCGAAAAGCTGAAGGGCCCCGCGTCGTACTTCCCGAGCATCGAGAAGACCTACGGGAAGCCCATGCGCCACTGGCTCGACCTCGTGGCACAGCTGTTGGCCACCAAGGCGCACATGGAAGTGGTGGCCACCCTCAAGAGCGAACACGGGCTGGGCCACGGGCATGCCAACGCCATTGTGGCGTACGCGCGGGCGCACATGGGCAGCTGATTGCGCATGGTGATTGCTGGCGACATGCGCAGAATTGCCCGCCACAGTAGTCTTCATTAGCGTGGGTTCCCACCGCACTGACGCTCACTCACCCACCCGTCCCCGATGCTCGACGCACTCCGCAGGCTCGTCCGCGATAGCGTGCAAGGTTCCATTCCGGCCCACACACCGGTGCATGCGCACGATGTGCGCGTGGCCGCGTGTGCGCTGCTGCTCGAACTGGCCAATAGCGACGGCGAGTTCAGCGACGCGGAGCGGGAGCGTATTCGCGACATCCTGCAGCGTCACTTCGGTGTCGACGGCGACGGCGCCGATGCCCTGATGCAGGAAGCCGTCAGCGCCACTCGTGATGCGGTGGACGATTTCGTCTTCACCCGGCAGGTGGTGCGCGAGTACGACCTGCCGCAGCGCATGGTGCTGGCGGAACTCATGTGGCAGGTGGTGCTCACCGACGGGGTGCTGGCCGAGCGGGAGAGCTACCTCATGCGAAAGCTGGCGAATCTGTTGCAGCTCGAGCCCGCCTTCCTGTCGGAAGCACGCAAGAAGACGGAGAGCGCTCAGCGCGCGCCGTAACGCGCGCGGAGCACTCGGAACGCGGCCTCGAGTTCAGCCGGCGACGACGCTGGAGCGCCCGGGCCGATGAGTCGTTCGGCTGCGGCGATGCGTGTGCCTTCCATGGGGTGGGTGGACACCCACTCGAGGTAGGCCGGCACGTTCCCCGACTGCTCACGCAAGCGCGCGAAGAAGCGGATCATGCCCCGAGGGTCGACGCCGGCGCGCGTGGTGTACTCGATGCCCGCCGAATCGGCCTCGAGCTCGTCGGTGCGGCTGAACTTGGCCGTGAGCACGTTCGCGCCCACGTTGATGGCCACCTGCGACAGGCCACCGTCGCAGAGCCCGGAGAACATGCACACCACCGTGATGGCGGCGGAGAGGCCTTGCTGCTTGCGCGCCTGCTCCGCGCCGTGCGACAGCCGGGCATGCGCTACTTCGTGGCCCAGCACACCAGCCAGCTCCGACACATCGTGGGCGTTGCGCAGCAGGCCAGTGTGCACGTACACGAAGCCACCGGGGAGTGCGAACGCATTCACGGTGGAGTCGCGCACGATGCGGAACTGGTACGGGTGTGACACGTCGCCGCTGGCGTCGACGAGCGCATGGCCGATGGTGGACAATGCCTGCTCGCCCTCGGAGTCACGTACCACATCGACGCGACGCTCGATCTCGGCGGCGGCTTCGGCGCCAAGCCGGCGCTCCTCGGCGGCGTCCATGGAGCACGCCGTGAACAACACGGCGGCGCCCGCGATGGCGAGTGAATGGCGGATGCGGGTACCGTTCGGCCGTGGAGCGGGCATTCGTTTCATCAGTGAAAGTGTGTCTGTACGGTCAATACCGTTTCGCTGCTCAAAGGTTTCGCAGATACCGCGCCGGGTCCGCCAGAAAATCACGCGTGAGCCGCACGTGCTCGGTGTGCTCCCAGGCGATGGGCTCGATACGCTCATCGTCGAAGCTGTAGATCACCGCTCCGGGATACGCGAGCAGCAACGGAGAGTGCGTGGCAATGATGAACTGCGCTCCCTCCTTCGTGAGATCGAGCATCATCGCGAGCAGCGTGAGCTGGCGTTGTGGCGACAGCGCGGCTTCCGGCTCGTCGAGCAGGTAGAGCCCGCGTGGGACCAGGCGCTCCTGAAAGAAGTTGAGAAACGCCTCGCCGTGTGAGCGCGCATCGGGGTCGTGTCCATAGCGGCGATCCATTTCGGCCAGACTTGCCCTGAGCGGGCCCATGGCGAGCTGCTTCGCATGGGCGGAGCGATCGGCGTAGTCCACCTCCATCTGCGCGAGCGTCTGTTGGAATTCCGCACGCTCGCGCTTGAGCTGCTGCTGAAAATTGAAGAAGTCCTCGGCGCGTACGAACACGCCGCGATGGCTTCGTGTGCGCCACGAGAGCGCCAGCGACCGCGCCAACTCCCGCTGGTCAGTGAGGGTGGGATCATCTGCCGCCCGGGTGGCAGCGCCCGCACTCGGGAGCGAGGCTGCGATGGCGATGGCCTCGAGCAACGTGGACTTGCCGGACCCATTCTCGCCCACAAAGCAGACCACGGGGGCGTCGAGGTCGATGGACGTCATGCCAGCGATGGACGGGACCGAGAAGGGGAATCGCGCACGCTGCGCGTCGGCCGGTGCCGTATAGCGCACGGTGGTCAGCGGCGGCAGGAGCGTGGCCTCCGGAGACGCAGCGGTGGTGGATCGACGACGGGCAGGCGACATGCTGTAGAATATGACGGAGCAACCGCCGCCCCCGAATCCGGTTCAAAGGGTCATGTCATCCATATCCGCCTTCCGTTTCGCCGCCGCCGTGGCACTCGGCGCGTCCGTCACCTTTACGTTGCCGGCGCACAGCCAGCCAGCGCTCAGCCCGACGCCGCTGTCGGACTCGGTGCTGTTCCGCCGTGTCGATTCCCTCGTGGCCGCCAACCCCGGGTTCTCTGGGGTGGTCGCGATCGGGCGCGGCGGAGCCGTCGTGCATCTCGCAGCAGCGGGAGTGGTCACTCCCGGTGGCGCGCGTCCCACCGCCGAAACGGCATTCAATCTCGGGTCGATCAACAAGCTGTTCACGCAGATCGTTGTGCGGCAGCTGGCGGCCGAGCAGGGGTGGTCGCTCGACACCACGCTCGCGGGGGTGTGGCCGGACTATCCCAATCGCGACGTCGCTCGTGCCGTGACGATTCGGCAGCTGCTTACCCACCGGAGTGGTGTGCAGGGCAACATCTTCGCCGGCGACTCGATCGCGCGCGGTCGCCTGCTGTCGCTGCGCGACTTCCTGCCATTGTTCGTGAACGAACCATTGCAGTTCGCCCCCGGTTCGCGTGATGCGTACTCCAACGCCGGCTACGTGCTGCTGGGCTTGCTCATCGAGCAACGCACGGGGCGTTCGTACTTCGATGTGGTGGCCGATCGGGTGTATCGACCCAGTGGCATGACGCGTACGGCCCATTGGCGTCGTGATTCGTTGCCGGCCTTCGCGGCGGTGGGGCGGACAGCGCGCCGCGAGGATGGGACCGCCACCAGCCAGCCCATGAGCAATCTCTCGACGCTGCCCGGTCGCGGATCGTCGGCTGGTGGCGGGTATGCCTCGGCAGCCGATCTCGTGCGCTTCATGCAGGCGCTGCGCGAGCGCCGCCTGCCGCAGGCACCGCCGCCGGGGGTGGGGGTAGCGGGCGGCAGCCCAGGGGTGAACGCGATCATCGAGGGGGACCTGCCAGGGGGCCGCGACGTGATCGTGCTGACCAACGTGGACCCGCCGATGGCGGAGCGACTGGCCTCGGCCATTCGACGGATGTTGGGCGCGACGGACTGAGCCAACGGATACACTCGTCACACACCTCACGGAGGCGAGATGATAAGAAACGCCGTCCCTCGTTTCATCAGTGCCAGCGTACTGGTGATGCTCGTGGTCCTGGTGGCAAAGCTGGCCATCGCACCGGTACACGGCGTGCACGATGCCGCCGGATGTGAACAGGCATGGGCAGACGCGCGGTCGCGCACTGACACGATCTCGGCCGACCTGCTCTCATTCCCCGACAGCCTCAATCGGCGCATCTCGCGACGCTGCGGCGAGTTGCGGACGCCGTAACGGCGGACTCTATCGGCGACCGGAATCGGATGCGAACATTGCGCATCCCTCTCACAGGTCTCCCGCATGTCAGTCGCGAAAGTACGGGCGCGTGCCGCGTGCCTCCTGCTGTTGGCGTCCGCCTCGCTCGGCTCATCACACCGACTCGAGGCGCAGGACGCCGCTCATTACCAGACGGACTTCACGCGCGACGAGTTCGCGGCCCGCCGCGCCCGCGTGTACGATGCGATTGGCCGTGACGGCATCGCCGTTGTTCAGGGCGCGAGCGGTGTACCAGGGTTCAGTGTCTTCCGCCAGTCGAACGAGTTCTACTATCTGTGTGGGGTGGAGTCGGCGCACGGGTATCTACTGCTCAACGGCCGCGCGCGAACGACCACGCTGTACCTGCCGCATCGCGACGCGGCGCGCGAGCGAAACGAAGGCAAGATGCTGGCCGCTGAGGACAGTGTGCTGCTGAAACAGCTCACGGGGGTCGATGCGGTGCGGCCGCTAGAGCAGATGGCGCAGGATCTGACAGGTGCCGATCTGCTGCGCCCCCCGGCGATGGTGCTGCATACGCCGCTGGCACCGATGGAGACCGGGAACGACAGCCGTGATGAGCTGCTGGCGGCACAAGCGCGTGCCGCGAGTGATCCGTGGGAAGGGCGGCCATCGCGTGAGGCGCACTTCGTACAGCTCGTGCAGCAACGCTTTCCGCAACTCACGGTGCGGGACCTGTCCCCCACGCTCGACGCGATGCGCACCATCAAGAGTCCCGCGGAGATTGCGGTGATTCGCCGGGCCACGCAGCTCGCCGGTCTGGGGATCATGGAGGCCATGCGTTCGACCGCGGCGGGGGTGTACGAGTATCAGCTCGACGCCGCGGCCAAGTACGTGTACTACCTGAACGGTGCGCGTGGTGATGGCTACGCATCGATCATCGGCGGCGGCACCAACGCGTTCATGGGGCACTACTTCCGCAAGAGCGATGCGTTGCGCGACGGCGATCTGGTGCTCATGGATTACGCGCCCGACGTGCGCTACTACACCAGCGATGTCACGCGTATCTGGCCGGTGAACGGCACCTTCTCACCGGCGCAGAAAGCACTGTACGAATACATCGTCGCGTATCGCGACGCCCTGTTTCGCTATATCAAGCCGGGGGTGACGTCGGACGAAGTGCTCGATCGTGCCGCCGCCGACATGCGGCAGTATCTCGTGGGCAAAACGTTTGCCTCCCCCGCACACAAGAGAGCCGTGGAAGAGGGGCTGGTGTTCCGCGGCCACTTCCAGCATCCGGTGGGGATGGCGGTGCACGATGTGGGGCGCGTGCGCGGTGTACCGCTGCAGGCGGGGATGGTGTTCACGATTGACCCGATGATCTGGATTCCCGAGGAGCGACTGTACATCCGCATCGAAGACGTCGCATTGGTGACGGCCGATGGCGTGGAGAACCTGAGTGGCTTTGTGCCGAGCAGTATCGCGGATGTGCAGCGCACCATCGCCGAGCCGGGACTGGTGCAGCAACACCCGCCGGTGCCACCCACGGGTAAGGGAGGAGTGCGTAAATGATGCTGTTCACCGGCGTTGCCAGTCGTCTCGCGATGCTGGCGGCCTTCGTGCTGCCACCGTCGATGCGGGACACCTATCCGAAGAACCCTGGCATCGATGCGCTGAACTACGCGTTCCGCATCGAACTCACCGACAGCAGCGACGCGCTGCGCGGCGAGATGACGATGGATGTGCGCTTCGTGTCGGCGGAGGTGCGTGCCCTGCGCCTCGATCTCGCCAATGCGACGACCGCACGCGAGGGCAAGGGGATGAAGGTGTCCGCCGTGCTGCTCAACGGTGCGGCGGTATCGTTTACGCACGAGAACGACGAACTACGCATTCCCCTCACGACGACACCGGTCGCGCAGCAGCGCGCGACGATCACTGTCCGCTATGCCGGCACTCCGGCGACCGGGCTGCAGGTGGGAAAGAACCGGCACGGCGAGCGCACCTTCTTCAGCGACAACTGGCCGGACAAGGGACGCCATTGGCTCCCCACCATCGATCATCCGTACGACAAGGCGACCAGCGAGTTCATCGTGACGGCGCCGAGTCACTATCAGGTGGTGTCGAACGGCCTACAGGTGGAAGCGACGGATGTGCCGGGAAACCGCCGTGTGACCCACTGGAAGAACTCGGTGCCGATCGCTCCATGGCTGTACGTGCTGGGCGTGGCACGGTTCGCCATGCAGCAGGTGGACACGTTCGAGGGCAAGGCCATCGAGACGTGGGTATACCCGCAGGATCGCGATGCTGGCTTTCGTGATTTCGCGACTCCCACCAAGCAAGTGCTCGCCTTCTACACCGACTATGTGGGGCCCTTCGCGTACGAGCGGCTGGCCAACATTCAGGCGAGCAGTGTGAGCGGCGGAATGGAAGCCGCCTCGGCGATTCTGTACAACGAAAAGTCGGTCACCGGCACGCGCGAGGTGCGCTGGCGCAACGTGGTGATTCACGAGGTCGCGCATCAGTGGTTCGGCAACGCCGTCACGGAAGCCGACTGGGACGACGTGTGGCTGAGCGAGGGGTTCGCGACCTACTTCACGTTGCTCTTCATCGAGCACGCCTACGGTCGCGATGAGTTCCTGCGTGGCCTCGAGGCGAGCCGTCGCACGGTGCTGTCGTTCGCGGCCGCGAATCCCGGCTACACGATCATCCATCGCAACCTCGCCCGCATGGAGGATGTGACGAGCTCGCATACGTACCAGAAGGGGAGCTGGACGCTGCATATGCTGCGGGGCGTGATCGGCGATGACGCGTTCCAGCGTGGCATCCGCAGCTACTATCAGCGCCACTTCAACGCCAACGCCACCACGGCCGATTTCCGGCGCGCGATGGAAGAGGCGTCGGGGCGGGACCTCGGTTGGTTCTTCGAGCAGTGGCTGTACCAGCCCGGGAACCTGCAGATCGCCGGGCGGTGGCGATACAATGCAAAGGCCGCGCAGGTGGAGATCACCCTCGATCAGGTACAGACGGACGGCCATCTGTTCACGATGCCGCTGGAGATCGCGGTGCATACGGCGGGACAAGCAGTGCCGACTATCCATCGCCTCGACCTCAAGGCGAAATCGCAAACGTTTTCCATACCGGCATCGGCGGAACCCGCGGATGTCCGTCTGGACCCGAACCATTGGGTGCTCATGGAGTCCTCCTTCACCAAGGTGCGGCGCTGATCGCGTTCATCCCCGCGCCGCTGGAAAGTGAGCGCCCCACGCGGTTTCCCACGCCGTTCGACCGCAAGGCTGTGCATCCGCTCGCGCGGCGCGCAGCCGCGGAGCTCATGGTGGTGCTGGAGCAGCACCATGGCCACGCATGGCGTCTGCACGAGCCGGGGAATGGCAAGATGTTCGGCGTGCTCGTGGTGGCGGCGCCCGATGGCACGCTCGGCTATCTGCGCGGCTTTTCCGGCATGATCGACGGACAGTGGGAGATCAACGGATGGGCACCGCCCACCTTCGACGCTGTGGCGCGTGATGTGGTGTGGGGGCCGGGCGAGACGGAGATGCTCGATTACTCCGCGCAGCGGGCGGCGCTGCTGGCTACCATGCCCGCTGACACGAACAGCGTGGAGGCCAAGCGCATCGCGAAGGCGGTGCGGTCGCTCGACGCCGCGCGCACCGCGCGCTCGCGCGTACTCATGGGGCAGATACAGGACTGCTATCGCTTCGCCAGCGGGCGCGGAGAGGTGCGCGGGCTGCGTGACATCTTTGCACCGGCCGAGCCGCCAGCGGGGGCCGGTGATTGTGCCGCCCCCAAGCTGCTGGCACAGGCCTACGCAAAGGGGCTCACCCCACTCGCGCTGGCCGAGTTCTGGTGGGGCGCTCCGTCGGTCACGGGTGATCGTCGCGAAGGCGTGTTCTACGCCGCCTGTCGCGGCAAGTGTCTGCCCATCCTCACGCACATGCTCGACGGGTTACCGGCTGACCCGCCGCCGTTGTTCGGGGCGGCCGCCATCGATGCCGCCGAACCGCGCGCCGTGTACGAAGACGCGCATCTACTCGTGGTGAACAAGCCGAGCGGGCTGCTGACGGTGCCCGGACGTAGTGCCTCACTGCAGGACTGCGTGGTCTCGCGATTGCGCCTGCGGTATCCCGACGCCACCGGACCACTGGTGGTGCATCGTCTCGATATGGATACGTCGGGGTTGCTGTTGGTGGCGAAGACGCTCGAGGTGGCGAAAGCACTACAGCGACTCTTCTCGCTGCGCGATATGGAGAAGCATTACGTGGCCGTGCTGGATGGGACGGTGAGGGGTGAGCACGGGCACATCACGTTGCCATTGCGCGTGGACATCGATGATCGACCGCGCAACATCGTCGATCCTGTACACGGCAAATCGGCGCACACCGAGTGGCGGGTACTCTCGCGTGAGGGTGGTCGGACCCGGGTGTGTTTTACGCCGCACACCGGGCGCTCTCATCAGTTGCGCGTGCACGCCGCGCACCCGGACGGGCTCGACGCGCCCATTCTGGGGGACCGGCTGTATGCCCGTACGCCGCCGGACGACGATGAGCGGCTGCTGCTGCACGCCGAGCGCCTGGCGTTCGTGCATCCCGTCACGGGCACCCCGCTCGTGGTGGAGCAGCCGGCGCCTTTCTAGCCGCTGTCCCCCGCTCACTCGGCGCGGCTAGAATTCAGCATGGCCGACATGCACTCCACCATGGAACCGCCGCACGCCCTCACGACGCTGTCCACGGTGGAGTGGCAGGCACGCGCGGCGGCGCATCTGGCGCGTGTGCAGCCGTATACCGTACCACGCCGTGAACGGCGCGCCCGCGGTGAGTCGCATCCGGTGCACGACTTTCTCTTTCAGTACTACAGCTACTCCGCGGGCAAGCTGGAAACCTGGCACCCTGGCCCGCACGAGGTGCTCGAGGACAGCGATCAGGCGCGTGAGCGCTTTCGGCCACCGGTCTATCGGTTCGGTGACGGCGTACTTCGCCGACATGTGAGGGATATGTCGCCCGCGAAGCGCGAATTGCTCGAGAGCACCTGGCAGTTGCTGCGCGACACCCGTGACCGCACCGCGCATTTCGGGTGCTACGGCATGCACGAGTGGGCCATGGTATACGGCGGTTTCGAGATTCGTCATGCCGGCGTGGCGCCGCTCCGGCTGCCGCAGGGTGAAATCGATGCCTTCGTGGAGAGCCGGCCGGTCTCGTGCAGTCACTTCGATGCGTTCCGCTTTTTTGCACCGTCGGCGAAGCCGTTCAATCGCCTGCCGATTGCGTGGGAAACCCGATACGACGCCGAGCAGCCCGGGTGCATACATGCCAACATGGACCTCTATCGCTGGGCGTACACCTGTATGCCCTGGGTGGGGAGTGATCTGCTCGCCGAGTGCTTCGAGTTGGCGATGGCCCTGCGTGATCTCGACATGCAGGCCGGCCCGTACGACCTGCGGGTCTTCGGCGTGCAGCCGGTGTGTATCGAGACAGCCGCCGGCCGCGACGAGTATCAGCGGCGTCAGCGCGATCTGAGTGCCCGCGCGGCAGCGCTGCGGCAGCAGCTTATCGATGTCATCGCTCACGTGCTCGAGCCCGAGCTTACCTGAACACCGTCTCACCATCTATGCGACTTCTCGTCCCGTCGGTACTGCTCGGCCTGTTGCTCACGGCGTGTCATCGTCCCAACGCGGGTACCCCGGACGCGCCACGCAAGGCCGTGTTCATTCTGCTCGATGGCATTCCGGCTGACGTCATCGAGCGGGTGCCCACGCCGTTCATCGACGCCATGGCAAAGGACGGAGGCTATGCACGCGCCCACGTGGGCGGTGAGCTCGGCGGCAAGACGGAAACGCCGACGATTTCGGCGCCCGGCTACATGAGTCTGCTCACGAGCACGTGGGCCAACAAGCACAACGTCTGGAACAACGACAACCAGAAGCCCAACTACGACTACTGGTCCATCTTCCGCATCGTGGAGACGGCGGATGCCCGGAAGCAGACGGCAATCTTCTCCACGTGGCTGGACAATCGCACGGTGCTACTGGGGGAAGGCAAGCCACAGGCGGGCGGACTCACACTCGATTATGCCTTCGACGGGTTCGAACGCGATACCGTGCGCTTCCCGCACGATCGGGCGAAGCAGTACATCCTCGCCATCGACCAGCATGTGACGAACGAAGCGGCCCGGTATATCGCCGCCGAGGGTCCGGACCTATCGTGGGTGTATCTCGAGTACACCGACGATGTGGCGCATGCCAATGGTGATGGCGACCGGTTCGACGTGGCCGTGCAGCGGGCCGACAGCATGGTGGGGCGCATTTACGCTGCCGTACAGCAGCGCGAACGTCGCGGCGAGCGGTGGATGGTGGTGGTCACCACCGATCACGGCCGCGACGCCGTGACCGGGCGCGGGCACGGCGGCAAGTCGGCGCGCGAACGTACCACGTGGATCGCGACCAACCAGCGCGATCTGACGGCGCGCTTCACTCGTGGTGAGGCGGCCATCGTGGATATCGCCCCGTCGATCCTCCGGTTCCTGCGCATCGAGGCCTCACCGGCGGTCGCGGCGCAGATGGAAGGCGTGTCGTTTCTCTCCCGCGACTGAAATAGCGCGCTACTTCCCGCCGGACTTGTACACCGCACCGCCCTTCATCACGAAGGTCACCTTCTCGAGGCGACGCACGTCGTCGAGCGGGTTCCCCTCGACGGCCACGATATCGGCCCATTTGCCCGTCGTGACACTGCCCGCGTCGCGCGAGATGCCAATGAGGGCGGCGGCGTCGCGCGTGGCACTGAGGATGGCTTGCATGGGTGTGGCACCGAGAATTTCCACCATGTAGTGGAACTCTTCGCCGTTGCGTCCGTGAATGTCACTCGTGGCATCGGTGCCGAAGGCGAATGGCACACCGGCCTGGAAGGCTGCGCGCAGCCGGGTGCGCCGCTCGGCGGCGATGGCTTTCGCCTTTTCCACTGCATACGGTGGATAGCCCTTCTTGGCTCCATCCTTCACGATTTCTTCGAGAATGATGAGCGTGGGCACGAGGTAGGTACCCTTCTGCTTCATCAACGCGCCCTGCTCGGCGGTGACCAGCGAACCGTGCTCGATGCTGGCCACGCCGGCTTCCACGGCCGCGGTGAGTCCGGCACCACCGTGCGCGTGAGCCATGACCTTGCGCCCAAGTCGGGCGGCTTCGCTCACGGCTTCGCGCAACTCGGCATCGCTGAACTGTGATGCCGTGGGCGCATCGCCCTGTGAAAGGATACCGCCGGTGGCGACGATCTTGATCTGATCGGCACCGTACTTCACGTGGTGGCGCACCGTCTGTCGCACTTCGTCCACGCCATTCACGATGGTGCCGGTCCCCGGGAGCTGCACCTCGGGGCTGTAGCCGTTCACGTCGGCGTGTCCGCCAAGAATCCCCAGGGCGGCGCCGGCGGCGAAGATGCGAGGGCCAGGGATGATGCCGCGGGCGATGGCCGACTTGGCGGCCACGTCGGCAAAGCCCGGCGCGCCCGCTTCGCGCACGGCGGTGAAGCCGGCATCGAGCGTCTTGCGTGCGTTTACCGCCGCCCAAATCCCCGCGTGCGCAGCCGTCTCCTGAATGGCAGCGAGATCGCCGCCGTCGGAGTCGATGCTCGTGAGGTGCGTATGCGTGTCGATGAAGCCGGGGAGGAGCGTATGACCCGCGAGCTCGATGACTTTGGCGCCCCGCGGCACCGTGACGCGGCTCGCGGGGCCGGCCTCGACGATGCGATCGCCGCGCACCACCACCGCTGGCTGATCGATGACCGTGCCGTCGCCCACAATGAGGCGGGCCGCGCGGATCACCGTGGTGGTGGCTTCTTGCGCGCCCGCCGCCGCGGTCGGCACGGTGATCAGGAGAGCGGTGTGGAGGAGGGAGCGAGCAGCACGACGGAACGACATGGGGCCTCACGGACGAGGATCGAAGCAGCGAGCAGGGCCCTATAGCTTACGCTCCAAGGGCGCGGGGAGCGAGCGGTCTACTGGCTGCGGGAGCGTGGTGAGGCTGGCGACAGCAACGGCGACGGCGGGGCGAAGACGCCTCAGCGCACCTTCGCGTTCAACATCCACGGCACCGCGCGCAATACGCCGGCACGCACCATGAGCGTATGCCCCTCGTTGGACCGCTCCTCGTAAGTGCCCGTGGGTGTCGCCGCGGCCGCGGCCTTCACGCGTGCGGCCGGAATAATGGGGTCGAGCTGCGCGCCGATGAACAGCACTGGCGGCGCACCGGCCACGGTCACCGCGGCACCGCCAGCCAGACAGGCGACGGCGCTGATGGCCTGCGGACGCTCCTGCGCCAGGCGTGCGGCCGCACCGGCGCCCATGGAGTGCCCCATCACGTACACGCGCTTTGCATCGATGGCGTACTCACGGCCGAGCACTGCCAGAAGCGAATCGAAATGGACCGCGCTCGTCATGAACGGTGTGGTGGCCGGTGACACGAAGACCAGGTCGTTCTCTCGCGCCAGCCGTGCGGCCACACCGCGACCATAGGCATCGGCGAACATGTTCTCGTCGCCGCCGGCACCGTGCAGGGCGATGAGCACACCCACGGCGCGTGATCTCGCGGCCGTTGGCGCGATGACGCGCATGGGCACGAGTGTGCCGTTCGTGCCGCGATAGCTGCGCCACATATCACCGGCGACCAGGCGGTACGGGTTCCGTCCCTTTTCCAGCGCCGCCACTTCGGCGGTCACCGCGCGCGACAGCGCGGCGGGCTCCGAAAGAAACTCGGCGCTGCGCTCGGCCGACACCGTGTCCACCAGCAGTCGTACGCGCGCCGACGCCGAGGCAATGGCTTGGGCGAGTGCGCCGGTGCTGTCGAGCTTGGCGAGACGCGCGAGCAGTGCACTTCGTACTTCGCGCGCCGGCTTACCGCCAATCGTCACGTTCGCGG
>Ga0164293_10002411_pt1 | contig 15858 bp, 14 predicted proteins | sample GEODES118metaG_FD_111487 | JGI IMG/M metagenome (GOLD analysis project Ga0164293, IMG submission 111487) | Eutrophic lake water microbial communities from Lake Mendota, Wisconsin, USA - GEODES118 metaG | ecosystem: Environmental > Aquatic > Freshwater > Lake | place: USA: Lake Mendota...
AAAAAAATGATGCTGTTGGATGCCATAGTTGGAGCGTAACTTTTAGTACCATTTTTAGTGGAAAAAAATCAACAAAATGGATACAATACCATTTTCTGTTTGTATGCCATACTTTATGCGTTTGTATGCCATAGTTGGAGCGTAACTAAATTTTAAAGTTTTTTCAGGAGGTAGTTAAGAATCTTAATAGCAGAGAAGCGATTTTTGCAAATGGATACATGTATCCATCATATACCCAAGCGGTTTTTTTCAGTTTATTAAGCGGTGTACAAAACACCGCTTTAAAATTTAGGTGGTATAGTCCTTGCAAACTCTTTAGGATCTAGAAGCGACTAAATTTGTGTTTCCATTTTGCTTTTTGCAGACTCAAAAAAACTCCCCTACTGAGTCTTTTTTGATCAAAAAAACACAACACTTTTCATTTTTAGAATTTTTTACCATGTAGAAAAAGTCCATAGTGTATGCTATGTGTCAAGTGTTGATCATTTTTGACCATTTTAAGACAAAAATGTAATTTGCTCTCATACTTTTTTAAAAATTTTATGAGAGCAAATTACAAAATCGAATTTTAAAATTTTAAAAAGGGGTTTTCTACATATATAGTGTTTTTGTGGTTTTTCCAATGAAATAAAAAAAGGTACTTTTTAGTGAAGTAGTAAGACCCAATAAATCGAGTAGTTTTTGCTTAAACATATATGTTTTTATGATATGTAAAAATTGTAAAAAAAATATAAAAATGTAAAATATAAATCCTTTTAATTTATTTTCTATTTTCTATTTTCTAGAAAAATAAAAAAATACTAATAATCAAATTTGTAATAAAAAAAATCATTAAGAGTCATATCTTGATAGTGATAATTATGAATACTCAAAATGATGTTAGACAGTATTACATATGATATTTTTATAACTCTGCTAACAAATTCTCTTTGATCGCCTTTTGAATTGGACATTATTATGATATTGATATTCGCATATAGTATATACTAAAAATATATTATATTATTTCATTTAATGGATAAAATAACATGTTTATCATTTTCTAATATAAACTTATTGTTAAGTATTACTGATAGAAATCTTTCGATGATAACTAAAGGAAAATTAATAGTAAATGAATTTGGAAATGGTTTTATTAATGTTGATAATAAAACTATTTATATAAATAAATCTGACCTAAATAGAAGTTTTCATAATCAAATTGTAGAAGTAGAATACACTGAAGAAAACAATATGTATTATGGTAAGGTTATAAATTTCAACTTAATCGACAAAAACTTTGTAGGATTTGTCCATCATATCTATAAAAAAAATATTTATATTTTTGTACCAGAATTAAAAAAAAGTAATATGATTATTATCAATACCTGTGTTAAGTTAAACAAAAATGATTGGGTACTTGTTAAAGTCATATCAGATGATAATAATCAGATCCAAGGTGAACTACTTTCAGTTTTACATGATGATATTGATAACATCCTAGAAAAGAAATTTAATTTAAATGAATTCATTCAAAAAGAAACTGATATTATTATACCTAGAGAGAATGATAATCCACGTGACCAAAGATATCTAGAAACAATGACGATCGATCCTTTTACATCTAAAGATTGTGATGATGCTTTTAGTATCGAAATTAAAGAAGATAAAATACATATTTATGTACATATTAGTGATGTTGCACATTACATTAATCCATCTAATTCAATCTTCGAAAAAGTTATGGAACGTGGTAATACGTATTATGGTGTTAAAAAAAATTGGACAATGATACCAAGAGAATATGCAGATAATCATTGTTCCATTTTACCTGATAAAGACACAAATGTAGTGACAAGTGAGTTTATTTATGATACATCTAAGCAAAAAATAGAATATGTTGGATGGTATTATTCAATTATTAGATCAAAACACAAATATTGGTACGAATTTGTTGATGAAAATTTCGATCAAAATCCTAATTTTTCAATCATTTATAATGCATCTCAAATAATCAAAAAATCAATGAAAGACTTTGTTGTATCCAAAGAAACTAAGTCTCATGAAATGGTTAGATATTGGATGATTCATGTTAATCAAATGATGTGTCTTGAAATTAAAAGATTATTTCGTTGTAATCCAGAACCACAAGCAAATAAGTTAGAATTATTAAAAGAATATTTGAAATTTAAAAATCAAGAAGACTTTAATGATGAAATAAATACCAGGGATGATATTGTATCACTATCGTATAAATACACCCATAACGATACACTTTTACAATATATTATAAAAAGTTTATTAATTAAGGCTTACTATACAGATAATGATGATTCTCACTATGGTATTGGTATATCAAACTATACTCACTGGACATCTCCTATTCGTCGTTCATCTGATCTAGTAAACCATTGTTTATTGAAAGGATATCAAATTGATGTTAAAAAATATTTAAATGAAATGAATGAATCTGAGTTAAAACAGGATATGGTTGAACATTTTATTGAATCATATAATAATTTTAAAATAGCCAAAGTTAATGAGACTTTTGATGGTGTAATTATTAATGTTACTCCAACTGGAATATCCGTTTTTATTGATAGATTAGGATCTAAATATATGTTACATATTTCAAAACTATCCGAAATTAAATTAATTTACGATAATAAAAGTCTTAAAAATGAAAAAAATAATTATCAAATGTTTGATAAAATTAAATTAAAAATTAGTAAAACAGAATATGATATGATTGATTTTGAACTGGCTTAAAGCCAAGTCATGAATTGCTTTTTCTCTTCTTTATTTTTGAATATTGGTTCAAAATCAAATTCAATAATTTTACCAAAGTTTTCTTCAGTTGTAGGGGCTTGAAATTTCTTCCAATATGCATTGATAGCAACGGTAGGAACATTTTTCGAATAATATTCGGGATCAATTTCTTTACGGATTCCTCGAAGTTTATTTAGATGAAATGTTAAATCTTTGGGAACATTAACATAAACACACCATACATCAATCTTAGGATCAACTGCTTTAACAGTTTGAATCCATTCTTCCCGTGTATCAATAGTGGCATTTGTTGCATCAATAATTGCTCCATCCGAAGTCTCACTTAACATTTTAGATAGTTTGGTTTTTAATTTCTTTTTAGTACCTTCTAGATCTAAACTATAAATATGCCATTTACGATTTTTATCTACTTGAAGTAATTGATGAGTTAATGATGTTTTACCAGACGCAGGAGAACCAACCATAACAATAACACGTAACGTAGGTTCTGTTAAACCTTCTTTGATAAGATGCCATGAATTATGATTAATCTTTTCAATATTTGAGATACCTTCCATATATTTTTTGGGATTGAATCCCAATAATTTGGATTTCAATGTTTCAAAAGGAAATTTAGTAGATCCTTCAAAGAATTCTTCAGGTGTCATGAATTTAATTCCGATATTAATCGCAAATTTAATATCACACTCACTATGATCGTTTGGTCTTCCTGCAGCATCACCTACATAAAAACTAGCGTTCTTATCAATTTTGACATCTCCATTAAGATTCTTTTCAACAAATTTCCACATTCTATCAGAAGGTTTACGATTAAAATCACTTTGGGTTGATGCGACAATATAAGCAGGAACTTTAAGGCATTCTAGAATTTTAAACCAACGTTCTTGAAAGTCTTCAAATGACACATTACCTTTTCCCTGAAAACTACCTTTTTGATTAGTAAAAATAACAATTTTATATCCATTTTTAAAATATTCATGAATTTTATCCATTTTATATGCAAAACACCAATCATCCATAGAAATAGGGAATAGTTTACCAATTTCAGGACGAATTATTGTCCAATCAAGATCAAAACCAGCAACCTTTTCAGAATTAAATTTCTTACTAGGTTGACAGTAATAAAGGACACCATTATTTGAAATATCTTTATGCCAGGTAGGAGACATGTTTTAGATTATGATTATATATTTGCTATTGAATATTATATTACATCTAGTAAAATGTAAAATCAATTTTATTAAATAAACTTTTTTAGGAAAAAAGTTTTATCAAAAAATACTTTTTAAGAAAAAGTATTATCAAAAACATACCAAATTACTATTAATCATCAATCGACATATTATTAATATCATTAACAATATTCATTGATTCAATAATGTAATCAAATGGTAATTGGTTTTCACTTCCATGAATAGTAAAATATTCTTTGAAAAATGCTTCAATCTTGTTGCTAAAATTTGAATCACTAAATTGTATATCTAAATTAATAATATTCGTACCACCATTATTATCTATGAAGTATTTCAATTCATTTAAAAATAGATCTTCAAAAATTCCACGATTTAATGAGGAATTTTGCAATAGTCCAAATAGATAAAATGAGAATTTGAAAAATACATCAGATTTGACAGAATTGAATTTAGAACTCATTTCATTCTTATAATTCTCTCCAACAAGATTTCCAATTTGAGTCAATAATCGTAGAATCCGATCATCTTTATAATTGTTGTTGATACTGTTATTGTTGTTCATTTTTTACAATATCCAATTGATTATCACATAAATTCAATTTTATTTTTTAGTAGCCATCAATGCAATTGTTGATTCTTTAAGATTATGATTTGTTAATATATAACATAACATACGATCATAACCTTCCATTGGTATTTTTCCAGTTACTGGAATACCATCATCAATGAATTGATTTGAAATCTTTTTAAATTCCACTAATGCTGGTGTATCATCTGGAAATCCAATTTCTTTTATTTTTTTAAAGGCCTTAACTATTTCCATAACTCGTTGACCTTTTGTTTTTTCATGATTAACTTTCTCTTTATCTTTTGTCATTCTGAATCTTGTAAAATAATAATATAAATATTTTTATATTGAAACGCTTATAAATTATTTATCTTTTCTCATTTTGATAATAAGATAAGATCAAGATAAGATCAATATATATTAGATAAAAATAATAACAAATGACAGGATCTTTATTGGCTTTAGTAGCATTAGGAAAACAAGACAGTGAATTTGTAGGAAATCCTGAAATAAGTTTTTTTAAAAATGTTTATAAACACCATACTCATTTTGCGGTAGAATCAATACCTATACATTTTGATCAAGGTTTGATATTAGGAAAAAAAACAACAGTAGTTATACCTAGAAAAGCAGATTTATTAAGTCGAATGGTTTTAGAATTAAGATTGCCTGCATTAACACCAACTATCAGTTGGATAAATGCAACAGGACATTCTTTAATTAAGGAAATTTCTATTGAAATCGGGGGTATTAAAATAGATTCACAAACAGGTGAATTTATGGAAATCTTAAGCAGTATTGAATTATCAGAAGAAAAGAAGAATGGTTATTATGCAATGATTGCAAAACATGATAACTATAATCGTTTTTCTCAAACTGATGAAACAACTCTATTCATCCCGTTACAATTTTGGTTTTGTCGTCATATCAGTCAAGCATTACCAATGGTTGGGCTTCAATATCATGAAATAAAAGTAAACTTGGTTTTACGTGATTTTGATGAAGCATGGTATTCTGGTTCTACTATGACCGACAGACCACCGTCAACGATTTACAATATCAATGGTTTTCTTCATTGTGACTTTATTTTTCTTAGCAGTCAAGAAAGAAGATTTTTTGCACAAGGTGAACATCGGTATTTAATCGAACAAATACAAATGCATGACGGTAATGGTGTTGCTAGAAATACAGTTAATGATAATATTGAAATTTTCTTTAACCATCCAGTTAAAGAACTTTTTTGGATTTATAAAGCCGATGCGATTAGCAACACCAACGATTGGCTTAATTTTAGTAAAACAATGAATTATATCGAAGCCCAATTAGAACCACAAGAACCAATCAAAGCATGTCAATGGAAAATTAATGGACATGATCTAATGGAAGAAAAAAGTGGTGCGTATTTTAGATTGGTTAATACTTACAAATATTACAACCGTATTCCTAAAAATTTTGTTTATGTACACTCTTTCAGTATGGAACCCCATCGATTTCAACCCTCTGGACATCTAAACTTTTCAATGCTTAACTCTGTAATCCTTTCATTAACTTACACAGATAACATACCAGATGGTTCAGTTACAGTATATGCTAGAAACTATAATATTTTAGAAATTAAAGCAGGTCAAGGTGCATTAGTATATTCAGCATAACCTTAATTAATCACAACTTTTATATATTTTTTTAACAAATATACTAAAGCAGATAATTTCTGTTAGTATATGACATGCAAACGAAATCGGTAAATTTATTTGCAAATACAATGGCAATGTATCAAAATATTTATACATATTTACACAATATATAACGTAAAATACCAAAATAGTTGTATGTAATCCAATACCTACTAAAATCATAAATCCAGATATTTTATAAACTACTAAATAATGTATCATAGTTACACATAATAATATATATAATATCGTCAATAAATTTTCTGATAATTGGGCAGATTCATTGACACTTTTAACTAATGATACAATTACTGCATTATACATACTAAATAGAAAGTAAAAGCAAAATAGAACACTTCCTAAGCAAACTCTCTTTCTATGTGCATATTGATTATCAGTTTGGACTTCTAAATTCCTGATATTAATGACAATATTTGGAGGCGGAGGAATGTTAATAGTAGTACTAGGTTGAAAGGCTCTACATGTAGGACATGTGTTTTGCTCTTTTAACCATGGTTCAATGCATTTTTTATGGTATTTATGATGACAAGAAGTTTCAAAATAACCTTTATTAGGAACTTTTTCTAAACAAATGGAACAATCCATTTAATAAAAGTAGATTCAAATATCTACATTATTTTTTAATATTAAATAAAAAATCAATTTTACAAATAAATTTTTTTCCTAAAAAGTGTTTTTTGACCACACTTTTTCCTAAAAAGTGTTAGTATGAAATTTCTTCTGAAAGATCGATGCATGTAAAGAGGACAGTGCGACAGCAGTAGCGAACACATCCAATTTCATCAAGAACCTTTCCAGCAACAGTTTTTTCAAATTCTGGTAGACTAAGATCCATAAATTCTTCGTCTTCTTCATTAAGTTCAATTTCTTTCTTAAAACGTTCTTCACGTAAACGTTGAAGATAATATTCCCATTTATTCCCGAGGACTTTGCCACAAGTAAAACAGCGGACTGGTACAAGCATGCTTATTTAGTTGATTATCTTTATAATTGTCTTAGATTATTTTATTCTATTTTTATGATTTCAATTTTTTTACACTTTTTAAAAAAAAGTGTTAGCAAAAAGAAAATAAAAAGTGTTTTATGGTGGTGGTTATGGGTCATATGCTAGTGTTCTCCATGCTAGTCCATCATAAACATTTATTTTATCACCAACAAAGCACATATCACCTTTTTCTGGGATTGGTATTCTATCAGTTCTTGTCGTGGTATTATCAAATATTGATAACTTAAAAGCACCATAATTTACATTAAATCTACCGGTTGGAGCAAAAAGAGATATCTGGTTAGACTGTGATGGTCCTAACCAAACATTAACATCGCCACATTTATTATTTTTAGATAATCCTGATTGTATTGATATATTTCCTGCATTTTCTCCATTTTCGCTATTACCAGCGTTAATATAAATATCTCCACCATCACCTAATGTACCAAGCCCTGCTACAATTTCAATTTGGCCACCATCTCCGGTTCCGCGACCTTGACCAGATCTAATTGAAAGTTCCCCACCATAACTATTTAAATTGTCACCACCTGAACCACTTGCAATATAAATTGCACTACCTTCAATATTTGCTGTTCCTTTACCGCCTCTAATATTAATTGAAATTGGATCCTCGGTTGTTTCAGTTGCATCTTTAGAACCAATATTAATATTACCAGGTACATTATAATCTTGGTCGAATATTTCTGAATTACCAGATGAAATATTAATAGTACCATTTGATAACATATCAAGGGTTCCTGATTTTGTATGATTGATTCTAGTATCAGTAGATGTAAGATTTATACCTAAATTACCGACTGCTTCAACCAAATTAACTTTAATATCGTTGTATATTTCAGACATTATAATTTATATACATAAAAAAATATATTTATCCCAAACCAATTAGTTTTTGAGTATATTTTTTGATCACACTTTTAGAAAAAAGTGTTTTTTGACCATACTTTTTTCTAAAAAGTATTTTTAATATAACATCATGCTACATTTATATATATAAGTATCAAAAAAGAAATATTTTAATGCCTGTAAAATTAGAAAAACCCAAAGTTATTGATCTTTATTTCGCTGATATTGAGAAATATCAAAAGCAGTTTGGACCTAAAACTGCTATTTATATTCAAGTCGGTGATTTTTATGAAATTTATGGTGCTGAATTCCCTGATGGGAAACGAATTGGTGTAATCGAACAAATCTCAGATTGTTGTAATTTAACAGTTTCACAAAAAAAAGTTTGTCTAGGTTTTTCAAATGACGCAAAAGTATACATGGCAGGTTTTCCTGTTTATATGCTTGATAAATTTGTAAACATTCTTGTGGACGAATATGGATGGACTGTTGTTGTTATTAAACAAGATGAACAATGTGCGGGTACAACACGTAGTCTCGAAGGTATTTATTCTCCTGGTACTAATCTTCGTACATCACAGGATAGTAATACTATTGTAATGGTAGTTCTTGAAAAAGTAAAAAATCGTTTAAATCCTAAAACATCAACATTATATATTGGTATGTCATCTCTTGATAGTATTACCGGTCAAGCAACAGTATATGAAACTTTTGCATTTGATCAAAAAACAATGCTTTCATATGATGAAATCCAAAAATTCATTTCAGCAAAGAACCCTCGCGAGGTTTTGATTGAAACATTGGATACTGATGTATCTGAAACTGACCTCGTTAATGCTCTTAATCTGGCAAATCGTCAATATCGTTATAATTTTATTAAATTCGGACGAATTGAAAAAATGCATGAAACTCAATGCAAATTCTTTGAAAAGATCTTCAGTCATAAACTTAAGGTATCAATTATTGATGCACTTGGTCTTCAATACAAAGAATATGGACGACTAAGTTTCATGCTTCTTCTTCGATACATTTTAGATCATTCTAATATTATGTTGAATCAAATTCGTCCTCCTGAAGTATGGGAAATGAATACTCAACTTATTCTAGCCAACAATTCTCTTGAACAATTAAACATTATTGATAACCGTTTTAATTCACGAGAACCCTCTTTGATTAAGATTCTAGATATGACTAGTACTGTGCTTGGACGACGTGGATTTCGTAATCGTCTTTTGAATCCTATTCGTGATCCAGATGTTTTAAAACAACGTTATTCCGAAATCAAAGAAGTGATGAATTACAATTCATTTGGAGTCCCTAACAAAGATTTTTATCTAGAACTGGAATATTGTCTAAAGAACATCCGTGATTTAGAACGTTTCCATCGTCGTATTGCAATGGGAAATTTGATGCCAAACGAATTGTCTGGATTACTGATTTCATATAAAGCAATTATCGAAGTCTATAATGTAATTATTAATCGCAGACCAGATCATATTAAAAATTTTCTTCCATCGAAAGAAGTTTGGGATCAATTTACTGCAGTTGTTAAAAAATTAGACGAGACATTTGATCTGGAAAAGGCTATTTTTAACACCCTTGAAAAGATTGATCGTAATTTTTTTAAAACTGGATGCAATAAAGAATTAGATCAGCAACAATTTAATATTGACCATTCTCATAATATTTTTAAAGAATTCGCAAAATGGGTTGATATTATGGTGAATGAGCGTGATGCTACGAAAAATTTAAAGAGTATTGCTAGATACGATTATGGTGAACAATTTGATTATCATGTTTATTTAACCAAAAATCGTTTTACTATCCTAAATGATAAAATCACGGATATGATCAATGCTGGACAAAAAGAAATTGTTTTGAATGTACCAATGGAGATTGTTGATCTTACAACCGGAAATGTTACAATTGATTATTATAAATATTCAATTGATTTAAAATCAATTTCATCAACAAATAAATCACGATCTCATACCAATAATGATGTTATTATTGTCCTTAAAGATGAAAAAGAGTCTCATTCAAATAAAAAAGATAAACCGAACACCCAATTTTCAAGTGAACCATATTCATTATTTGATAAACAAAACAAAAAAATCAAAATTGAGATGGAATCTCTCAAAGCAACTGTAACATCTGTTTACAAAGAGACCATTTACAATATCGCAATTGAATGTCTTTCATCATTAAATGAAATTACTAAATTTGTAACAAACATTGATATCATTAAGGCGGGTGCTAAAATGGCAATTGAGAAATCTTACTCATGTCCTATTATTGTAGCAGAAGAAGAACAAACAAGTTTCCTTGATATTAAAGGCATTCGTCATCCAATTATTGAACATATTAACCAAAAAGTACATTATGTTGATAATGATCTAACACTGGGTTTAGACAATCTAGATGGAATTCTTTTATTCGGGGTTAACGCGAGTGGTAAATCTTCTCTGATGAAAGCCATTGGTATTAATCTTATTCTAGCCCAAGCCGGTTTTTTTGTGGCATGTAAGGAATTTCGTTATTCGCCATTTGAGTATCTATTTACACGTATTTGGAATAATGATAACATTTTCAAGGGACAATCCACATTTGAAGTTGAAATTAGTGAACTAAAATCAATTATTAAACATGCAGGTAATAAAAGTCTGGTTCTTGGTGATGAATTATGTTCTGGTACAGAAACCGTTTCGGCTAGTGCAATTGTTACAGCCGGTATCAAAAAACTATCAAAGAATAAAGCCAAGTTTATTTTTGCAACTCATCTTCATTTCTTAGCAGACAATCAACATCTAATTCAATTGGACAATGTTAAGAATTATCATTTGAGTGTAATTTTTGATAAAGCCAATGAAAAACTCATCTACGATCGTAAATTGAAAGAAGGCTCGGGTCCTTCAACTTATGGTCTCGAAGTATGTAAAGCGATGGGATTAGAAGATGATTTCTTAGAGGAAGCATTTAATATTCGTAATGAAATCACCAATGAAATTCTTGGTACTTTTTTGAACATTAAACCGTCAAAATATAATCAAAATGTACGGATTGATCGATGCCAAGTATGTCAAGGTCCCGGAGATGATGTTCATCATATTAAATTCCAATGTACGGCTGATAATAATGGTAAGATTGGTTCAATTGATAAGAATCGCGAATCTAATCTTGTAGTTCTTTGTAAGAAGTGTCATAATTCAGTACATCATCCGAATGGAGTTTTAAAAATTCAAGGTTATGTAGAAACTTCATCTGGTATCGAATTGCATTATTCCCATCGTGATGTTGAAAAAGTTGCGAATTATTAAAATTTTCTGTATAAATAATAAATGACAGTTAAAATAACACAAAAAAGTTCAAAAAGCAGAAAGTTCAATAAAAGATTCACAAAAAATAAAGTTAGAAAACAAAAAGGTGGAACAGGTGGTAATGATGATCAAATTTATCCAACTCAACCGGTAGAAAAATATACAAATAGTCGAGGAGAAACTTTTGGCTTTGGTAATCAACCTGGAGAAAATGAAACATCGATAACTGAATTATTAAAAAAATATAGAAAAGGTGAATTACAAAGACCTAATAAAAATAATAACAATGCAAATAATACTTCTTTATTTAATGTAACAATTAATTCAAGTGATCAAGAAGACACTGATCAGTTTACATTTGAAGATTTTATTACAAAAAGGGAAGAGTTTAAATCAAAATTATGTATGTTCAAACAAACATTAAAAGATTTTGATAGTGAGTTTCAAAATTATGAAAATATTGAATCTATATTACAACAACAACTATCAAGTATAAATTCTAGCACATCATTGATAACACATGGACAAGATACAAAAATTGACAATGCATTGCGATTAACTATTAAAAATATAGAAAATAATGAAGAATTACGTGGATTAATTGATACAATGAATAGATTTTTAAATAAATTAGTTTGTTAATAAGTATATGTAATTATATTTTGTATATATTTGATATTTTATCTAAAATAATAAATTATAGTAAGGAAAAAAAATCAGAAAAAAATAATTAATATTTATTATAAAAAGTTATTCTTCTAGAATTATAAAGCAAAATGGTAATGATTGATGTTGATAATTTAACAATCGAACTGATTGAATCGAAGAAATTAATTAAGTCTAATAAACATTTAATTACTAAAGCCTTAAAATCAAAAAATCCAATTGATGATGTTTTGCATGTGATTACTGTTATTTCGAATGTTTGTGAATTTAAACGTCGGTGGCAATTAATGGAAGAATTCATTGAAAGAATGGAAGAATATGATAATATTAAATTATATGTTGTTGAATTAGCATATGGTGATCAAGAATTCAAAATCACCAAAGAAGACAACCCAAATCATTTACAACTCCGAACCAAACATGCTTTATGGCACAAGGAAAATATGATCAATCTAGGTGTTAAAAAACTATTACCGGAAAATTGGAAAGCGATGGCTTGGATTGATGGTGATATTGAATTTGAAAGTGTGCATTGGGTTGATGACACTCTCAAACTTTTAACCGAATTTGATATTATCCAATTATTTACAGTTTGTTTTGATTTAGATTATGATAATACTCCGATGAGTATGTGGCAATCTTTTGGTTATAAATATTGTAATGGTGAAAAATTCAAACATCAAAAAGGTACTAATTATTGGCATTCCGGTTATGCATGGGCGTGTACACGTGAATTTTATGATAAGATAGGCGGTCTCTATGAAACTGGAATAATTGGTAGCGGTGATTATATTATGACACAAGGATTTGTTGGTAATGTTGCATGTGCAGATGGTTCACTGACTAAATACAAGGAAGATATACAAAATTATATCAATAAAAATGATGATAGTATTAAAATCGGTTATTTACCGACTAATATTAAACACCATTTTCATGGTTCAAAAAAGAATCGAAAATACGTCGAAAGAAATCAAATAATTATCCAAAATAAATATGATCCATTGTATCATTTAACATATGATGAAAATGGTGTGATAATTCCATCAGAAAACATGTCAGAATCATTTATTGCAGAAATCAAAGAATACTTTTCTGAACGTAATGAAGATGAGTACTATACACTTTTTAGAAAAAAATAATTAAGTTTTGTATTTTTTTGTTAAAGTGTTTTTTTGTTAAAACTTTTTTCTAAAAAGTTTATAAAAGTTTATAAATGGATCCATCAGAATCTAGACAAGAAAAATTAGAAAGATTAAGATTGCAAAGAGAGGCTGAAAGAAAGAAGAAAGAGAATAATTTAGAATCGATTCTTAATAGTTTAGATCAATTAGATCAATATTTAGATAAAGAATTAAAAGATGATGAAGTATATGGTTTTTCACTAGTAAAAGAAGAAGTAAAAGAAGTAGTAAAAGAAAATATAGTTAAAGTTTCACATAAGATCAATAAAATTAGTGATTTAATTGATAAATTTAATAAAATATAAAAAGTGTTTTCTAAAAAGTGTTTTTTGTTAAAACTTTTTTCTAAAAAGCATTTTTTGTTAAAACTTTTTTCTAAAAAGTTTAATTGGAGTATGCTAACCCAACCATACCACTCATGACTCTAAGAACGTTGTAGTTCGTGGCGTATACACGGAGTTCACTATCAACAACATTGGTGCCGTTGAATGTAAGGTTAAGGTTAACGTTATCAAGACGGGACATGTTGCATGAACCTGATGGTTGGTGTTCTTCAGGTTTAAGAGCGAATGAGTAGGTGTAGATGTGTTTGCTGGGGCTGCGGCTGTGGTGTTGGTATGCTTGTAATTCACGGAAGTAGAAGGCTTCACGTTGGTTCATTCTGTCGTGACCATTGAAGAGGAGTTTAGCCGTTTCGAATGAATCACCACCAGCGTTTGATGAGAAGTTGAAGATATCGTTACCAGTAAGAGTGTTGGCAGCTCTGTTTTCATTGCGGGTAACAATCCAGTTGAGTTCCTTAACGGGGTGGTTGAGTTGGAGTTGGCTGTTAAGGGTTGATGCTCTTGATTGAATACCTTCGGGTTCACTGTATTGAACTTGTTCGATAAGGTATTCGTGTGAGACTTGAGCGAAGCGACGACGTTCATCAGTGTCGAGGTAAACGTAATCAAGCCAGATTGAGGCTGATTTAATTGAGGCGGTGTTACCATCAATATCTGTGGGGTTGGTGAGAACAACATCTGAACGGACTAATTCGTTAAGTGAACGGAATTCAACGTTGATCTTGACTTCATGGTATTGGAGAGCAATGAGGGGGAGGGCAAGACCGGGGTTACGGCAAAACCAGAATTGAAGGGGAACGTAGTATGTACGTTCTTCAAGAGCGTTGGTTTCGAGTGAAACGTCTGAAGCGTATTTGCCGACGAGACGTTTGTATGAAGTGTAGTGGGCTTCAGTTTGGTTGAGTTCACCATAGATTTCGAGCCATTCCGAGTAGTGTCTGTCAATGAGTTGACCGCCAATTTCGACTTCAACTTGTTTGACAAGAGCGTTACCAACTGAGTTGACGTAACCAACCCATGAGGAACCATTTTGCACTTGATCAAGCTCGGGTAAAGTGACACGAAGGTAGGCCTTGGTGACTAAATCGCCGTTACGTGAAACGGTTACGGTGAGTTTACGACCGAAATCAGCGTAACCATTGAATGTTTGTTCAATTGATTCCATCGAGAAGTTGGTGTGACGACGGTAAACGATTTTGAAGAAGGTAACTTGGGCATTACCTGTGAGATAGATATCTTGAGCGCCATAGGCGACAAGTTGCATAAGACCACCGGACATATTAGATTTAGTTTTATTTTATATAATTAAAAGATAAAAATATTTTTAAAATATAACTTAAAGATAAAAATTTAACTTTTGCGAATGAAATTTAAATTTAAATTTTATTTTTTTTACGAATAAAAATATTTTTTTTTTTCTTTATATTAAATAAAAAATTAAAATGTCTGAAATCGTTGAAGATCTTAAACTCGCCAATCTTGAAATTAATCATGGTCTTGGCTTAACTCTTTCATCCTTAAATTCTCGTGTTTCTCACACCGGTACTGGTGATCTTGAAATTTTAAGTAATGGTGATTGTACAGTTAGCAGTGCTGTTAATTTAACACTTACATGTGGAGGTGATGTGAATCTTGTTACTAGAAATAACACAAAAAAGGTTAATATTTGCAATTCAACCAACTCATTAAGTTTCTTTGGTCTTACCGGTATTGACCAATTTAATACTACAAATAAAGTAACAGGTTTAGACACAACCCCTGTACTTCTTAACACAACTTTTACTGGAGGTGTAGGTACTGCCACATACCAGATTGATGATATTGTCAAAGCGCTTAAACAATATGGTTTACTTGCTACAAATACAAGTGCATAAATATTATTTTATAATTTTTACAAATAAAACTTAAAATGTCTGAAATTGTTAATGATTTAAAAATCTCTAATGTTGATAATTAAACAAATGATGATAATGCTGGTTATATTAATATTTTTTATTGTTTTTTTGTTAAAACTTTTTTGAGAAAAAAGTTTAAATATGACCGCCAAATTTGCAGATGATATAAAAGTTTCAACTATTGAAATAACAAACAATACATGACTTAATTTATCATATTACAATGCTCGTTAAAAGCATACCAGTAATGGTATATTTACAATTACAACCTTAATACATTATTAAATACTAAAAATTTCATCAATATTTTTTAAATTTTTTTGATTGTATTTATTGACAATATATAAACAGTAAATAAATAGATAAAAGTATA
>Ga0164293_10002412_pt1 | contig 15846 bp, 25 predicted proteins | sample GEODES118metaG_FD_111487 | JGI IMG/M metagenome (GOLD analysis project Ga0164293, IMG submission 111487) | Eutrophic lake water microbial communities from Lake Mendota, Wisconsin, USA - GEODES118 metaG | ecosystem: Environmental > Aquatic > Freshwater > Lake | place: USA: Lake Mendota...
AACGGCCGATTTTCCCCAGCAAAAAATGGTGGAAACGGTTCACACAGGCCCGATGTTTAAGAAAAATAAATAAAATGAAAACAGATGATGTAGAAAATAAACAGGCGCTGGTGGGGGCCCTTGAGCCCAGGCTTCACACACCCTGGCTTGGAGGAGCTTCTCGCATTAGTGAGATTGAAGAGCTGGCTAATAAAATAAATATGCCCCTACTCCCCTGGCAATCTTTGATCCTTGCAGATATGAGCGCCGTTGATGAAAATAATATGTTCACAAAAAAGAGTTCACTGCTTGTAGCTAGCCGCCAATGCGGTAAGTCGCATTTAATGAGGATGAGGGTACTTGCAGGTTTATTCAGCTTTGATGAAGACAGTATTTTAATCATGTCTTCTCAGCGGCAGATGGCTTCTAAGTCATTAGAGATGATGGCTAACATTGTTGAGCGCAATCCTTTCTTACTTAAAAAGGTACGTGGCGGATCGTTAGAAAAAGCATATAAACGTACTAACGGAAATGAGCGATTGATCCTAGAGTCAGGTGCAGAAGTCAAAGTAGTTGCAGCTACCGTGGACTCTGCTCGCGGATTATCCGCTGCGATGGTGTGGGTTGATGAACTCCGGCACGTAGGCCAAGATGCGATGGATGCGGTTAAATCAACTACCTTAACGCGCCCTAATAGTCAGCGCTTTTATACAACTAACGCAGGATTTAAAGATAGCCATGTACTTAATGAAATGCGGGATAGTGCATTAGCTAAGCCGCCTAAGTCAGTTGGTTATTACGAATACAGCGCTAAAGATAATTGCGATATATGGGATCGCTCTCAATGGGGCCTTGCCAATCCAAGTTTAGGCACACTCATTTCAGAAGCGGCCATTGAGGAGATTATCGCTACTTCAAGTTACGCATCTGCAATGACAGAAACATTGTGTAAATGGATTGGCACAGAAACGAGCCCCTGGACTCCGGGCGCATGGGAAAGTTGCGCGGATCCGGAGCTTTCATTGGTACCAGGTATGTACACCATGTTCGCCTTTGACATTGAGCCACATGCTAAACGCCACGCAGCTCTTATGGCCGGTGTTGCATTACCGGATGGCCGAGTAGCTCTTAGTTTAGTTAAGACATGGGAATCAGAAAGAGCTATTGACGAAATTAAGGTAGCTGTGGACATTAAGGCGTACTGTGATGAGTGGATGCCAAAGCAGGTCATGTTTGACAAGTACACGGGCCAATTTGTAGCAGACAAGCTCTTTCATGCCGGGGTGCGTGTAGAAGATTGCAGCGGTAGTCAGTTTTATAATGCGTGTTCAATCTTCAAAGAAAGCATGGATAATAAAAGGCTTGTGCATGGGGATCAGGAAGCTCTCAATCTCAGCATGGACAATGTGGCAGCTAAAAGCAACGATGCCGCCTGGAGAATCATCCGGAAAAAATCCAGCGGATCCGTGGCGGCACCGATTTCAGCGGCGATGCTAATGCTGCATTTAACTAAGCCACTGCCTGAGGCTAAGGTCTATTCTTAACCCAATCGCTGAGCAACTTTACGATAATTCTGCTTACCGTATCGTTTTCGGACTTGGCTTTAGCTTTAGCTTTGAGCCATAGAGCTTGAGGGATACGGATGGAGCGAATAGGCGTAGCACTCATCGGTGACAAGGACTAGCAAAGTTAGAAACTATGAGCCATCCGCCTACCTCATCACTGTGAAGAGTTGCAGCTTCTCCACTAGCCTCTAAATAGCTAAGAGCTATAAGAGCGTTTGTAAACTCTTCAAAAAAGTACGCCCACTTCATCGAGTAATCAGGCATTGGCTCAAAACGGCCATCTTGTGCGGCCCAATCTGTTCCCTGCCAGGCCATCGAGTTATCCCATAGATGCTCGAAGTACACGTCATTGAGATATAAATCCACTTTTACTTTTTTCATAATTAAAGCCCCTTAGATTTAGCTTGATTAGTGCGGTGAGTCATTTCAATCTGTAGATAGATGTTATGCACAGCTTCTACAGCCTGTGGAAAACCTGCATTTGATAAACGTTGGATCATGTCATCAAGATCGCCTAACAAAGCGTGATCGAAGGTTTTTAGCGTTGTAGTCATTTTCAGCCCTTTCGTTGGTTGTAGCTCAAGAATACACCTTGTCGATACATTGTCAATACAGACACACCACACGCATAAAACCCTCAATAAAGACTTTAGACACGCCGAGAGATAACTGAAATATGCTTGACAAACCTCAAAACTTCTCTCATGGGATTACTGCAAACTCTAGGCCTGCGATCTAAAGAAAATGCCGTAGAGGCGCAATACGCCCCTGCCATCATGGATGGTGGCTACGGTATCGGGCCTTACAGCTATAACACTGGATGGGGATCCGGTTATGGCGCAGGCATGATGGATCGTCTAACAGCTCTCCAGGTCAGTTCAGTAAGTAGGTGCAGGAATTTAATCTGCGGAGTTATCTCCAGTATTGATCTCGGATTGTATAACAAAAAAACTGGTAAAAAATTAGAAAGCCCATTGTGGTTAGAACAGTTTGATGAAAGACAACCTCGTAGTGTCACCTTGAGTTATTTAGTTGATGCTTTACTTTTTTATGGTACTGGGTATCTAAAAGTAAAATCTGTATATTTTGATGACGGCCGCCCTAGCAGTTTTGAATTTGTACCTAACAATCGAGTGAGTGCGACCACAGATAAATTTGGCGAAGTTATCGAGCAGTACACAGTTAATGGTGAGCCTGTTCCAATGTCAGGTATTGGAAGTTTAGTCACATTTCAAAGTTTATTACCTGGTGTCCTCTCAACCGGAACACGCACTATTCAGGCAGCGCTGGACATACAAAAAGCGGCGGCAGTTGCAGCAGCCACACCGATGGCCACCTCTGTGCTAAAAAATAATGGCGCGGATTTACCTGAGGCACAAGTGCAAGGAATTTTGGCAGCATGGAAGGCCGCAAGAAGTTCGCGATCAACTGCCTATCTCACTTCAACTTTATCTGTAGAAAATATCGGTTTCTCCCCTAAAGAAATGACTTACAACGAAAGCAGCCAATACCTCGCGACCGAAATTAGCAGATTAATGAATTGTCCAAGCTACATGATCAGCGCAGATATGAATAACAGCATGACCTATCAAAATATATTGGATGGCCGGAAAGAGTTCGTTGCGTATTCTCTGCAACCTTTTATTTCTTGCGTTGAAAATCGCCTCAGCATGGATGACATTACAAAACATGGAAATGTTGTGCGCTTCGCGTTAGATGAAACTTTTCTACGTGCAGACACAATGACACGTTTAGCAGCGATAGAAAAAATGTTACAACTAGGACTAATAACACAAGAACAAGCAATAGCAGATGAACAATTAGCACCGAATCAAACAGAGGATGAAATAAATGATTTTAACCTTTAGCGGGAACATAGATGCTGTGGATAGCGGTGATCGCCGTACTATCACAGGCAAAATTGCACCTTACGGCGAGATTGGTTTTACAAGCGCCGGTAAAGTTGTGTTTGCAATTAATTCGATTAGCGTAGAAGAACCAAGCAAAATAAAACTGCTTATGTCACATGACAGTTCAAAGCCAGTAGGCCGCATGCAAAACATGTCATCAGATAACAGTGGACTTTATGCCAGCTTTAAAGTTAGTCAATCGAGCAGGGGCTCAGACGCGATTTTGCTTGCCCAGGAACAGTTAATGGATGGCTTATCCGTTGGTGTTGAAGTGACAGCATCGAAGCCCGAAAAAGACTATCTCCTGGTGACGGCGGCTGTTTTACGCGAGGTCAGCCTGGTCGAATCGGCCGCTTTCCAATCAGCCGCCGTGCAAAAAATTTCTGCAAGCGAAAGCGAAGCAGTTGTAACAAATCCATCAACCGAAACCGAAAGCGAGGCCGCTGTGACCACAGCCCCCGATCAATCTACACCTGAGGTCGCTAACGCGGCCGAAGAGCAAGCTGCACCTGTAGTAGAGGCAGCTCGTAAAATTATCCGCCCTTCTGTCTTAGATAGTCAGTCAATTCGTACTCCTATCGTCAGCATGGCAACTTACACAGAACACAAGATCAAAGCAGCTATGGGTAACGATGATTCTAAACTTTACGTCACAGCCGCAGATGATTCTTTTGCAACTAACCCTGCATTTAATCCAACACAATATCTAACAGAGTTTGTAAGCAATACACGTTTTCCAAGAAGTGCCATAGATGCGTGTAGCCGAGGAGTTTTGCCCGCTACCGGCACTACAATAAATGTTCCTTCATTGGTTAATTCCGATGGCGGATTAAACGGCGTAGCACCTACAGTAACTGTAGAGGCTGAGGCTGGCGCAGTATCTAATACAGGTATGGTTACAGAATATCTTTCAGGTACTGTAAATAAGTATTCAGGTATGAATACGCTGAGCATCGAGCTTTTGGAAAGAACTCAAGATCCTAACTTCTTTGCTGAACTCACAAATCAATTACAAAACGCTTATGCTAATGCTACAGATGCTGCGGTAATTTCAGCTATCAATGCAACTGGATTTACTAGCACTGGAGTAGCTGCAACAGCCGCTGGTCTTATTTCATACACAGCGGAATCAACAGCTAACGTCTATAAGAACAGCGGATATTTTGCGCAAAACTTTGTAGGCGGTACAGGAATTTATAACCTACTACTTGGTGCAGTTGATACAACCGGCCGCCCAATTTTTAATGCTTATATGCCTAACCCTTCTGCTTTAGCTAACGCTGGCGGTATGGTTTCTAATAACTCAGTACGCGGAAATGTGCTTGGGTTAGATCTTTACGTGGACAAATTTATGACAGCCGGCGTTGCAGATAACTCTGCATTTATTTTGGCTCCTGAAGCATTTACAGTTTACGAAAGCCCACGCGCATACATGAGCGTTAATGTAGTTTCAAATCTACAAGTGCAGATTGCAATTTATGGATTTATGGCAACAATTGCCAAAATTCCTCATGGTATCTGCCGCCTAAATATCGCGTAGTAACCCACTAATAGTTGGTGGGGCATTAGCCCTTTGCCCCACCAACCTAGTTGAAAGGATCCACAGTGCCCGCCTCATACGTCACAGCCGCAACACTTAAAGCATCGCTGGGTGTTGGCACTTTGTATGACTCTTATACGTGGATTGAAGATACTTGCCAAACGGCAGAAGATTTAATCAATGGCTTTTTGTGGTTTGACTCTGCTCCTGTTGTAGCTACTTCCTTATCCTCCAATGTTGCAAGCGTTGTAGTTGCTAATCCTGGAATTTTTACAGTAGGAGAATCAGTCACAATCAGCGGGGCGGGTGCCACATATAACGGCACGTACACAATCACCGGCACAATCCCCTGGACTACTGGCACCACCACAAGCCTTAATACAACTTATTACTATCAACTTATGAGCCAATACCCTAATGGCTTGAGCCTTATTCAATATAGTAAAACTGCTGACAATACTAATTTTAGAAAAGTGTTTCCCTATGGCAGAGCAGTAGGTGAAGATACTAAAACAGTTAGTTACGCTAATACCCCAGCCATCAATGCCGCGGCTCTTATGCTCGCTGAAAATATATGGACTTCTCGCTTTAGTACACAAAACGGTGGCACAAGCGTAGATGGATATAGTCCATCGCCTTTTAAAATGTCGAACACACTCATGGCATCAATTCGGGGGCTCTTAGCCCCGTGGCTTAGCCCTTCGGCGATGGTCGGCTAATGGCAACAGCACTTACTACTCTTCGCGGCACACTAGCTACAGCTCTCACAAACGTAGGAGTTTGGTCAGTTTTTAGTTATCCGCCAAGCAACATATTAGCTAACAGTGTAATCATTGTTCCCGCTGATCCTTACCTTGTGCCAAGCAATAACTCCTACAACACCATCGCTCCCCTGGCATCTTTTAAGGTGATTATGGTGGTGGCGATGTTCGATAACAATGGCAATTTAGCCGGCATAGAAGATTACATAGTTGCAGTCTTTAACAAACTAGCAGCATCATCTATCACATTTAATGTTACCTCTGTTAGCGCACCCAGCATTTTAAGTGTAGCCAGCGGTGATTTATTGCAAGCAGAACTCACAATATCAACACTTACCACTTGGAGCTGACATGTCATACACAGAAGAAGATATAGCTTTTCTGATCAAAGTTGGTCAGATAACTGAAGCACCGAAGAAAGAAACGAAAGCACCAGCCGCACCTATCGAGAAAACAGAGGAATAAAAATTGGCAATATATTTAAATAACAACGTTGTGGTGACTCTCAATAGTGTCGCGCTAAGTGATCACTGCTCAAGCGCCACAATTAATAGAACATTTGACGAATTGGAAGTCACAAGTTTTGGAGATTCAGCCCACAAATTTGTAAAAGGTTTGGAAGCTAGCACCATTTCACTTGACTTCTTTAGCGATACAGCCGCCGCTAATGTAAACGCAACTCTTCAAGCTGCATGGGGTACAACAGTGCCACTAACATTAAAAGCTACAAGCGCAGCGGTATCAGCAACAAATCCTTTATTTTCGACTACGATTTTGGTAAACAATACTACCGATATAAATGGAGCCGTTTCTGATATTGCAACTCAATCGATTACATTTACTTGTAATTCACCTATCGTAATCACAACATCGTAATAGAAAACAAAGGGGCATACAATGGCAAGACTCAAAATAACAAGGGCCGATGGCAGTGTAAGTGAACATCAAATTACACCGCGTATCGAGTACGCCTTTGAACTTTACGCTAAAAAAGGATTTATGAAATGTTTTAGGGATGAAGAAATGCAAACTCATCTCTATTGGCTTTCACATGAGTGCCTTCGCGCAAGCGGAGAAACTGTTCCTGTTTTTGGCCCTGAATTCTTAGATGGATTGAGTAAGGTCGAAGTTATGGATGATCTCCCTTCGCAATAGTGGGGCGGGGAAGTTTCGGATATTTAGTAGCTCAACTAGCTATTGAAACCCACATCCCGCCCCAGTATTTGTTGGATTTAGATATAGAGATGTTCAGAAACTTATTAGCTGTATTAAACGATCGAGCAAAGGAAGCGCAAAATGCCAGTAGAGGTAAGCGGCGTACTCGACACTATTAAAGCTATGAGGCGTTTTGATCCTGACCTATTGGCTCAAATGAATACAGAGATCCGCGGGATTATGATTCCCCTGCGGGATAAGGCGCGCGCGTATGCTCCTAGTGCTAACGAGCTTGGAAGCGGCCTTTATAACTGGGTTGAAAATAGCCCAGGTAAAACTATTACGGCTCGTAACTCTATGTTTAGGACATTTAACACAGAAGGCCGAGTAAGGCTATTTCCTTTGTATGACCAGGCCACCGTAGTTAAAGGGATCAAGTATTCCCAAGCTCCTAGTAAACGAAACAAACAAGGCTTTAGAGCTTTGTACTACATCTATAACGCTTCGGCTGCCGGTGCCATTTATGAAACAGCCGGGCGCGCAAAGGTGCCTTCTAAGAAAAAGTACAGATCTAATAACCCTGAAGCCGGTAAACACTTTGTTAGCCGCATGGGGCCTTTGTATGGCGAGAAAGAAAGAGGCCGCATGATTTATCGAGCAGGCTATGAGTCGCAAGGCAAGATACAAGATGCAGTAATTAAAGCTGTAAGCAAAAACATCGCAGCATTTAATGTTGGCACTTCATTTAATAAATCCTCTTATGTATTGGCCGCATGATGGCAGTGCTACCTAATCTTAAATTTAACGTAGTATCTGAGTATGTTGGTAAAGGCTTAACCTCTGCTCGTAAAGATATTAACGGCTTTACAAAAACTCTCAACAAACTAGGCGCTGCCGTTGGTATTGCTTTCTCTGTCCAACAGGTAGTCCAATTTGGTAAAGCATCGGTAAGAGCCTTCTCTAACTCTCAGCGTGAGGCAGTACTGCTTAATAACAGTTTAAAGAATTTAGGTTTATCCTTTGCCAGCCCTGCTATTACAAATTACATAAAAGAGATTGGCAGACTTTACGGCGTAACAGGTGGCGAAGCCGTGCCTGCTATGCAATCCCTGCTTAGTGCAACAGGCTCGGTTACTAAGTCACAAGAACTAATGAATACCGCGCTGAACATTTCAGCCGATACAGGCATTAGCATCACAGAAACCGCTAAGGGATTGAGCCAGGCTTACCTGGGTAATCGCAAGGCGCTTAATCAATACAACACAGGATTGACAAAGGCAGAGCTGCAATCTAAATCCTTTGATGAAATTTTGACTTTAATTGACAAGCGCATGGAAGGATCAGCGGCAGCGGCGGCTGGAACATTTTCCGGGCAGATGCTTGTACTTGCAGAAAACGCTACACAGGCTAAAGAGGTTATCGGCAAAGGCCTCATTGATGCTTTAAAAATCTTATCAGGAGATAAAACTACCCAGGATCTTGCAGACTCAATGGCTGAGGCTGCCAATAACACTGCCCGGTTTACACGCGAAACCGCGAAGCTAATTAAGACAATTACTGCACCTTTAGATTTTGCAGCCGGATCTCTAGCGGCCTTTATTGAAGGTACACAGAAGTACGCGGATTTACTGGTAACAGGTGATCCATCCGGCTTCTTTAAGAAACCTGCCACATCTCAACCTAAAACAAAATTAATACCGCAGCTCAGCCCAAGTGAGCGCCGTCAATCCGCACAAGCCGCAGCCGATGCAGCCAAGCGAGCCAAACAATTACTAGCCTATGAAAAGGCTCGATTAGATACAGCTAGGAAAATAGCCGCCGAAAATGCCAAAAAACTTGCATTGGAGAAGGCTTCAGCTTTCCTTAACAAAGCTAATCAAATCTTTGACATGGATCGTATTCAGTTAGCGGCTGCGGCCATGAATAAACAAACTGAAGAAGATCGTGTACGCATCCGGCTTAAGACCGAGATTATGGATCTTGAAGAGGCTATCGCAGAAGGTAACGTACAAGGCGCGGCCAAGTTTGCAGCCATGATTACCCAGGATGCGGCTCTACTCGGTGTCTTGCGTGGCGCTGCCTTCTCGCTTAATGACATACCTAACCCCTTTGCAGAGTGGCTTGCTACCTTAAACGCAGCCTTAGCGGCTCTATTAGCCCTGGCCAATATCAAACCTCCTGCTACCTCTATAGGAAGTCCTAATAACAATTATGTAGGGGGCGCTTATCTTGGCCCTGACATGTACCAATCAACCCTTACTGGCCAGGCGCTTGTAAACAAACTTAATAAAAACGATGCCTTTGCCACAATGGCTAAAGGCGGCATTGTTACTGATCCAACTATGGCTCTTATTGGAGAAGCTGGCCCTGAAGCTGTTATACCTCTAAGCAATATGGGCGGCATGGGTAGCACCTATGTAACAGTTAATGTTTCAGGATCAGTCACAACAGAGCGCGATTTAGTCGATGCAATAACTCAAGGCATCTACAACAATCAAGCCTCAGGCATTCCTATCAATTATTCAACGGTGTATTAAATGGCAGTATTACCAGCTACCCCAATAGTGAAACTCAATCTGACCCAAGGCGCTAGTTTTGGCACCGTTTTAGTACTTGGCACCGGGCAGCTAGGTTTTGCAGAGCTTGGCACTGTTGTACCTGACATCGTTGATGTATCGGCAGATGTACTAAAGATTTCTACGCGCCGCAGCCGTAACGTATTGCAAGACAAATACCTCAGTGCTACCGCGACCGTGCGAATCAATGATGAATTAGGCTACTTTGACCCCCAAAATACTAGCTCACCCTACTACCCTGATATTCAACCTTTACGTAAAATACAAATACAAGCTGATTTTAATGGCACTTTGTATCCAATCTTCGCTGGTTACATTACAGAATTCCTTTACACCTACCCGCAAAATGCGGTGACAGGTTTTGTTGATTTAATTTGCTACGATGCGTTTAGATTATTTTACAATTCAAATGTAACTACTGTCACTGGCGCTACTGCCGGACAAGATACAGGCACAAGAATAAATAAGATTTTGGACATGGTTTCCTTTCCTAACTCTCAGCGCTCGATACAAACAGGCAACACAACCTGCCAGGTAGATCCGGGTGGAAACCGCACGGTGCTAGATGCCTGCAATACAGTCGAGTTCACAGAAGGGCCCGGAGCGTTTTACATTGACCGAGCAGGTAACGCAGTATTTAAGAACCGTACGTTTTGTTACGATGCACAAAGCGTTACCCCTATCGAGTTTAATAACGATGGAGTAACAGGTATAAATTACTCAAAGATCCAATTCAGTTTTAATGATAAAGCCATAGTGAACAAGGCCAGTGTTACCCCTATTGGACTAGCTACACAGACTTACGAGGATGCAACCTCTATCGCTCAATACTTTACGCGAGCCATTACGGCCGAGTCTATGTTAATGCAGACCACAGGGGTGGCGCTCAGTCTAGCAACTAGCTACGTAGGGGCTCGTAAAGATGCCATTTTAACTATTAGTCAGATAACCCTAGATCTTGTAACCCTTGGCTATACCACTGGAGTAGATGCGGCGCTCAGCCTAGATTATTTTGACACTATGGAAATTACCAACTATGGCCAAGCAGGCACGGTCATAACTCAAACCCTGCAGTGCCAGGGTATTGCTCACGATATTACGGCTAATAGCTGGGATACAACACTTACTACTGAGGAGGCGCTCATAGATGCTAACTACTAAAACCCTAAGGAGGGCTACATAATGGCTGTTGGATGGCCCACGAAAGTTTCGTACGCGGATGGAGATGTCTATTCAGCATCCGATGTAAACGATACTAACGGCACAATTAACCTACTTACTAGCAGCACACTCTCTTACCAAGCAGGTAAAAATGCCATCATTAACGGCGGTATGGATATATGGCAACGCGGCACATCTTTTGTACCAAGTACAGGAACTTACACCGCAGACCGCTGGCAGTATTACCGAGCAGTAGCAGGGAGCACGGTATCTAGACAAGTAACAAACGATACAACTAACTTACCAAGCATCCAATATTGCACTCGCGTATCGCGTGACTCAGGAAATACATCTACAACTACAATTTATTCAGGCAATAGTTTAGAGTCAGTTAATTCAATACCTATGGCTGGTAAAGCGGTTACTTTTTCTTTTTATGCTCGCAAGGGCGCAAACTTTTCAGGAGCATCTAGTCAAATATCTATCAGCCTAAGAACTGGTACAGGAACAGACCAAAATGTTTTACTTACAGGATATGTTGCTCAGGCTATTCCTATAACACTTACTCCAACACTTACAACAACGTGGCAACGATTTAGCGGAACAGCCACTATTGCAGCGGCTACTACGGAAATTGGAATTTATACGGAGTTTGCCCCAGTAGGTACGGCAGGTGCAGCAGATTATTACGAAATTACAGGAGTACAGGTTGAATTGGGCAGCACTCCAACAACCTTTAGCCGTGCTGGTGGAACTATTCAGGGTGAACTTGCAAACTGTCAAAGGTATTACTTTAGAACTAATAACTCCGCTGCATCAGATGGATTACTAGCAAACAGCGGTTATATTGTTACATCAGGTGCTGCTTTTGCTTTTACTCCCTTACCTGTAACAATGCGAGTAGTTCCAACAACGCTTGATTATGCTGCTTTAAGTGTGACTGATATGAATGGCACAACAACCGCCGTCACAACTGCGAGCATTATTTCCATTACAAGCGCGACAAGCATCGGGGTTCAATTTAACTCATCGGGTATGACCACAAACAGATTTTGTTTTGTTAAACAGAATACAACTGGCGGCTATCTAGGATTTGGAGCAGAACTCTAATGTCTGATGTAACTTTTTTTACAGATGAACTTGGCGCAGAACACGTCATTATTGACCACGGCAACGGGGAATTTACCTCAATGCTTAAAACTACTTATGATGAAATGATTAAGCAAAATGCAAACAAGCTATAACGGCTGGCCTGCCTCAAAGGATCCGGAGGAAATCCGTATCACGAGCTACAAGGTCGAGGGTACAAACCTAAAGCTGCGATGCGCTGAGGGGTGCGGCCCATTACTAGCCGGCTTTACTGCCGAGTTTCATACGCTTATCGAGCCTGTAGAGGGCGGCGTATTCGATGACTGGAGTTATGCCTACAGGATGGTACGCGGTAGCGAGGACAAATTGAGCTGCCACTCCTCCGGTACTGCCATAGATATAAACGCTACTAAACACGCGCTAGGGAAGGTAGGTACTTTTCCAAACGAAAAGGTGCCAATGATCCGAGCACTGGCAAAAAAATACGGCCTTAAGTGGGGTGGCGATTACGTAAACCGTAAGGATGAAATGCATTTCGAGGTAGCAATTACCCCGGATAAAGCAAAACAACTCATAACTAAATTAGGGCTAGATAAGGTAAATAAACAATGAGCGAACAATTGAAAGCGGCAGGCCTCTCTTACCTGAGAGCTGCTATTAGTTGCGTGGGAGCCCTTTATCTCTCAGGCATTACTGATCCAAAAACACTAGCTAATGCGTTTATCGCTGGACTAGTAGGCCCTTTGCTTAAAGCTCTTTCACCTAGTGAAAAGCAATTCGGCGTAGGCGCTAACTAATGCGAGCCCTGATAGGGGCGATTTTGGGGAGTCTGCTCCTATCGGGGTGCGGTTATCAAGGATGGGTAAGGTATGAGTGCCAAGAGTACGAAAATTGGAGTAAGCCCGAGTGCCAGCCGCCGAGCTGTGAGGTACTTGGTACGTGCACAAAAGACCTTATACCCGAGGAAATCTATGAGCCGTTTAAGCCCTGAGGAACTACACGCTCGCCTCATAGTTTTTATTGGTATGACCTTAGCTGTGGTTTTTGCTATGTCGGTGTTTGGGATGCTTTACGCGCTTATCTTTGTAACTCAACCGGTAAGTGCACAAGCTCCTAATGACAGGGCATTTATTGACCTGCTTACTACTCTTACAGTTTTCCTTACTGGTTCCCTGGGTGGCGTGTTAGCTAGTAACGGGCTCAAGTCTAAATCTCGCAAAGAGGAAACACCTCCCAGCGTGTCGTAGGCATATTGTCGGTGGGTGGCTTTACCCTTATGGTGTACCACTAACTGCCGAGCCGGGCTAAGCTCTCAGGGTTTAGATCGTATCGGCCTTATCAAAGGGCGTAAGACAATGAGTACAGTTTTAGAGATACAAGTGTTAATTTATATGTTTATCGTGGCCTCAATTACAGCCGTGCTTTTCTATGCAAAGGGTTTTAACGAGGGCAAGAAAATCGGCACACAAATGGGCTACCGCCGTGGCGCTAAGTCGGTGCAATCATGAGTTTTGTTACACACGCAGCTACCGGCACTTGGTGCGATCATTGTAAAGATGCTTGGGGCAAGAAAAATAAAGATGAGTGGTATCCACAAGCCATGACACAAGCCCTCCTGATTGCTACTTCGACTAATGGTCAAACACGCGCATATTGTCGAGCATGTTTACTCAACATCTCAGAAGGCTGGGGTAAAGATGGCACTCAGACTTGGACATTACAAGAACAAATGTCAGCCGTATCAAAGGCTCAAATACCTGTAATTCGTAGGAGGTTGCAATTCCTAGCGGCTGAATTAAAGCAGCGAGATCACAGACTCAAGGCACGTCAGATGGGTTTTGACGTCATCGCTGAGGAAGAGGTAACACATGTTTGATCTTAGCTCGTATGAAACTGTGGCCATGTTGAACAAATGGTTTGTAGAAAATTATCCAATGGGAAGGTCAAACATTGAAATTATCCACCACGATCCTGAGAAGGGTTACATCACGTGCCGGGCTGAAGTTTATCGAGATGTTGATGATGCTCACCCTGCGGCTACTAATATCGCTCATGGGTTTAGGGATCTTTATAACCCAAACATGCGTAGGTTTTACGCAGAGGATATTGCTTCATCGTGTCTTGGCAGAGCAATCACGCTCCTTAAAGGTGGACAGACTGCAACGCGAGATGACATGGAGAAAGTCCAGCCTGCTCCCCTAAAGTCTGTAATCAGTGATGATTTATGGACAACACTGGAAGTAAAAACCTTTGAGAGTGAAGGTACCGCAACCTCTTTCGGTTCAACCCTTGCGTTAGTGCAGGATCAATTAGGCGGCGAGATAGTCGAGAGTGTGCCGAGCTGTAGTCATGGCCGGATGCTGTACAAAGAAGGCCGCAGCGAGAAAACAGGTAACACTTACAAGGGATACACATGCCCTTCTAAGGTACGTAAAGATCAATGTAAAGCAGTGTGGCTCTAATGGGTGAGATGCAGATAATCAAAGGTGGGATAGCTACAACAATCCACCTGGATGGATCGGTCAGCTCTTCTCCTGTTGATCTATGCGACCAGTGCGATACATACCAGCCACGTCAGGGCGGATTATCTATTCAGGTAGTCGGTGGCGAAGAGGTGGTATGGCTATGCTCTCAATGCCGAGGATAGATGAAGTAATCCTGGACAGGGCGCAGGAGATAAGCGCACACCAAGCAGCCTTAGACCGCGCCCGAGTCATGCAAGATGGCTACTTCACAAGGCTCTACGGCCAAAACTTGAACTACCACGAAATGATTTCGCAACACGCAGAAAGCGCTGGAGCAGAGATAGCAGTAGCTGAGTGGTTTGGTATTACTGGATTTAATCCCAGTATTAATACCTTCAAGTCAGAGGCGGATGTAGGCACACGTATCGAGGTCAAACACACGCGCTACACAAATGGAGCGTTGATCCTTCAAGCTAATCAATCTAATAGGCCTAATGATGTATGTATCTTGGTCATCGGAAAAAGCCCGGTGTATCGCCTAGCCGGCTGGCTGCCCGCTTCTATGGCCCTTGTGCCGAAGTACAAGCATCCACGCCAAGATACCTATTGGATCCCTCAAAATAACCTGTTTGAGATGCGTTACCTGGGTAAATCTAACTATGGCGATTAAATATGAGTGCCGTAGCTGTAAGAAAGTAACCAATCAAATAGAGCGCATAGTGGTGAATAACCTGCCTCCCAATGTAAAGGTGTTGGAGTGCAGTACGTGTTCAAGGCTCAGTGTGTGCCTTATAGATCAAGATGAAATGGACTGCGATTAATGTGTACTAAGTGTAAAAGCCATAAGACAAAGGTTAAAATGTGCGGTAGAAACGCCATAATGGAGTGCAAAGATTGCGGGCACAAAGAGCATCTCACATGACACGCCCAAGATTACGCATGTTATTCACAGACCTTGACAGGGGGGTGTATCGTGGACACTCACAGCGCCCCGGGGGTTTAGCCCCCTTAAATAAGAGGCTCAATAAAACCCCTCTTAATTTAAAGATAAAGAAACTATCTACATCACTGGCGCTGTTACTACTCCTACAAATGGTGATACCTATGCCTGCCGTAGCTGCAAGCTATTCAAAGGATGAGTTAAGAGTGTATGCACATAGCAGGATAGTTAGTTATAAAGAGTTTAAATGCTTTGATTCTATTATCCTTAAAGAGAGTAGTTATAACTACTTGGCACGTAATGGTTCACACTATGGGATAGGTCAGATGCGTAGTACGTATTATCAATCGAGAGATCCATATACTCAAATAGATTTAACTATTGCTTATTGTCTTAAGCGTTATTCTAGTATTTGTAATGCTTGGTCATTTCATAAGAAGCATGGATATTATTAATGCCTACACGTAAGGGAGATCCACGCGGATCTAGTAAATGGAAACGTGTCAGGCTTGAGGTGCTGGCCAGGGATAATTGGTGTTGCTTCTACTGCGGTGGCCCAGCCACATCGGTGGATCATATACAAGCTGTGGCCCACTCAGATGGTGAAAACGTATTCGATCCCTCATACCTAGTCAGTGCATGTAAGCCATGCAACAGCTCTAAGGGTTCACGCTCACAATCCTTTTTTTTAGCGTCTATTTCTAC
>Ga0164293_10002413_pt1 | contig 15839 bp, 42 predicted proteins | sample GEODES118metaG_FD_111487 | JGI IMG/M metagenome (GOLD analysis project Ga0164293, IMG submission 111487) | Eutrophic lake water microbial communities from Lake Mendota, Wisconsin, USA - GEODES118 metaG | ecosystem: Environmental > Aquatic > Freshwater > Lake | place: USA: Lake Mendota...
ATTGTGTGGGTCCAGAAGCCAATAAACTCAAGTGCGGGACCTGCGGCAAACGATTTAACAATTGGATTCCTACTCTGCCTGACGAGGTATTTGATCACAAATATGTGTATGATGAGATCGGATACAATTTAAAACCCATCGAACTACAGGCTAGTATGGGACTACAACAATTGAAGAAGCTGCCGGAGATACATGCTCTGCGTCGGCGCAACTATCAATTGCTGTTTGACATTTATGAACGATATGAGCAATGGTTCCACTTGCCACGTGCCCAGGATCGATCTGACCCCAGTTGGTTTGCTTTCCCTGTGACTGTGCGTAAAGATGCTGGATTCAATCGCGGTGACATGGTGGACTATCTGGAAGAGAATCTGATTCAGACTCGTCCCTACTTTGCTGGCAATATCATGTTGCAACCAGCATACAGCCATTTGATGGATCCGCAACGGGCCAAGAACGACTTCCCAGCAGCCACTCATGCCATGACACACACTTACTTCCACGGCACAAGTCCTGTGATCACTCCTGAACAGATCGCTTACATTGGCGAAAAGGTTGATGGGTTTATGAGCTTAGTTGTATGATCACAAAACAAGAACTAATAGATTTTGAAACAGAAATAGGCGCACGTTTTAACAATCGCGAAATACGTGCGCCCATACACCTTTATCACGGCAACGAAGATCAGATCATGCAGGTGTTTGCTGGCATATCTGTCAAACAAGATTGGGTTTGCTGCACCTGGCGTAATCATTACCAGGCGCTGCTGAAAGGTGTTCCAAAAGATTTATTGCGTAGCGAAATCATAGCCGGACGTAGCATGGTTCTAAACTTACCAGAGTATAAGTTTGTATGTAGCAGTATAGTGGGAGGTATTCCCAGCATTGCTACAGGCTTGGCATTGGCAGCAAAACTACGCAACACCGGCGAACATGTTTGGTGTTGGACCGGAGACATGAGTGCAGAAACAGGTGCTTGGCACGAAGCCTACAAGTACAGCGTGAATCATCAGTTACCAATCACATTTGTAGTCGAAGACAACGGACTTGCTGTTGAGTCCCCTACTGACAAGATATGGGGTAGAACTGTTCCATACTATGCCATAGATGCTGACTGGTATCAGGACACCAACTTGATCTATTACCGATATAAAAACACTCGCTATCCGCATGCTGGCGCAGGTGTAAGGGTACAATTCTAATGACACTAAACCAACTTTACAACGCAGAACTCAAACGTACCATGACATGGCTTAGTGAGCAGCCTAAAACTATATTCCTTGGGCAAGCAGTTGAGTATGCTGGCACTGGCTGTTATGAAAGTTTAACGGACATTGCACCTGAACGTAAGATGGAATTTCCTGTGGCAGAAAATTTTCAAATTGGTGTCAGTATTGGATTAGCTATGAATGGGTTTGTACCTGTGTCGGTTGTTCCTCGCTGGAACTTCTTGTTGTGCGCTACTGATCAGATTATCAATCACTTGGACAAGTTACCAGCATTAAGTGGCGGCCGCTGCCAGCCCCGCGTTATCATTAGAGTAGCAGTAGGGTCCGAACGTCCTGTAGATCCACAAGCTCAACATCGCGGGAATTTTTCAGCAGCCTTTAGACTCATGTGCCATACAGTTGATATCATCGAAGCTGATACTGTAGAGAGTATTCGGCCAGCTTATGAACTGGCCTACAACCGCACAGACGGACGTAGTACTATTGTAGTTGAATTCCCTGACTTTGGCCGATGAAAATACTTGTAACTGGTGCCGCTGGATTTTTAGGCAGTTATGTTAGCAATCATTTACTTGATCATCAGATTCATGCCGCAACCCGTCAGCAACTTGATCTAACAGACTTAACAGCAGTTACTTCAGTGCTAAAGCAGAATCGTTATGACGTTGTTATAAATTGTGCAGCAGCAGGTAGAGAACAACTGAGATCGTACGAGCATGCTATCTATGCCAATAACTTAGAAAGTTTTTATAACTTGGCCATCAACGATCAATACTACAGTAAGCTAATCAACATTGGATCTGGTGCCGAATTTGACATAGACCAAGATATAGATCAGATGCATGAATTTGAAATTTGGAATCGCAGACCTCAATACAGCTATGGGCAAAGTAAAAATATCATATCTAGATTCAGTGTTGATTTCCCAAAAACCACAACGCTAAGACTGTTTGGATGTTTTGATCCTTCCGAATCCCCAAATCGTTTATTAAAAAGATTTATTGCAGCAGCCGGTAATGAATTGCCGTTTATATTAGAGCAAGATCGATATTTTGATATGGTCAGTGCAAGAGATTTTGTACGTGTAATTGAAGCTGTAATCGACGGGACTATTCGAGATCAAGACCTGAATGTAGTGTATGACCAAAAATATAGACTAAGCGACATTCTTATGTTATACTCAAAGCTGCACGGAATTGACACAATATTTTTACATGTTCAATCTTCTAACATATTAAATTACACTGGCAATAGTGATAGGCTTGCCAGATACAATCTCAACTTAGATAATTTAGAAAAATCTCTATTACTGTATGGAAAATAAATGAAAAAAATACACTACACAGCAGAACAAATAGAAGGTCAGGTATTAGAAATCCTTAGACAAATGCAACGGGATAACTGGCGGCCCGACTATATTATTGGTCTAACACGCGGTGGACTTGTGCCTGCCAACATGATTAGTCAGTACTTGGGTGTGCCCATGCATGCCTTGCATGTTAGCCTGCGTGACAACGAAAAAGACTGCGAAAGCAACTTGTGGATGGCCGAGGATGCATACGGGTATTTGGCTGATCCCAAGAAAATTCTCATCGTTGACGACATTAATGATTCAGGTGCTACCTTAAACTGGATCAAGAGAGACTGGGAAGGTGGCTGCTTACCACAAGAGGAAAAGTGGGGAGATATTTGGTCCGACACCACCCGATTTGCTGTGTTGGTAGACAACCAAGCCAGTGAATTTCATGGTATCAACTACTCAGCAGAAGAAATCAACAAGGCTGAGGATCCCGCATGGTACATCTTTCCATGGGAAAATTGGTGGCGTTAATGTTGACTTGGTCTAAATACTTTGCTATAATCAACTATACAACGGAGAATACAATTGTTTGGAACTAATGAAATCGTAGGCAAGAAGTACTTTAAGGATGCTCCTGCCGACAGCTTGTTTGTGACCAGTATGTTCTTTACCCTACAAGGCGAAGGACCATATGCAGGTATGCCAGCTCTGTTCATTCGCTTGGCCAAGTGCAACTTAGATTGCAGCTTCTGCGACACGTTCTTTGACGACGGCGATTGGATGACTTACGACCAGCTTGAAACCAAAATGTATACTACTATTCGGGCATTCTGGGCTGACAAAGGCAAGGACGTTCCTGCGTGGGCACACACGCCCGATTTACCAGGCAAAAAGTTTCCCAATATTGTGTTGGTTATGACAGGTGGTGAGCCCTTGATCCAGGAAAACATCAGCTGGTTTATGGCACAACAGTTACACAACTTCAAAGAAGTACAAGTAGAAAGCAATGGCATTCCTGATACTGTGGTACCAGAAGGTGTCACACTGGTATGCAGTCCAAAGTGTGTGGAGAAGAATGGTGTAGCCATCAAGTACTACGCACCCAGCAAAACTATTTTAGATCGTGCAGACTGTTTGAAGTTTGTTATGAGTGCTGATCCTGCTAGTCCATACAGCAGCGTTCCAGACTGGGCCTTGGCTTGGCGTGATCGCACAGGCAAGCAGATCTACTGTAGCCCAATGAATGTGTATAACAGTTTGCCACAGCGGATCAAACTGTTGCGTTCAGAGAAGGGACAGATCACTATGGAAGAGCGTAGTACTGTGGATGAAGTTATCAGTTTCTGGGAACCTGGTTTATTGAACTTGGCGGCCAATCAACGCAATCACGAATACACAGGACAGTATTGTGTAGAGAACGGATTACGATTGAATCTACAACAACACTTGTATGCGAGTCTTGCTTGACCAATATTGCCAAAGGACGCAACAGCTTCGATGTCAATGTTGGCAATGTAGTTGTTCCTTTCTTTAATAAGAATGTCACACCATATCCAACAGAAGCAGGTGCACCAGCTTTTGATTTAGTACCTGTCACTCGACAAAAAGACATCATGCTGAATGTTGCTCGTATGCATGCCGAGCAAGAGTACAACAGGATAATGGAATTAGTTGATGTGTTACAACGTCAAGCAGAGGAAATCAAGCGCAGATTAGATTTGACTGACATGGTACATGCGGCCAAGTATGATTTCCAGATAGCACATGGGCACACCTATTGGTTAGCCCAAGACACACGACACAATGAACTCATCTTATGCGGTATGGGACCAGACGGTTGGTCAGCTGGTCCACCTGTATGGTATGAGTATATTGTAGCAGTAAAGTGGTTGGGTGACCACACTTGGATTGAAGTAAAATGATAACACCAGACGCAGCCTTAGGAGTAATAGATATGTTTGATTATTTAAAGAAGAAGTTTAAGAAAGCAGAACCGCTGACACCGATTCCCGCTGAAGCTGTTAAGCAGCTCAAGAAGGAACGTGCTAAGAAAGCAGAACCTCCAGCAAAGTCAGAAAAAGAATTAGCAACAGAACGTGGCGAACCCTATGTTGCCATGCTGGGCATGGATATTGATCCCGAAAATATTCATGCTGGTTCATTTGAATTAGACTGGAACGATAAGTTTTTAGCCAATTTAATCCGTGCTGGATATGTTGGCAAAACAGATACAGATATTGTGGATCAATGGTTCCAGAATGTTTGCCGGCATGTTGTTATGGAAACTTGGGAACAAGAGCAAGCAATGAATCCCGAACCCAATCCTCAAAGATTTACACGCAGCCGAGATTTAGGTAACGGACGTACGGAGGTTTCGTGATTCTTTACGTCAACGGCGATAGTCACACAGCAGCCGCCGAAGCAGTAAATGCACATGCCTTTGCTGAAGATGATCCTTTGTTAAATTATCTAGGTCGCTTACCGCACCCTGCTAATTTATCAGCAAGTTGGGGTCGTAAATTAGCAGATATACTAAAGGCCGGTTTTACTTGCGGTGCGGAATCTGCAGCAAGCAATGCTCGAATCATGCGTACTACACGTCAGTGGTTGTTGGATCACCCAGCAGCATATCGAGATGGCTTGGTTATCATTCAATGGTCCACTTGGGAAAGACAAGAGTGGCTTATTAACGGAACGTACCATCAAGTCAATGCCAGCGGTGTTGATGTAGTTCCAGAAAGTCACCAGCAACAGTATAAAGAGTACATTGCCGGCATCAACTGGTACAATGTCTGTGTCGATGCTCACGAGGACATTTGGAATTTTCATCAAGAACTTAAATTACTTGGCGTCAAGCATATCTTCTTCAATGGTAATAATAATTTTCAAGGTATGCTACCCGAAAAGGATTGGGGAACCAGCTATATCAAACCATACGATGCTGCTGGAACCTATCACGAGTGGCTAAGAAACAACGGATTTGAAACAGTTTCCAAAGATTCCTGGCATTTCGGTAAAGAAGCTCATAGTGCTTGGGCTCATTTTATGCTACAATACATTGTTGCTAATAAACTAATTTAGGCCAAAATGAAATACATTCTTATTGATACAGCTAATCTGTTCTTTCGTGCTCGCCATGTGGCCTTTCGTGCTGCTGACGAATGGGAGAAAGTTGGCTACGCTCTACACATAACTCTTAGTGCTGTAAACAAAGTAGTCAATAAGTTTGGTGCAGACCATGTGGTATTTGCCCTGGAAGGCCGTAGTTGGCGTAAGGATATCTATGCTCCTTACAAGCGTAATCGATCAGATGCTCGTGCAGCACAAACAGAAAAAGAACAAGCTGAAGACAAGCTGTTCTGGGAAACGTTTGATAACTTGACTAAATACTTGGCTGAGAGTACCAATTGCTCAGTAATCAGAAACGAAAACGCAGAAGCCGACGATATCATTGCTCGTTGGATAGCACTACACCCCCAAGATAATCATGTAATTATTTCAAGCGATACAGACTTTGTTCAGCTGCTTGCTGAAAATGTCGATCAATACAACGGTATTACTGATGAGTTGCTGACAATCCGCGGGATTTTTGATGCCAAAAGCCGACCTGTAATTGACAAAAAAACTAAAGAACCCAAAGTTATTCCCAATCCCGAATGGTTGTTGTTTGAAAAATGCATGCGTGGTGATTCCAGCGACAACGTGTTTTCGGCATATCCCGGCGTTCGCGTTAAAGGTACCAAGAACAAAGTGGGTCTAACAGAAGCATTTGAAGACCGCAATAAACAAGGGTATGCATGGAATAACATCATGTTGCAAAGATGGACTGACCCAGACGGTGTAGAACATCGTGTACTTGATGATTACGAACGCAATCGTACTCTAATTGACCTTACAGCACAGCCTGTTGATATCAAACAATCAGTAGACGACAGTATCTGCAGCATGATTAGTCATAAGGATGTGGGGCAGGTAGGCATTAGATTCATGAAGTTTTGTGGCAAGTACGAACTGGTCAAGGCCAGTGAATCAGCAGAGCAGTATGCTCGCTGGTTAAATGAAACATACAAAGGAGTATTGGATGATCATAGCTAAAACTGTTGTACCAAATCAATTTTGGATTCTAAAAGATGGCGAGAACAAAGTTGGCAATATAGAAGCCGGTGCAGATGGCTTCAGCGTAAAAATTGGTGACCACACACAGCGTTATAAGAACATCAATGTTATCAAACAAAAAATAGCAATTGCATTCGAACCTGTTGCTAAAAGACCGGCTGCTGTCAGTTTAAATTCAGCGCACGGATACCCTACAGCCGGGCAGGCATTTAATGCCATATACGATGTCAAACACCAGGTACCTCTTTGGACTCAAGAACCTCGCAGTAAAAGTTGGTACGCAGCCGGCTGGTATCAAGTCAAGCAAGGTCGTAGTTGGACAACAGAATTTTGTCCCAAACTAATTACACTACAACGATATCCGTATCGTGGACCATTTCACACTGAGGAACAAGCCAATGAGCAACGTGTTTAGAGACCAAGCAAAATTTATGAAGGCCTGCGAACAAACAGTGGGCGAGTCTAACGAAGATCAATTTAAACTGTATCTAAAACTTATCAAGGAAGAATACAACGAATTACTGGAAGCTCAAGGCTTAAATCAGAATCTTGATCGTATCGGTTATTTGCCAGTTGATAAAGTTGAAACACTTGATGCCCTAATCGACATTATGGTTGTGACTGTGGGTGCTTTACAATCACTAGGTGTTGATGCCGAAGGTGCTTGGAAGGAAGTTATGAGCACAAACTTTGCCAAGATTGATAGCTTAACTGGTCGTGTTCGTAAGCGTGAAGATGGCAAGGTCATGAAGCCAACCGGATGGCAGCCGCCTGAATTGGCAAAATATATCAACCGAGAATAAACTATGAAAACAAGAGATCAAATCATAACCAGCATGTGCCATACCTGGCGTCATGACTATGGCATTACCAAGGACTGGCCAAACAACGAATCGTCTTATACATCTATTCTGACTTCGGGTATGACAAAAGAAGAGCGTGAATCATTATGGCGTCAGATGGCACAGATATTTGATAACGACATTGCTCCGCATATGGAATTCAAAGCGGTAGCAACATCGCGAAACACTTGTGGGAATGACTAATGAGCTTGCATATCAATAGATTTATAGATCGAATTAAAGCAGCAGATGCTAGACAGCAACGTGATTTCACAATGAGTATGAGCGATGCCAAAGATCTTCATGCAGATATCACCAAGATACTGTTGGCTCTTCAGACTTTACATGAACAAAACACCGCAGCAGCATCCACTAACCCCACTGTGGATCTAGAAGTAAATGGTGGCATCTTCTAAAAACGGCTTACATTATTGATAAATAAATGTAGGAGTTTAATGAATGTCAAGACCTAAACCTCAAGTGTTAGTTGAGCTTACAAATAAAAGTACTTACAAGACTGAACAGGTCTTGGCGGCTGAAGGAATATGGGCGGTATTCTTCGATGGCCAACCTATCAATCTTAAAACCTCGAATCTCTTGGTTCAGTACCCTGGACCAAAGTACAAGAAGGTTTCATTCTCCAATCAAGGCCATGCCATCAACTTGGCCAAAAAGTTAAACACACAATTCCGCACAGACAAGTTTTCAGTTGTGTTGCTTACACAAGGGGAGACTGTGTTCCCCCATGTCAAAAAGTAAACTAACCAAACGCCTGATAGAACTACTGCCTGAGGATCACCGGATCACTCTCGAAGAAGCCATGCTGCATTGGTATACCAACATCCGCAACAATGGCGGATTTCGTCTGACTGTGTTTGGTTATCAAGCTATGAAAATATTAGGTCTGGAATCTTGGTCAGTTGAACTTGACGATATCAAAATCACAATGGATAAGACCATGCTGCTGGCATTAGACCGTAAGTTGACCTATCCTTATTTCATTGACTACAAGAAAAAAGCAATAATATTCTATTCCAGCAAAGAAGCCATGATGGCCACCATGTACAGCAGCATTAAAAATTGGCTAGATCACATGCCCGAGAGACGATCAGTACCTTAGATCGTTGTATTTGTGCGGTATCGTTGACCGCTAATTGAGTTCGCAGTATAATTATATTTTATACACTAAACTCAGGAGCTGTACAATGAACCCCGACAATATTGATCCCAGAATGTTTCTTGATATGAATAGTAAACAGTTATCCCAATGGGTCGACACCAAGAGCCCAGATGAAATTTTGGCTGCGGTACGGGCCATTAAGGCAGAGATGGCCCGACTGCAAGAAGAAATTCTTGAAGAAATTGATCAAGACATGCAAGAGGATGATCTGGACCTGTCCCAGGCCAATTCAGTTATCAACCGAATCCGGGCCATGTGATGACTGAAAAGAAACCACTCAAATTAATTTTTGATCCAGGTTGTTTCAACAACTTTGAAGGTACTCAAGAGGAACTGGATGAGTTTGTAAAACAAATCCAGGAATTTGCCGAGTCGGGCCTGCTGTTTGAAAACAGCGCGGAGCTGACTGATGAGGACATTGAAGAGCTGGATGAAGATACACGGCAGCAAATTATTGCTGCATTGGAGCGCAGCGATGACAAAAGATCGCTCAACTAAACCCAGCAGCAGCCCTGAACGCCATACCTTTCAAGTCGAAGCAGCAACCAAACGTGCGGAGGAAAAGGGTGAGGAAGTTCCAGAGCACTATCTTGAATTCTGGAAAACTGCCAAAGAACAAGATGAAGCTGATCTTGTAGACCCTGAATGGCAAAAGGACAACATGGAATATGATCTGCGTACCAGCGAGCACATGCTGTCACGAGTTCGCGGCAGTAAAAACTACGCACAAAATCTATATGCTGCCATGTGCAACCGAGAGTTCCAACGCAACAACACCTGGCCTATTCTGACAGATCAAAAATGGAGTGTCAGCTGGCGCAGAGCTGGCGGCATTGTTGCTGACATGTGTGAATCGGGCGACTATATTGACTGGTACTGTAGCGGTATTGGCAGCAGTGAAGATGGCTACGGGTTATCGGGTACAGTACCCGAAGTAGAAGCTGATGGCAGTAGCTATGTGACAGAAGGTGTGGTCACAGACGAAATTCGTGCAGATTTGTTTCAACTTGGATGGATAGTGCTTGATGATGCAGAAAATTAAAACCACAGATGTGTATCGTGCTCGAGCATGTGTGCAATGGCTTGTACAACATGTAGGGCCCGAAGTGTATGTCCATGGATCGAATATTCAAAGCCTGGGCTGGCATCTTTGGACACAGGCTACGACAGAGGATGGAACATACAATCCAATTTACACTATTGAAGTCAACGATCATGTAGATGACGACACACAATTACTGTTTGTATTGAAATGGTCGTAACTACAGTATACTTGGCTGCCGGTAGTGACTTTGACGGCATGATAGACTGGGCAGTAGATAACTGTAGCAGTTTTGTGGGCTACAAGATGTTGGAGTTGGACTACGAAGAAAAGGCAGAACGAGACTGTTGGTTTAAGTTAGAAATTGAATTTAAGGAATCTAGAGATCAATTATTGTTTGAGTTGAAATGGCTATGAAATTTAGAGTCAGCGATTATCATCGCAGCAACGGCACAGTTTGGAAACAGGTTGCCTGTATGTCCGTTGATCCCTGGCTGCGCCTTGTGTTGTCTGAAAAATTGTTGTGGTGTATAGAACAGTTTGGTCCCCTGGATGACGCTGTTCTACCAGAAGACCGCAGATGGAGTATCAGCTTGGACAGGCACAGCACTTACTACTTTCGCAATCCTCAGGATTGTACAGCGTTCTTGTTGAGGTGGTCATGAAATACTGGAACAAAGATAAGAAGATTAGGGAACGATGCTGGCATCGAGTCAGAATAAACCGAGCCAGGATGGCCAATTGTTCTTGGCAAGATATCAAACGTATGCTACAATTGTATCCAAGTACCGGTAAGTTCTTTATGGTCTTTGGATATTCTCATGCTGAATTTGAACTCAAACAAGATGCTGTGTGGTTTGCATTGAAATGGGAATGACTGAAAGGGGAATGAGCCAAGAACCATGGATTTTTGTGTCCGCGGCTAACATTAAGGAGCCGGCTTGGATATGGTTACGCGAGCAGATAGACTTACAAACCTGGGATCACACGTATGACGGATTTTGGTTCAAGCACGAACAGGATGCCATAATGTTTTCATTGAAGTGGTCATGATGGCTAAATTTTTGACACCAATGAAAGGAACAAATTTAGAACCATGGTATATAAATTTTATTACTGAGTGTGGTTGTACAACGCCAGGAGATCCCGATGGTTATAATACTGCATTAGCAGAATGGAATGGTGAAATAGATAGCGGAGTTGGCTTCTACTGGTTTGTATTTGAGAACGATGCTGATGCTGCTTGGTTTTTATTGAGGTTTTCATGACCGAATACGAATCACAACATGCTGCGTGGCAAAAAGACCATGATCAGGTTATGGCAGAAATGGACACATATCACAAGATAGGCCCAACCTGGACTGTTGTCACTTTGCCAAACAACTGGCCCTACCATCCCTGGAGTGACTGTTATGATTGGTGCTTGGCCACATGGGGTCGCAACAATGCGTGGGTGTACATGGGCCCGGGTAAATTTCATTTTAAGAACAAGAGTGATGCTGCGATGTTTATACTGAAGTGGGTACAATGATCAAGCTGACAATTAAACAGTGGTTGCCTGTACTGGATCGCATCCGGGCAGAGTATCCTGCATCAGTATGGGCCATCAGCTGGAAACAGCGAGAAGTCCTGGGTTTTACTGTACGCAATTATAGAGAGTATCCTGAGTTAGGAAAGAACAAGCTCGGTGAACAGTATTATGGCAGACCCGAAGAGGGTGTGTACCTGGACTTTTGGAACGATGCACAAGAAACTTTCTTTAGCATGCGGTACTTGAACCTATGATAGCGGCCGAAGTCAAAATGATGTCATTTTATATGACCACAGATCAAAAAGATTCAAAAATATTTGTAGTACATACTGGAGCAATGGAAGAATGGTGTGATGCCAACCTAGGCCCCAAAGCAGAGTTCCGTGATCAAGTATCAGATGAATACCCCTGGTCCTATAGCTATTCATTTGGCATGACCACATGGCACTTTGCCAGAGAAGAATTGGCCACATGGTTTAAGTTGAGGTGGTTATAATGGCGAGCACCGGAATCCGACGAATCGCCAGCGGACCAGTAGAACCTGCCATAGGCAGCATGCGGGTGAATACAACCACTAACAATATCGAAGTATATGAAGGTACTCGGTGGGTAATTGCACATGGGTTGGCAGTTCCAGAAACCTGGCAAGAATGGCTAAAACGCTATGCCACGGACATGGGCGAAACACTGACAGTTCGCAGAGATTACATATACAAAAGTATGCAGACTCGATTCCCCGGCAACTATGATGTTGTTCATGTGGCTGGAGATTGGCAGCTGGTATTTGCGACTCCGGCAGACAAAACATGGTTCCACTTACAACATGGTTAGCATTGCGGATTTTATTCGCCAGGTGCAGAAATTGCGTGATTCTGGCAAATTGATAGAACCCATAAACTGGAATGACTTATTTTTGCTCAACGGGTATATTTCAGTGGACTTGAGTCCTAGAAATAAGGTGTGCTACGATTGGTGTGGTGAGCAATTTGGCTCAGAACATTTTGCATGGACTGGCTCAAAATTCTGGTTCGAACGTGAAAAAGATGCTATAATGTTTACATTGAGGTGGGGCCGTGATAATTGACATAAGCGAACAGGTCCTGGCAAGATTGCAATATCGAGATAGATCAAAGAGCCCTACGGTGAATACCAAGAAACAAATGATCTCCTGGCTGGAAGAAAATGTAGGTGCATACTACAGAGAAGTTGAACAGGAATACGGTAGAGCATACGTAGGGGCAGGGTGGGAATGGGGTACTCGGTCTGAAACAGTAGGAGATCATTTCCAGACCACATGGTTTGTCAAGATCGACGATGAAGCAGCAGCCACAATGTTTAGGTTAAAATTTTTATGAGCAAACAAAATACCAGCAGAGTTATCAAAGGCCAAGATCCCATACAGCGATTTCGTTGCTATCGGTTAGACTGGCATCGCTGGACTACCTGGAGTGTGATCGAAGAGGATTGGAATGCAGGCAGGTTTGGTGACAGATTACGATGCTATTGTGCCGACTGCGGACGTGTCAGATACGAAAGTCCCTACAGCAAAACATTGACAAAGAAAAATGAATAAAGAAAACACATTCAGAGCCCTGGCAGATCAGCCCTTGGTAGTCGAGCGTCGTTTGTGCAGAGTTGGTTGGCATCGCTGGAGTCGATGGACCGACTTAGAACTGGTGCAGGGCTACGGTGCCAAGTATATGACTTCAAGAACATGTGTCAGTTGCAATTGGACACACAAAAAATACCGTATTCTAAAATGATCAGATTGCCTATCGAACCTTACTGGGCCAATGCTGCTGAATGGTGGTTAGAAAACCGCAACAGCAACTCGGAAGAATTTCGATACTGGTTGTACACACAGGGTGTATTCCCAGTTCAACGAAAAAGCTTCTACCCCTGGATTGAGTTTGAAGATCCCGAATTGGCAACTATGTTTCAGTTGAGGTGGGCGTAATGTTAAAATTCAATGATTATCAATATAAGATAATGTGGCATGTGTTAGAACAAAAGGGCACATGTACCATAGCAGGTGTTGATGCCTGTATCCGCTTGTATGGTGGAACTGTCGAAAATGGAAATATTTCATTTGAGGTGCCTGAACAAGAAACATTTTTTAAATTGAAATGGTCATGACAGTCACACTACCATACGATCCATTATGGCGGGCAGTGGATTGGGCAATAAAAAATTGTCCCGGTTATATTACCAACACAGCACAGCCAGGCAACAAAATTTGTTATTATTTTATCGATGAGGCAGAAGCTACTATGTTTATGTTGAAGTGGTCATGATCAGATACAATCATGAGTGGCATGTGGCTTCGGTCCCGGCACCTGTGGGTACATGGGGATGGCCTCCTTGTATGGAATGGTGCGAGCAAGAGTTCGGCTATGAACAGTTTGATTGGCAAGATCGCTGGCGTTATAATAGTGAAGGTGTATTTGAATTCAAGAATGCAGCAGATTGTGAATGGTTCTTGTTGAAGTGGTCATGATTCGAGTTGACAAACAATCCAGGCTGGAACATAAAGTCAAAATACATGATAAATCTGCGGCGGAGATTGAAAGAATGTGCTCATGGTGTCATGAACAGTTTGGCATAAGATTCAGTATTGTTGATCGGCCTGTTGATCAGCCACGGTTTGGACGCGACGGAACATGGCAATGCACACATGATGGTAGAGATCGAGATCAGGTCACATATATATTCTCATTTGATCATGAGAAGTATGCTACAATGTTTATGCTGAAGTGGGCATAATGACAAATAGCAATAGCAATATTAAAATAGTAAGAACACAGGTCAATGTGCCATCACGACAGCTAAAGGCCACGTGGACGTTTGATGCCGAGGAAGAGCTAATGACCATAATGGGGCTTGACATTCAAAGGGAAATTGACTGGAATGTTCTTTGTGAGATAGACCCTGGTCGCAAAAATTGGATAGAAATACTATTTTCTAAATCAGCACGAGCAGCTGGTGATGCAGTGATTGAAGCTTGGGCCAAAGAAACGTGCCAGGGTGGATACTATGTGTTCAGTGATCGTATCTTATTTGGTCGAGCAGAAGATGCAGAGTTCTTCATGTTGAAATGGTCATGATAAAAACTCCGTATAAATGTAGATACCCGACCCAAGTGGATATTGAAAAAACTGAAGAAATTCTTCAGGAACGGTGGCCAGGACTACGACTGGCCAACGGGCACCATGATTTTGTCACCAACGAATGGTTATATACAATATGTTTTGATCAAGAAAAAGACTACGCCTGGTTTACTTTGAAATTTTTAAAATGAATAGTTATCAACGAAGACGAGCACGTAGGTACTGGAAGTATGTGGTAGAAATGGATTATCACAATATGGATAAAGATCCCTGGGAGGCTCGGCTATGGTTGGAAGACAACATGGGCCGAATTGGCCGAAAATGGGGCAACCAGGGCAACAGCAATCCTTGGGTATTTTTCTTTCATGACGGCCCGGATGCCACGTTCTTCAGCATGCGGTGGCTGTGAAGAAAGTCAATCTCAAATCATATCCTGAGTTTTGGGCAGACTTCGTTGGTCGTGTTGAAACTGCACACGGTACCAGTTATGCTGTCAATGTCGCGACGCTCAAAGGGTACATCCTGGAATGGTATGGCATAGCAGTACACATTACTTCAACTGCCGAACATGGAGAGGTTTACATGTTGGACAAAGACTATACCGGATTCATGCTGAAATGGTCGTAGGTTGACCTGTAATGACGCATCAGCTATAATAGTGGTATAGTAAATAAAAAGGATATTGAATGAAAAAGATTGTATCGTTCGTGCGTTGGGAATTTCAAGGCTGCACTCGTAGTTTGAGCTTTTGGGGTGCTATTGTTGTCGTAATTGGTTTGATCATGTTGGCAGCAGGCTGTCCTAGTCCATGGCCGCTGACCGTTATTGTTGTGGGCTTTGCCATGAACTTTGTGGACCTGGTGTATGCCTGGATCCGATTCCGTGTGGCCATGTTTAATATTGATCAGGCGGAAGTGGCTCGCAAATTGCAAAATAAATAAGTTTTGCCCCTGTAGCTCAGTGGTGAGAGCAGGCGACTCATAATCGCTTGGTCGGGGGTTCAAATCCCTCCGGGGGCACCAAATATCTGGCGTTAGTTCAACGGATAGAACATAGAGCTTCTACCTCTAGAATGTGGGTTCGATTCCTGCACGCCGGGCCAACAATAAAGCGAGAGTGGTGGAATTGGTATACACACAAGACTTAAAATTTTGCGCCGTAAGGATTATGGGTTCAAGTCCCATCTCTCGTACCATAAGGTTAAAATGAAAGAAAGAGTACAAGAAATATTAGACATCCTGCAGGAAGAATGTGCAGAGGTCATTGTCGAAGTCAGCAAGTGCCGCAGGTTTGGCATAGACTCACAACATTACAAGACTAACGTTCCGCATAGAGAAATGTTGGAACAAGAGTTAGGCGATGTCATGGCAATGATGAAGTTGTTAATTGATGAAGATGTCATTTCGGCTGATGGGTTGGAAGCTGCTGCCGAAAGAAAAATAGAAAAGCTGCATCAATGGAGCAACATTTTTAGGAAAGACTAAATAGAAATA